>Ga0115555_1000949_pt1 | contig 19993 bp, 11 predicted proteins | sample COGITO_mtgs_1104_2_FD_87285 | JGI IMG/M metagenome (GOLD analysis project Ga0115555, IMG submission 87285) | Pelagic marine microbial communities from North Sea - COGITO_mtgs_110407 | ecosystem: Environmental > Aquatic > Marine > Epipelagic | place: Germany:Helgoland, sampling site Kabeltonne... | reverse complement strand
TAGGGATCGGTTGTGAGTTTAAAAAGGGGCGAAAATCGAAGGTAAGATGAGTTATCTGATCTGGGTTGAGGAGAGGTCCAAATGGGCTCGAGAGGTTTTCGCTCACACTGCTCCCGGGACTGGAAATCAATTTTCTATCTGTCCAAAATTGCAATATTTGAAATTAACCCCACTCACCCCTCAGATTGGACACTGTACAGCGTTGGGCTGGTATTTATACGCCGTTTAAACGCACAAATTTATAGTTATTCATATTTAAGCATAGACCGACGACGTATCTCAATCGAATTTGATGTTTGGCAATCCAAATACTACGGTGTTGTAGGCTACCCTAGCCTTTAGCTTGTCTCCTTTTCCCTCCCCGCTGGACATTTTCCTAAATTTGGAGTTGACACTGGCTCCGACTGTGACTCCGTTTAGTGCCATCTCTCCGATTACACCTTTCATGATTGTATTATTTGCGTGGCCACTATTTGCCCACCTGTTTGTGAGGACGCAGTTGGCTCCTGCTAAGCTGAATAAGGCGGCCGATTCGATGCTCTGCTCTAGTTTGATGTGGTTGCCCCTCTTGGTGTTGTCCAACTTGCTCTGCCTCCGATAACTGCTGTCGTTCTCGCTCTGTCCGATGAGGGCCACGAGCTGACAACTCGTGGTGTTCAGACCGACAAGATTGCAGACGTCGAACCTCGCAAGCGCCCTCCCCGGTCCGTAGTACAAGAATGCCCTCGGCGTTTCCCCATCCCCGGTGAGAAGCGATTGCCACTCTCCAGTGCTTGGCATGTGGTCGTCTCCGCAAATACCCTTGAAACCGCTCCCGAAGCCATTCCCGCTGGTTATTTCCTTGACAACAGCGCTGATGGACCGCCTGGGTTTGCTCGCCACGGCGCTACCGTGATCCTCGAACCTAGGATCGGCAATGAAATTGACGCCCCCCCCCTTCAAACTGGGCATGCCAGCAGTTGCCCCGACCAACCGATGCAAGAGCATCTGACCACTAAAGTCCCTGCTAATTGATTCAATATCACTCAGCTCGTCCAAAGCTTCAAAGGGAAGAAGCTGGAGTCTATAGTCAGGGATGACTATAACGCTAGCGTTACTCGTTTTTGCTTCCGCAAGCGCGCTGGCTATCTGCGGCTTCGACAAGATTGGTTTCAACAGCTTCTTCATGAGGTCAATCACGGCAACGATTTCACTCTCGCCGATGTCCTCCATGATAATTCCCTCGGCCTCTTTCTTTTCGGCGTCCTTCCGTTCCTCCTTACTTGAGGAGGCGGCTAGTGCGCTAGCCTCAGTCTCGTCGGCGGCTTCCTTCTCTGACACTTGCCTCGTTGTCGTTCCCTCCTCCTCTGTCGCTTCCACTTCTGGCCCAGCTTCCGCTTCCGGCGCGTTGCTCTTGAAGTCTCCTTCGTCCCCGGCTTCATCGGCATACCTCAACATAAATTTGCTGAAACTACTGCCGCCAACTTTCTCCATCCTCCTCAAGACATCCTCGAGAATCTCCCTCTCTTCCTCGCCCAAGTTGACCCTGGCGATGCTGGGAAGTTTGCTGTTGCTTGCTACACTTGCAAAGAGGACAGTTTTGTCGTCATTCATTTGAAAGCTGAGCAGTCGGAAGCTCTCGTCTATTGCGGTAAGTAAGTCGTCCGCCAAGGTATCGCAACCCTCCCCGGCCACGGTTCCTCCTGCCATCCGCCTGTGACTGTTGCTGTACGTTGACAAGTAGGCCTGTGCCGCCTTCGCGGGCGGAAACTCCCCCCAGTCAGTCCCGAACCTCCCCCCGATAGGTGCGAGAAAGCAGCTGTCCTCGAGGAACTCGTGGCCCTTGTTACCCCCGTTACCCCCAATGTCCCCTCTCATTGCCCCTACTCTTCTCATTCTCCTCTCAAACTTCCTCCCCCTGGCCTTGGGGTCTGAGTCCGTGGCGTCTGCCCTTAGTCCTCTAAACCATCCGTCACAGGAGGCACTCTGGGCCTTGAGCAAGTTTCTCAATGCATCAAGAGGTCTTCCGATTCCGTCTCCCTGTTCGTCTGCATCAACCGCAGATCCTGCGGCCGAAGTGGCGTACATGAAGCAGGATGACGCTTCCTCGTGGCGTCCGCACGAATGTAAGTAGCCCCCCGCCGTGGTGAGCAATGAGAGAGCTTGCTGTCTGATGTCGCCAGTCTCGTCGATCTCAACAACATTTCCGCCGGTAAAGTGCAACCCCACGGCAGGGCCACCACCGCCACCAGCCTCGCCGTCTTCCCCTTCTTTTCCCTTGCCCTTTCCTCCTCCTCCTCCTCCTTTCCCTTTCTTTTCTTTTCCCTTGCCCTTTCCTCCCTTCCCTCCTCCGCCCGCTCCTTCTGCCAGTAAGCTGACCGCACTTGGACTGGGAGTCAGCCCCCCTCCGACGGACAAGTCAGTGACGCTGGCACTCACACTAAGCGACTCGTCCCAGGCGTCGTCGAGCAATCCCCTGCCCCCGCATATCAACGTCAAGCACCCTCCTAAGGCTCCGTCGGCCCTAGCCCCGAGAAGTGGGCATCCACGAGCGAGCTTTCTCGCGCTTGTAGCATAAAAGAGCGCCTGCTGGAGCTGCGTGACCTCGCTGTCTGCGTCAGACGTCTCTCGCGGCGCCGTTGCGTCGATGTAGCGGGTGACAGGGTCCGTCACCCGCGAGTTATACTCGGCTTCTTCTTCACGAGAGGAGACGTGCTCGTTGAAATGAGTCGCAAGGAGGGTGTGCAAGGAAGATAGGGAGAGTTGAAGAGAGGCACACCGACGAGCTGTTGGAAGAGTTATGGCTTCGCTCGTCGCTAGGTCCGACTGCTCAGAACCTGATGGTTCCAAAGGTGACGACGATGGCTCCGAGCTCGATGGTTTTGCACCGCCGCCATCTCCAACGGCCCCCTCGGGAGGGCTGACGAACCTGTGGTGATCGAGCATGATACGATTCGCCGTTGTCAATATGGTTATGCTCGCCTTCAGGTCCTCCTCGTACTTCTCCCCGGCGCGCATGCGAAGGAGCCACTCGCTCCTCAACTGCAAGGTATCGACCAACAGCATGCAAGGCCGAGGAACAGCAGAAGAGTTCTCCTCGCCACTGCCGCTCTCGCCCTCTGTCCCGTCACTTAACTCTGCCAGCAAATTGCAGTTCTCCTCGAGCAAGCTCATAGCTTCCTCCCACAAATCTCTCCAGGGCCCTCCCCCGTCCCTGTTCTCCATGGCCTCTCCCGCCAGCATGTGTGCGTATGCAACGCTAACTCTTGTGAAGCCATTGACAGCGTCCAGGTCGATATCAGCGCTCTCGCCGTCGAAAGGCGCCTCTCGCATCATCTCTGGATTGCACCTGATCCTCTTTTCCAAGACTTCACGGCACTGCTTCAAATAACCTTTCGCTTCTCCCCGAGCGTAATTGGGGGGGCCGTTGACTGCGCTGGCGATGAGAATGCTAGCTTCCGCCCAAATTCGGCCCTCTCCTCCTCCCCTCTTTCCCAAAGTGACCATACAGCGCTTAACGCATAGAATGCACTCCCCGAGGTCCCCGTTAATCATTGCGACCTTCCCCTTCGTTAACAGGCACTGTGCTTCGCACGCCAAGTCATCGTACGCCAAGCAGTGGCGTAGTGCCTCGTCGAGGTATTGCGTTGCCGTGTTTGCCTGCTCCAAGTCCACGCACTCCTCCGCAAGTCGGGCCCACAGATGTCGCGCCTCGAAACGCTTCAGCTTGCAGCCCCTGGCATCCTCAACGGTGCCCTCAAATTCTCCTTCCTCGTCGTTGATTGTGAGTCCCCTCTTCGCCTTCTTATCGACCTTCAATATCTCGATCTGCTCAACCTCTTCCCGGAACATTTTGATGTTCGACTCGCTCAACCCCAGCTCGCCACACTTCTTGAGCCTGTCCAAGCCCTCCTTCATCCGTCCGAGTTGAAATAAAACTTTCGATACTTTGACGGTGCACAAACTAATCAAATTCTCGTTGCGCGTTGGGGTGACCGTATGACCGATAAACTCTGCCATAATCAGCAGGGGCAGAGCTTGCAACGCCATCCCTTCCCCCACCAAGACGTCGGCACAATAGAACAAGTGCTCAATTGTCAGGGGGGCCTTGTTAATCGTCTTGGAAGAGAAGATGTCGTCGTGACGGTTGTTGGTTGTACCCTTAACTCCCTTTACGATCTCTTCCGTTACCTGGAAGTCGCACCAACCCGCAATACTCGTGGGAGACGAGAAAACCACGCCGCAATTTTTTATGTATTCGCTCAGCCCCCCGGCTTTCAACCTTTCCTCTTCGTCGAGTTTCTCGTAATCAGCTGCCAGTTTTCCGTCACTGGCCGCAGAGATGTTCAACAGCAAACACCTTTCGGCGTAGTGGCTCGCTGATATGGCATTGTCTAACCGGACCTTGTAGCCATCGGCCGCTTTGCTTATCATCGCCAGTGTCTTAATAAAGAGCGACATATGGTAGACGTTGAGGGTCGCTGGCATCTCACCCTCCCCTCCCCTACTCCCGGCTTTCGTCGACATTGCTGTTGCCGCCCCACTGTTGCTGTGCGACGTTTTCGCACTCCTTACGCTGCTCCTGCTGCCGCTTCTCTGTAAGTTGCCCTGGCTTCCCTCCGGTACCGCCCCCCCGGCGAGAGTTGCGTGGCTCCCCGGCCTACTGCCCCCGCCCTCTCCCATTCGAGCTGCCCCCCCCGATGTTGCAGATCCCCTCCTGCTTACCTGGGCCGTTCCTTGACGGCTCATGATGCTCCCACTCCTACTATGGCCTTTTCGGCTCATACCTGCGCTCCTTGCGGTCATGGCTGTGCTCCTTCCTCCGTCGCCGTCCTCCTCTCCTCCTTCCCCGTCGCTGCCCTCTCCCTCCTCCCAATCGTCCTCTCCACCGACAAACATATCGGGGGGACCCAATTCTATCCCCTCGACGTCCAGGAAAGCATCCACTGCGCTTGTCAAAACGTCGTTACTGTCCCGTTTGCTCAGACCGGTCTGGACCATCCACTCTGCCATCTCGACGCAATACTCGAGCCTTTCGAAGCGATCGCTCAAGCTATCGACCGCCTGAACATAGGCGCTCATCTGCTGTTTGGTGCTGCTCGCTGCCCTCGCCAAAATTGCCCAGACACGCGCTTGGAGCACAGGGTCGCCTTCCTTCATCTTCTGCATCCCATCCAATACTCCCTTGCCTAACTTGCTCATGAAGACCACACGACGCTGCCACAAATCCCGCTGCAACTCGGGGGGAATCTGCAAGAATGCCTCGTTGACCGCCTCCAACCCTCCGTTGAAATCCTCCACGTCGTTGTAGCATTCGAGTAACAGGATGTAGAGGTCCAGCCGAAACTCGGGGTCGCTCCGGACCCCGCTTTGAGACAGCTCTGTCAACGTCTGTTTGACAAAGGGGAAGATTTGCTTTCTGCTGATCGGAGACGTTGTCAGAGGTAGCACAATGTTCCACAAGAATTTCGCCGCAGCAGTGACCAACAACGGCTGTCGTGCGCGACCTCCGTGACGGGCTGCCGTGACTAGGTGCTTGAGTGCGGCCCTTCTCAATTCGTCCTGTAGCGAACGGTCTTGGCCATCAGCGTTGACCATTGCTGCAATGCTCCTCCCCCACAGGCACTCTGCACAGCTGAACCACCTCCAGACATTCACCGGTACGCGCTTTCGCAATTCCGGCTGAACGGGGAGTTGCTCGATGCAACAACTGCAACAAAACTGTGCCTGGCGAAGCAGATTCTGCCCTAGGCTCTCCTTCGCCAGCCGTGCCCAAAGTTCCGCCTCGAATTGGAGCTGCTCCTCGTCGTCCTCCAGCGTTTTTTCTTCACCTTTGTCGTCACCCCCGCCCCCGCCAGCCCCACCACTTTCCGCGGCGGCGAGTCTGTCCTCCCTCACTTTTTTTAATATGCCCAGACTAGCAGAGAGCAGATTTCCCCTTTCTGCCTCGCTTGCATCCTTGCCAACCTTGGATGCCAGCTGGCCCACAACAGTCATATTAGCACAAACCTCGAACAGCGGATTGGCAACCTGGCCAGCTTTCGCATCGACAGTAGGAGCATAATCCTTGCCCCCCCGGTTGTATTTAATCCTCGCCAAAATAACAACAAGCCTCTTGACTTGCATGGGCCGCTCACCCAAAGGAATGGTGGACATGCACCACGACTCAGCACCCGCCAGATCACCAACACTCTCGCTGGAGAGGGCAAGCGCCTCGCTTAGATAAGCCATCAACTCCACATCCTTGCTTCCAACTTCAATCAGCGCCTCATGGGCAACCTTCAAAGCCTCGGTGAGCTCTACCATGATACTGCTGTACGCCTGAGCCCTGAAGATGTGAATATGGTAATTCCACAACAGTACAGCCCCTGTTTCGACCAAAAACCCTCCGGAGCTTCCAAGTATCTTGGCTCTCTGGATACCCGCGCTGATAGCCCCGACGACCCTCACTTTGAGCTCGTCAGCTCTGTCGGCCCACGCTTCGGGAGGAGAGAGCAGCGATCCTCGCTCACATTTTACTCCCAGGGCACGGGGATCTGTACGCTTTTTTAACGTAGCCGCTAGGTCGTCTTCTCCGTCCTTCCCGTCCTCCTTGTTACTTGTCGCAATGGGAATGGGTGGTAGACTCGTGTTCTTTAGCGACTCTACCATGCTCTCTGCGAGCGTAAACTGACACTTAACCTGCAGTACAACAAACTCCCTGTTATTCTTAGGGTGCCAAATGTTCGACAAAATAGGAACAGAGCCAGTCCGGACCAATTCAACGTGGCGCAAATCCCAGGCCATGCTGACAATGTCGGACCATAGCGAGGTCTGGCGCTTTAGCGTAGGAGATGGTGCAACCATGGGCTCTCCTTCACCCTTGCTGATCTTGGAGTTGACGTCACAGAGTTCTGCCAGCGAATAAGCAGAGGTTGCTGTTGAAACATCGTCACCATTCACGCCGCCTCCTCCACCGCCCGACACCCCACCGACGCCGTCCATATCCGCTTCACCTTCGCCAGTCCCCCCTCCACCACCATTTGCAGCCTCTCTGAGCCACAGCGCGCTCTTTTCCAACAAGGTTCGCTGCAAACCAACATCACTGACCTCTTTTGCTTGCTCCAATTGTAGAAGTGCTTTCTCCTCCAAATTGCTCGGCTCCTTGTAAATACTGGTTCGAAGCTCGAGTTTTTTGACCATGGGAAGCGTGTACCTGTCGAGGCTCCGCAATTTGTCGTTGTTGCTATCCATAGCACTGACCTCATCGCTGGTAGGCTCCCGAATCGATTCGTAGCATTCGGGCTCATCCAATGTTAGCTCTGGGGCGATCACCCTCTCTTCGTCAATTTCCCCGTAATCTTGATTGATACTGTCCGTCACGTGCTTGCTCGCTTTAGCGAGGAAATCGCTTGCGAGCTCACACTTCGCCACCTCGTAATGCAGCATTGCTCGTAAACGAACCAGGGGAGATGAAATCTCCGACAAAACTTGGGCAGCGAGGGTAAAGACGCGGTGCGCATGCTTTCGGAGGTGGGGCTGGAGCAGAGGAAGACCCAAGTTCCAGGCCAGAACGGCCCCTTCCTGCAGCAGATCTGGGTCGCCCAACCGGCGAGCTGACATCAACGTCCTGTCGAGTAGCTTCAAGGCCTCGACGCGCCGGCTCAGCTTTAAAGCGTCTACGTGACGGGCGTCTAGTTTGGCGGGTTTCAGAAGGTCTTTCTTTTTTGAGGCTGCGTTCTTCTTCTCGTTGGCGTTGCTGTTTTTGCCATCGATTCCCGGAACCAGGTCCTCCTTGAGCGATTTTTTTCCGTCAAGCTCCTTCGCAAGCACTGCACTCTTGAGAAAGTCCAGCTTGATTCTAAAGTGAGGGCTCCCCATGAACTTGCCCGTCTTGCACAAATCTACACACTGTTGAGCCAGAGAGTCGAAGCCAAACTTGGAGGCGAGGTTCCCACAGTCAACAACATACTCGGCAACATCGAGCTGTACAGACACCTCCTTGTTCTTGTCTTTGTCGCCGGGGTCTTGGTCCGTGGGCTGCTCGGGTGTCAGCTGGGATAAGACGGCACTAAGATTTTTCTCCACATTCTCTTTCTTGTCCTTGTCGTCCTTGCCATCCAAAATTCCGCTCTTGATTTTCTGTAGCAATATCTTCAAGTCTGCTTTCTCCGCATCCTGGAACATTGACTTGTCCTTCTCACCCTCGTCGAGAATCTTTTTGCAATCCCCATTGGTCGGCGCGTTTCGACCGACGTGTAAGCGAAGGAGTGCGGTCTTCTCGCAAATCTCGGCAGCTGACTTGGCCGCGGCACTGGCTTCGACTTTGATATCATCGAGTTTGGCGAGCTGTTGCTCAGCAACCAAAAGGGTCTCCTCAAGGCTTTGGAGAGATACATTCGCAAACTCTTCGTCGTTGTCGCCATCGTCGTCGTTACCGCCTTGTTTCTTTTCCTCGTCCCCTGCGCCATCCACGTCGCCGTCGATGCCATTTTCGAGCTCCTCCCCGCTGAGTTTTCGTATCGCCTTGACAATGTTACCGATGCGCGCGCTACATCCCTCACAATCTGCCTCCTTTTCAGCAAGCTCGTCATTTGCTTTTGTTGCCAAAGTCATGGCCAATTGAATAACGGCATTTACTCGATTGGCTGCAGAGCTCAGCTCCCCGGCCTCGTCTAAAGCATTTACCAGCTCGGAATTGAGCTGAATCCTCCACCTCCAATCATCGTCGTCGATCTCGTTCAAACAGTCGCAAACATAGGTGAGCGGCTTAGCCAAGTATCTACGGGCCCCCTCTCTCATGGAAAGCCGGCAAATATTCCAGAAGTGGACGCTCCCGTTGTAAATTAGGAATTTGTAAGAGTCATTACCCCGAGCAATCTCCAAAGCCCGAGTGATATATTTTGTCGCCCTAAGTACCCTCCTTATTTCCTCCGCGCCATTTAACTGCGTCGAGTCAGTCATCGATTTTGGAGTACCTAGGGGAGGTGGAGTAGCCGGTGGGAGCTGCGCCTCACACCTGGCCATTGTGAAGAGAGCCCTCACATGATATTGGTCCTTGCAATTTTTCTGCTTGAAAAAGTCCTCGGCGCACTCTTTAGCCTTCGCGACTTCGCCACACTCCAAACAGGACTCAGCCGCCACGACGAGTAGCTCGGGGGAACGAAGGTGAAGAGCATCCGGGTGGCACGTTGCCGTACGGCACATTTTCAACAGGGACAACGCAGAGGTGAGCAGCTGCAGTGATTTCTCTCGCTTTTCCAACCTTTTAGATGGCTCCGCTTCGGTTAGAGATTCACGGGCAGTGCTGCAAGCGTTTTCAAACGAGAGGCGGATGCTACGGTCCATGTTGCTAATCTGTGATTTGGAGTTGGCTAGAATATTACGGGCTGGGCAAGTGGGGCGTGTGTGGGCTTTCGATGATTATTATACTCTTCTGAGCCGTGTTTAGTGCCGCTATGACGGGCGCAGATCGGTTAAACGGAGTTTAGTGATCAAAACAAGACACCAATTTTGAGCCGTTTCCTTTTTCAACCTTTTGCAACAACAGAAGAAACTGACCAAGTACCCAATAAATGCGATAGTATAAAGGCTCAACTCCCACTAACAGTTACAAATCTCAAACATCCTCGCCATGTTTCGTTCAGACGGCGGAAATGAGGACAGAGCCGCAATCAAAGCCCGTCAAAGAGCTTACCTCGCTTCTTTAGATGCCCAGGTAAAGCAACAGAATCGTCAGCATGCCCTTGACAAAAAAAGTGACGGCCGATTTGTGAGAGAACTTCCCCAGACACCAGATTACGACAATCAAAACGAACTTCTCCTTGCGCCACTTCCACCTGTGAGACAGAACAAATTGATGAGTCCAAGAGGAATTGGGATGGGGATGCGGAGTATCACGGATGCGAACAATCCTAGGGAACGGAGGCATAGCGATGTCAGACGGGAGGGTAAAAGCTATGAAAGTGGGGTAAAAGATGTCCTGGGAGTGTATCAGGGGAGCCAATTTGAGGGCAAAAATTACAACAACAAGGTGAATTACAGTGACTACAATAGCTACGGTAACTTTGACCAGCAACTGCAGAGTTTCAACGATCAGATCAGTGAGCCTCCAGTGGCACCAAACAATAACCTCGAAGACCAACGCCGTAATCGGCGCAACAACATCGGCAACAACAACAGCAACAACAACAACGAATTAAACAACTTGCGACAACAAATGAACAATTTTATGGGTCACCAGCAACGCACAGAATCGACCGTAAAGTGGCTTTCAGATCAGCTTCAGAAGAATCGAAGCGACTATGCGAAGCATACAGCAATGGTGAGTAGCGGCGCGTCGGGAGAATTTCCGTTTTCTCTCACGAAACAAGACTCCGGTCTCTCACACTCCGGAACTCAACCCCCTCCCTCTTGGACAGCTCGTTAACCAGCACCAGAAAGACAGCGAGTCCATATCATCGATGAGAGACAGACTGCGAGTTGCTGAGACGGAGATGCTGGAGAATCGGGCGTGGCGTGCTGAATTCGAGAGGAAGAAAAATGGTAATGCTGAGAAGAACGCCAGTGCGGCCATTGCTGAGCTCCAAGCTCGGGAAGAGGACCAGCGACTCAGACAAGAAAGCGAAGATAACCGAGCGCGAAGACTTGCGGAAGCGATGACTGAGCAGAGCATGAGGATTGAACAGATGCGTCAGGTGCAGACCAAATTAGAGGACCAACTCGCCAGCAGGATCGGCGTCCTCGAGAATTCAGTACAGCAAAACGAAAGCAGAACATCGAATCTAATTGGAGTGCAGAATGAGACCGAGGTCGTTCACAGCAGCAGTTTGGACAAAGCAAAGGGAATCATAGACGAGCTACAAAGGCAGGTAAAGCAGCTCACTTACAAACTGAACGCTGAGGAGGAGAACAGGAGAAAACTGGAGGTCGAGTTCGCGAGTAACGACGGAGAGGTACGGAAATTAATAGGAAAGGAGATAGACAAAGTGAGGACCAATATTATTCAGGAAGCGGAGGCCCGGCGGGAGGGGAACGAAGCGAACGATGACAAGACCAAGTTTTTCAAGAGCATAATAGAGGAGCGAGAAAAGGTCATGACGAATATGCTTGAGGATCGAATAGGGCGAATAGAGAATGCCGTTAATATGGACGCCGACAGCCGGAGAAAGCGTATCGAAGAGGAGCAAAAAGAAACCAGCAAATTCTTGGACAATATGATGGAGGTTGCGAAACTAGAGACCATTGCCCTGAAGAAAAAACACGAGGCAATGACAGCCAAAACCACAGAACATCTCAGAGAGCTGAGCGCAGAAGTCGTTAACATTCAGTCGAGCACTAGCAAGGCTGAGAAGCGAATCGGTGAGATTACGGCCGCGAGCGTGCAGGGAGTAAGCGTTGTTGTTGAGAGTGGACTGAAGCAGCACAGTGGAGAAATTAAAGAATTGAGGGAGGTTGTATCCGCTGAAATCACCGCCAGACGAAGTGCGAGTGACAAGCTGGGATTAGCGATAAGTTCTCTGGGAGAGGAGTTACGGAGTGACTCTGCGAGCACGAACGAGTTGATGGGGGTCGAGATTGGCAAAGTGCATGACAGGCTGGATGATATTCCGTCGCTGATCGAGAAGGCATGCAAGCAGTGCAACGAATTCGCTCTCAAAAATTGCGAGACTGTCAAGAAAACATTGGAGGATAGTATTACTAAGATGGAAGAGAAGGTATATAAGCTTACGAACCACGTGGAAGAGGTCCAGCGGGAAAGCAGAGATTTAATCGACCACGTTGCTGCTCACTTGGAAAAAACAGACAAGATCGTCAACAAGGTCCAAGCGGAGGTGGGGGAAAATGCTTCCCGGGTTAGCGATGAGATTTTGACCGCGCGAAAGAATGAAGAAAAGCTGGATAATAAAATTGATCAGCTTATCGCGGCCGAGAAGGAAGAGCGATCCGCCAGCGAAAGCGAGCTTACAGAAATTCGTGAGAAGAAGGAGGCGTTAATGATGGGCTTGCTAAAAGATGACATCAAGGCAACCCAGGAGACGGCCAAGAGTGATACGCACATGCTGAAGCTCGAGTGCGAGCAGAATCTGGTGAAGAAGTTTGAAGAGGCGCTGGCTGCTGCGAGAGCGCATGACACCGAGATTTACTCTACAGTCACGAGCGACATCGCGAGTTCGTTGACTGTCGGAAAGTCGTATGCAGACAGTGTCGCGAACGAGAAGAACGCCAACATAAGCGCTCACATTGAGGCAGTCCGATCAGTTCTGAGCGAGCAGGTTGACGGGGTTCGAAAGGGCCTGCAAGCCGAGACAGCCGCTAGAGTTGGAATCGCCGAGAAGGTAGAATCCGATATTTTGAAGGAGAGAAGGAAGACTGACAGCGAGTTCACGGAGGTTCAGATCAAGCTTAATGAGGACGCGCAGTTTGCTGAGAAGGAGCGTACCGCACTGAAACAAATGATAGAGAGCCGCGCGTGTAAAGCAGAGGAGAAGCTGGGCCAGCGAATTCTCGCTGAGGCGCATACTCTTCGGTCGCTGATGAAGGCGACATTCAGCGAGGAAGTTAGCGATAGAATGGCAGATGTCAACGACGCTAGGGCGACAGCCGAGAAGCTCATCAATTCCGCGAAGACGGCATTGTTAGAGGCGGACGCACGTGACAAGGATTTCGTTCTCGCAAAGAGTGCGGAGTGGATTGACCAAGAGAAGGCGGTTAGGATCGAAGCCGATCGATCGAACAAAAATGAGCTCGATATTAAATTTGCGGCCACTGCGGCGCGAGAGGAGAGCAGAAATGTGCTAAGGATGATTGCGGATCGCCTGGGCGACCAGGAGATTATGGACGGACACCGTGAGTTGCAGTACGATATCCACAAAATTCGGCTCAATACAACCGAGCTCAAAGACAAGCTCGTGTTGGAGACAGGACACCGCATTGCAGGCGACAAAGAACTCAACAATAGTTTATTGGAGGAGGTGGAGACCAGGAGAACTGAAATCGAGCGTGTTGACAAGGCCATTGACAACGAAAGAGAGGAAAGGAGAGATGCGGTTGAAGTCGAAATGAAGGAGCGAATCAAGGCAATCGACAGCGAAGAACTTGAGCGCAAGGAATCGATCGAAAAGGAGTCTAGAGAGCGCAAATCAGGGGAGGAAAAGGAAATTGAAGCCCGCACGAGTGAGTGTGTCCGACTTGACGAGAGGATCGACAGTTTATGGGAGTCCGAAAATAATCTGGAGAACAAGGTTGATAGTGTTAGGAATTACGTCCAGGTTGTTGAAAATTCTGCGGCCAAGGCGATAGAAAAGGAGGTGAAAGAAAGACGTGCTGAGGATGTCAGCGTGAGAGAAGAAGAAAAGTGCAGGAACGCGAGCGAGAATGCAATGAGGTTTATCATTGATAAGATCCATGAAAACATCGAGACCGACAGAATGAATAGCGAGACGGCTAGATTGGACAGCAAATTTACTGCGGTTGAATCGCGCATGAATGATGAGAAGTCGAGGGTCGAAGATGAATTTGCGAGGTTGGAGCAGACATTCGAAAATGAAACTAAAAGGCTCGATGAGATGAGGGAGGCTGAGGGTAAGAGGGTGGATGATGAGCTGGTCAAGTTTAAGGGCGAGGTCGAGGAGACGAACAACAAACTCCGGACGACGACCGAAGATAACCTACGTACCGCCACAGAAAGCATGAGGATGGCAGGGGAAACCGAACATCGAGAAATGGTTCAGTTGATTGCTGATGAGACGGGCGCGGTGAGGAAAGACGTCGAGACCATGCTTGGGGACATCGAGACAGCTGTCAAGGGGGCGGAGGGCAGTGTAATCAAACTGGATGAAAAGACTGAAGTCAGCTTGGTTGAAATCAAGAAGAGCGTTGAGGAAGTATCTGGGAAAAATGAAGAACTGAAGAAGGAGACGGAGGTGATAAGGACGGAGCTGAAGAAGGAGACTGAGGAGATAAAGACGGAGTTGAAGAAAGACATCGATGCGGCTGCAAATAATGCTAGTGGCGACGATAACAAGCCATTGAGCAAGGAACGCCAAGAGGAAATTAAGAAGATCGCAAAGGGTGCAATAGAGGAGGACATAAAAGGCGTGGTCGATAAAGTGAAAAACATTCCGAGTGGGGGGATTGACTGGGATGCCCTCAAAAATAAAGCGGGGGTTACAGAAGCGACGAAGACTGCCGAGTAATAATTTTGTAAATTAAATGTTTGCCTAGCTAAGGTGGTGGCTGGCCGTAAATAGCCTCACAATTTCTCTTGTCATTTGTCCAATAAGTCCTACTCGAAATAAACGAAACCAGGCCCCTTCTCAGTCGACAAACTTGTCAAAGATTAGAGCACAGTTGGTACCCCCGAATCCAAAGCTGTTGCTCATGGCCCTGGAGAAGCTCGCATCTTTCCGCGAGGTGAGAATGTTCATCCCCTCAGCTTCCTCCACCAGCTCATCAATGTTGGCACTCTCAGCCATGAAATCATTCTGGGGCGCGAAGATATTTGTTTGGCAAATTGAATCAGTTGGCATGAAAGTGGCACGAAGAAAGAGGTTTTTGCGATTGGGGAAACAAGTAATAGCGCGCTAATAGAAAAATGGGAGAAAAGGTGTGTGGAAACAGCTGGCACTCACCTCCATCATCAAAAGAGTGTAAATCGCTTCGTGCACGCCAGCCGCACCCAGTGCATGTCCGCTCAAACTCTTGGTGCTCCCGACATTAGGTTGATACCCAATCTCGCTAAAGACTTTCTTGATGCCCGACAACTCCATGACATCCCCAACAGGTGTTGAGGTACCATGCGTGTTGACATAATCAACTGGCTTCTCCCCGCCGATTTTGTTTGCCTGCTCAATCGCCAGCTTCATGCAACGCTGCCCGCCAAGGCCGCTAGGAGCGACCATGTCGTACCCGTCGCTATTCGCTCCGTAGCCAGTTAGTTCGGCGTAAATTCGCGCGCCTCTCTTTTTGGCGTGTTCGAGGGACTCGAGGACTAAGACGCCTCCACCGCCGGCAATTACGAAGCCATCGCGGGAGGTATCAAACGCACGAGAGGCCAATTCAGGGGTATCGTTACGGCCGGTGCTGAAGTTGAGTTGGAGTTGGGTTACGAGTTTGGAAGTTGGGAGTTGGGAGTTGCGAGTTGGGAGTTGGGAGTTGGGTAAGGTCAGTGGTACTGTAGGTAGGAGTGGAATGTCAATGCAAAAATGCCCCCCGCCGCAGGCAGAGCCATTCTGCGGCTCGAGATCAACGCAGTAAATAGAATGCGGCAAAATTTACGGAAAATTGTACACAAAATTGACGGTGCTAATCGCGGTCGCTTCGCGGTCGCTTCCTCTCACCTTAATGCCCCCATGCAGTCAAACATACTTGTGAACTCCCAGCCCTCATTCTCCCCTGCACCACAGACGGCAACGTCTGCCTTTCCAAGCATAATCTGTTCCATGCCTGTTCCAATACAGTGCGCACCAGTGGAGCAAGCTGAACTAATGCTGTAGCTCGGTCCTTGGAGTTTGAAGGCGGTGGAAAGGACGGCGCTAACAGTGCTACCCATGCTCCTCGTCACTCTGAACGGCCCCACCTTGTTTTTCCACCTAGGCTTCCCTGACTTAACGGCATCGACAGTCTCGGTAATATCCTGGATCGAGGTCCCCCCCTGGCCTAAGATAGAGGCAACCCGGGGGTTTTCCTCGTAGTCTGGATGAGACGAGAAAAAAGACAAAAAGACAAAAAGACAAAAAGACAAATATGCAGAGGACAATTAGTTTTGAAAACACCGCGGTATCGCGGCACGGTAATGGTAGCGCTCTTTCGATGACGGCTGCCGGTAAAAACAATTTCGTTTCTTACTCACCTGCCGGCTGGAGCCCACTGTCTTTTAAAGCTTGTTCCAATGCAATATAAGCGTACTTAGCATTCTGACCCATGAAGCGAATGCTGCTCTTGGGGATAAGCGCCTTGAAATCCTCGTCGGTCAAATCTGGACGACCTCGGACCTGACTCTTGATGCCCAAGTCCGCATACTCCTGGCTAAAGGTGATGCCCGATTTGCAATTGTAGAGGCTCTTGATGATTCATTTCGGTGAGTTTATTAATTCGGTGAGTATTAAATCATGAAGAATTAAATCAATCAATCAATCAATCACGGGACGTCAACCTCGATAAGGAGGAGTAGAGTTCTACGTAGCAATTGTGCCGTCGACGACCCGTCGTCAAAATCGGGACTCACCTCCTTTACATCTTGAATGTTGTTCCCCAGGCAGCTTGTAATGCCCATTCCAGTGACGACCACGCGGGGCATTTCTGCCCTGAGAACCGTCGACGCGGTCTTTTTCGAAGGGGTGATTGGGGAGAAGGCGAAGGTAGTCGAAGATAAGAGGGGTAGCAGGAGGGTAAGGAGGAGGTTCATGGTGAAGCTCGAGGGACAGAATAACGAAGTCGCTCGATTTCCTGCAGTAAAGACGGGGGGTTTAATGTATTTGCACTATGTGTTCGCCGGTTACGTGAACTGTTAGATCGTCAACGATGGTCTCTCGGCCTGCGAAAGGTGAGAGAGCTTCCAAGACCACAGGGGAATGTAATGAAGTGCCTTTTTTTCGCTTTTTTTATTTGAGCTTTAATCAGGGGAGTGGCCTCAATTGAAAAACGTCTTGAAAAAATACCCCCTCGCACAAATAGGAGTCTATGAGTCTATGATATGGGTAGCATAGAAGTATGAGCCCTACAAATCCAGATCAAACCTCGACAAACTCGACAATGTTGTCATTCCGGATCCCCGCCTCAGCCCACTACGTCTCCTACCTGTTCACGGGTGTCTTCTCTACCGTAATGTGTCAAGTGTTGTCCTACCAGGGCTTGGACGATCAGAAAACTTTAATTTTGGCCGGTCTGAACTACATTGGCATGTTTAGTGTGGCTTTTCTGCCTGGTTGGGTTTTTGGGGGAGGAGGTAGCAATAAAGTGGAGGATGTTGAGAAAGATGATCGTCATTCAGGTGTTGCTGAAGACGGGGGGAAGGGCAAAGGGGGCAAAGGGGTTTATTCGAGTGAGGACAGTATTCTCCCTAATCCTAATGATGATATGCTGACTCCTCGGGTTTCTGTGAAGGGTTTTGAGCACACATCAAATGACCATGAGGAGGGAATGGGAATGGGAATGGGAATGGGAATGGGAATGGGAATGGGAATGGGTGAAGATATTGCGTTGCTTGCCGGTGAAGGAGAATCCTCGTCCTCGTCCGTTCCCTCCGAGGCTCAATCTCCTCTGCACAACCACAACGTGTCTTCGCGTCGCCACCGTTCCACTACGACCACGCCAAACTATCTAAGCAATGACAACAACGGCAAAAAGAAAATGACATTTGTCCACCGCCTTCCCCTCGGGGCGGCTGTGAATTTAATGATCGCTTGCGATTTCTTGGGGAGCGTTTTGGGTATGATTGGGCTGAGTTGGGCCGGATCGGGGATTTACATGACGATTCACTCGAGTATCGTGTGTTGGGCGGCTCTTTTGTCGGTCATTTTTTTGGGTAAGGAGTTGGGAAAAACAGCCTGGGTGTCCCTCTTTGTGATAATGTTTGGATTGGTTTGCAGCGCGGCGTCGCAGGGCGGAGCGCACGGAGCGCACTTCGATCGCGGCATTTTAGGGGGAGATACGGGGGGAGAGCAGCGAGGGGCGCTGCAGAAAATCTGGGATGAGCGCAGTGCGGTTATTGGGAATTTTACGGGGGTTAGTCGGTTGGTCAGCGGCGAGGGTGAGGTTGGTGGGGTTGATGGGGCTCGGCGACTTTTTGGAGCTGGTAGTGATGACCTTGCAAGTGAAACAAAAGAGGTGAGTGAAAAGAAAACCTGTCGCTTGTTGTTGTTGTTGCTTGTTGTTGTTGTTGCTTGTTGTTGTTGTTGCTTGTTGTTGTTGTTGCTTTTGTTGTTGCTTTTGTTGTTGCTTTTGTTGTTCCTTTTTCTCTCACTCACTCACTCACTCACCAACCGACCATACAGCTACACACTACGTTCCTTGGAATGTTCATGACCCTTATTGGCTCCTGGTGCTTTGCTTTCAACTACATACTTGCTGAGACGGTGCAGACACTCCCAGGCGCGCCGACGGGCAAGGAACTGGCGGAGAAATGCGGGGCTGTGAGCACCATGGTATGCGGAGTTTACATGTGCTTTTACACTTTTCCGGAGTGGGACAGGGTGGTGGAAGATAGGGTTATTGATGCTGGTGGTGATTGGGGGATAATTGTCGTCTGCTCCCTCGCGTTAATGACGTCACAGATGATTCACGCTGTCAACTACTTCAATCTTGTCAAAAATGCTGGTGCAGTTTCAGTAGGTGTATTGCAGTCCTGTCGAGCAATTTCAACCTTTGCAATCAGCGCTTTGCTGTTTTGCGAACGTCAAGCCTCCCAATGCTTCACTGTTAATAGAGGCATTAGCAGCGTAATTGTCAGTGGTGGAATATTATTGTACAGCAACGCTAAAGCGAAAAAGCCAAAGAGATAATAAAAAAAATGCTAAAAATTGTAAAAAAACGAAAGGGACTTGTCTCCACAGCTTCTCGAAATATCGAACTTAATGCTTAGCTATATTTACCCGGTCTTTTTCACGTGCCAAAGGTATATCTACGCAGCTCGGCCTTCAGCGCATCAAGCCCTTTGTCAGTTTGCCCGAACCTTTTTTCCCTCTTCTCTCTCATGGCGATTTCTGCCTGGAGATCCTCCTTGCTTCGGCGAGGTTTCTCTTGTTTGGGCTTCTTGTTCTTCTTGTTGTTGTTGTTGTTGTTGTTGTTGTTGTTGCCGTTGTTGTTGCCGTTGCCGTTGCCGCCCTCATTCTTCCTCTTCTTGTTTTTGTTTTTGTTGTTATTTTTCTGCTGAGGCTTGGGCTTAGGCGCCACATAGGGGATACCAAACCGCTCAGCGCGAGCCTTCTTCTTCGCCTCGTGCTCGTCCAACTTTTTTTGCTCCTCGCTAACCTCCTCCGGTGCGGACTGTGTGTTCACTTGTGTCAGCGCGCGCGCGATAAAAGGTATGAGGTGATTTTTTTCAATTCTCCTTACCTCCTCCTCCTCTTCAACTTTCTCCTCAACCTTTTCTGCATCAGCAGCAACGTCGCCAACCACGACATCGTCCGCTTTCTCTTCAGCAACTGGCTCTTCAGCGATCGGCTCCTCGACGACAGGCTCCTCAGCAGCAGGGGCCTCTTTTGCTGGCTCCTCTGCTCCCCCTCCCCCAAACTCTTCGTCATCGAGTGCCTCCTGCAGACGCACCTGCAAATCAGCCTTGAGACCAGTAGTGTCCAGGCCACGTTCTGTCAGAGCTGCCTTCAGCTCAGCAACCCTGTGGGAGAGCGATAGTGTGTGAAGATTGTGTAAGATTATGTGGCGAAAAGAGATATTGGACGGGTGCAGCAGTGAACTGGCAGAAGACAGAGACATAACTATGCTATAAATTGGTCTGCAGTGACGTTTACGTACTTCATCTTCTTGACATCCATGGTTAATTCGTTGTGTGAGCTTTTGTGTGTTGACAAAAACTTTAGAAATTGTAAAAACCCCGCCCAGAAAAACCTAAACCAGCCTGTGCTTACTACTCTATTTTAAAGGGTGACACATTCACGGCAAACTTTCTAGTTTATCCTGCATCCTGTCGACTACAAAATTCAATTATTTGCGTAGAAATACTCTTTCTCCACTTCAACACAGAGATTGGCTAGCCCCTGCCAAACGGGCAGCCCATCGACCCATCCTCCCCAACCCCCCTCAGGAACAGGAAGACCGATCCACTTCCTCAAGGCGGTAAGCAGAACGTGCCAATCATCTTTTGTTTTGGTCCGCCCTTTTTCCCTATATTGGATGCCCCCAACCGCTCCACCTCCAAAGACTGGCACAATTGTGACTGGGCACTTGCTGCTCCTAAAGTCGAAGCTTATCAAATTTCCGATGAAGAGGAGCAAGATGCACAGCCACACTAACGCAGCGACGGATGCGGCGAAGGTGTGGAGGTTAGCATATTGAGCAATGAGCAATGAGCAATGAG
>Ga0115555_1000948_pt1 | contig 19996 bp, 10 predicted proteins | sample COGITO_mtgs_1104_2_FD_87285 | JGI IMG/M metagenome (GOLD analysis project Ga0115555, IMG submission 87285) | Pelagic marine microbial communities from North Sea - COGITO_mtgs_110407 | ecosystem: Environmental > Aquatic > Marine > Epipelagic | place: Germany:Helgoland, sampling site Kabeltonne... | reverse complement strand
TGCCTGCTGCTTAAAGATCTGGCGGGCCCTCTCTCGGATTGCCGTGCAGGAGGGCACGGGGCAGTTGTCGATCTTGCATTGCCTCGCATGGATGTGAAGCAGCGCGGAGATTCTCTTGCAGATACTGCACCCCCCCTGCGCCTTCTTGGTGCACTCGGCACCGTGCTTGAGCAGCCCCTTCATCTTGTTGCAATTATTGCTCGGGCAGTTGGCACTGCTGTCACAGGTGGCAGCATGTTGGAGAAGCTGCATGTGCAGGTTGATGCTCCTCTGGCGGTCCTTCCGTTGCTGCTCGGTGAGCTGGGCCTGCTGGGCAATCGGAATTGGCTTGAGAATGTGCTGATGGCTGTTGGGGTGGCACCTGACACACTCTTGACAGAGATCGAAGTCATTACAGGTAGGACAATTGTAGCGGTAGCCCACCAGAATCTCCCTGCTACAGTAGGCACATTGCTGCACAAACTTTTGAGCATCCCTGTTGTGTAGATGCCACAGGACCATCATTGAAGTATGCTTAGCCCTTCTGAGCTCATCGAACTGGTAGTGGTTTCCTTGGCACAAGTTGAGGAATTCCTGCCTATTGTTCAAAAAATCACAGTCCAAGTCCTCCACATCGTCATCGATAACCTTGGTGAGGTCGCCGTTGGTATTCCTAACCGTCTTCCGAATGTCGCGGATTTTACCACTACGCCATGCGTTGGGATCCACCTCTTCCTCCATCAACTCCTCTTCGTTTTTCTTTTTTTCATCTTTTTTCTCCTTCCCCTCGGGTTCCTCCGTAACCGTCCCACAGAGTACGACTTTCTCATCCTTCTTCTCATCCTTCGCTTCTTCGGCCTTGCCGCCGTCCCCGTCATTTTTCTCATCTTTATTATCATCCTCGTTCTCGTCGGCTGCGTCATCAGCCCGCTTCCTCTTGTTTCTATTGCTACTTTTTGGTTCAATTTTGGCGGGCGTTTTCTTCGCAGGAGTCTTCTTGGTTGCGGCCTTCTTGACGGTCTTTTTGGCCTTGCTGGCGGGAGTCTTGGCCGGCGAGGTATTCTTCTTGCCCCTGCGAGAACTGCGAGTCGGGGTCTCTCCGACAGTCTCATCCTCCTCCTCCATCGTTTCATCCTCCTCCACCGTTTCATCCTCCTCCTCTTCCTTCTTCGCGCCCCTCTTAGCCCTACCCACTGGAGAATTCTTCTTCTTCGATTTCCGAGCCTCATCGACATCCATGTCATCATCGCCGTCACCATCGCCGTCTTCATCCTTTTCCTTCTTCACGTTGACCTCTGCACCGTCATCAACCATCTCCTCCTTGATCTTTGGTGTCGTCTCATCATCCTTCCCATCCGCCTCCTCGCCCTTACCATCTCCCTCCTTCTTCTCGCCCCCTTCCCCCCCCTTTTCTTTCTCTTCCTTTTTTGCCTTCTCCTCTTCCTCCTCGGCTCTCTTCTTTGCCTTTTCCTCCTCCTCCTTCACCTTCTTCTCCGAGATTCGCTTCGCCTCCGCCGCCTTCTTCTCCTCGGCAGCCTTTTCAATGACTACCTCAGCATCACGGGCCTTGGTGGCTTCTTCCCAGTCTAGAAACGCCACGATGAAGGAGTCCTTCATCGGGTGGATGGTCTCTCCGAGCTTCACCATAAGCTGGTCTCTCCCACCCTCCTCAAGGGATTTCTCAGGAGCGTCGACTATCCCGCTCGCGATGAGAGCCTCCTCATCTAGGCCCGTGCTCCTTGTCCCACTGCGCGAGTTGTCGTCGTCCTTCTTCTTAGCCTTCAACTTGCTCTTATTGGCCTGGTCGTTGTTGGCCTTATTCTTGTTCTTCTTGCTCTCCTTGGGGCTCTCGCTGAGTTCCTTGATGACATTCTCGGCTTCGCCGACCCAATAGTCACCCTCAAGGTAGGGAATAACAGTGGCATCGAGCTCAGGCTTGGAGAAATACTGTTCGTGCATGTTGGTCACGTTTTTGACGATGCCCCGCTTGGTGCAAGTCTCGAGCATATTAATGTACCACTGCCGCAGCTGCTGGTCCTTGGGAGTCTTCTGCTCCTCCGGTTTGGCGTACAAAACGTAGTCATCGCCCTTGAGGGGAGGGCACGCCCAGATATGGGCGGTAGCATAGCCTCGCTGCCGGACGTAGTCCAAGTAAGCAATTAGAAGCTCGTGGTAGACGAAAGTTCGAATCTTGCGAGGACGCATGTAGTGAACGCTGTCCAGGTAAGACACGTAGACACAACGAGTGTTAGGCGCAGGGTTCTTCTCGTCGTGCTCGTAGACATACAACCCGAAGAGCATCACGTCCACGCCCTCAATCTTCTGGAACACAATCAAGCACTTGCACCGGTATTCGAATTGAGCGGGGTAGTTCTTGAAGGCGTAGCGTGCCTTCATCCGCTCCCGCGTCTCGATAGTGCGGTTCATTGAAGTCACCTGACGGATTGTTATGGCCCCTCCGCCGCCTATCTGTTCAGTAGCCTCGGAAAGAGAGATTCCCTCGACGGCAGACTTCTCACGAGCGAGTTCAGCGAACCGCTCTTCGCAAGCCAGCTTGACGTGCGTCTCAAGGTATTCACTAAGCTTAGTCCGCGGGAGATCCTCTGCCCCCGGGGTCGTCGAGGTGGGTTCGGCTTTCCCACTCTCCTGGCGCTCCTTAATGGTGCACTTAGGACAAGTATACTCGCTGCTCTCATGCTTGTTCTGACGGGTGTTGAAGAGCCCACAGATCTGGTGAATCCATCGGTGACACTTGTCACACTCCACCCAAGGCTCCTCACCCTGCTCGTCGTGGCGCTTGCGGCTCAACTCGCTCTTTCGGATGACCTGGTTGCTCATTTGTACCGGACTATTCTCCTTAAGCTCCGTGAAGCAGGTAGCGCACCAGTGGTACTGATTATTGGCGGTAACATAATAGTAGCTGTTTCGACGGATTCGCTTTGCAGGACAGTTCGCCCCATTGCAGTAGAAGACAGGTGGCTCGTACAGCAGCTTCTCACCGGCGCACAGGACACAAGTGTTGCCGTCATTGCGCTTGTTCTCTTCAATCTGCTCCAACTGATCAGTCAAGTATCTGTAGTCCCTCCTGAACTTCTTCCGCAGTTCGTCCGCCATCTTGTAAACGACGGACCCTCCTGCGTTGTAAGTCATCGCATTTTCAAACACGAGGAGAACGTCTTCCTCAAAATCCTCCAGCTTCCGGTATACATTGTTCTCAAGGCGCTTCTTGATGCTCCCCAAGTCCATGGGACGCTTGATAACCTGGAAGTAGTCCACCAAGCCGAGTTCAACAACGTTCACTGCACTGTTAAAAACCCAGCCGTCCTCGTGTTCGATTATGCCCTTTAGCACCATGAGAGCCTCTTTCTTCAGTTTGTTAGGCTGAATCTGAAGGCCCTTGTTGAGTGACTGGATGTGCTCCTCAATCTGCTTGATCGAGAAGGTGTTGATGAGTGTGTGGTCTTCCTGGGGGCGTGGACCCGTGTGGGTGCTCATGGGCATTATGACCTGCTGGCCGCGTCGTTGGTTCGGATAGCCGCCGCCGTAAGGATTGCCGCCGTACTGCGGGTACGGAGGCTGACGCATTCCGCCAGCAACCATCTGGCCAGGCATCCCTGTGCGGCGACGCTTGTTGTCATATCCGTTACCGCCAACCATCATGACACCGCTGCTGTTGCGATTCTGCAGATGCATCTCGTGCTGCATTTTCATGGAATTCATCTGCTTCTGCTTCTCATGAGACCGGTGGATCGCTTCACGGACAGGGCCACAGACAGGACATCGACCATCCTTGCACCTGTGGTAGTGCGAGAGCACATAGCGGGAAGACACACAGTGAGGCACACCGCATTTCTGGTCCTTACATTCCGCGATGTGCTTCCAGAGTCGCTTCATGCCACCGCAGTGCGGCGTCACTGGGCACTGGCCATTTTCGTGAGGGCACTTTGCCGCGTGGCGGAGGAGAAGAAGACGCTGCTGCTGGTGTCGGAGAACTTGCTGCCGATCAGTCGTTGTTTTGCTTTTGCCATTGCTTGAGGTGTTATTGTTATTGGAGTCGTCGCCGCCGTTAGAGGACGAGGGTATACCGCCGCCGGAGAGAGATGTTTGGGGATTGAGGGTAGGGTTTGAGTTGGGCTGTAGAAAAATGGGTTAGGGTTAGGGAGGAAGAAAGATGGGAGGATGGTTTGTCGAAATATTCTCTCGAGGTTCAAGGCTCACCTGGTCGGTAGAGTTGTTGTTGCTATTGCCGTTACCGTTACCGTTGTTGGAGTCGCTGCCAGCAGATATAGAGGGGTTGATCTTGCTCATGTCTACAACATTCTTTTTGTTGTCATCGCCGCCACCCTGCGCCTTCTTCTTCTCTGCTTCACGCTGGGCAGCCTCGCGAGCCTGAGCCGTCTTCATTCCAATATTCATCGCAAGCTGTTGCAAGCGAGCTTTCAAAGTCGCCGTCTCGTTGTAAGATTCAAAGCAGGAGGCGGTGCGGTAAAGGGACTCCTCCAGACGCTTGGCCATCTGGGGCAGCTTATCCAGCCATTCCTTCGGGGCGTTCGGTTTTCGCTGCAAGTCGAGGTTTGTTTTAGCGTCGGGGAGGAGAGTAGGGGAGGGGATAATTTTCGTTAGGTTATTTCGGTTTTGGAGGGGTGAGAAGGAGCAGGGAAGGGAAGGGAAGGGAAGGGAAGGGAGGGGAGGGGAGGTGAGCACCTTTCCAGCTTTTAGGGCATCTCACCTGTTGCAACAACGCTACAATTTTCGCTATCATCGTTCGCCTGTCGTTCAAGTCACGCTCGCTCTGCCAGCCTCCATTGACACTTTTGCTACTCAGAGACGTCTGGTGCGGCTGCTGCGAGGCCAGTTCAATCACAGAAGGATTCACCTTACTTTTCTCGTCGGATTTCGTGGTGGTGGGGGGCGGAGAGGAGGACATCGCAGAGTCGTTTGTTGAGTCGTTTGTTGAGTCGTTTGTCACAGTTCGTACAGGCTGATCACTCTAATGTGCGTGGTGAACGCGTGTACACATGAATAGTGTTGGAAGGTGGTGGAGTGGTGTAGGGAGGTACAGACAGGAGGGGAGGGGGTGTAAGCGATTTTTCGAATGTTCTCTCGAGTTTAGGCAGGAACGCGGTAGCTCTGCGGGATATATAAGCATATCTTCCCGTTTAAGACAAAATTCTCACCTTCATGCACGTCACTTCTCGACGCCTAGTGACAATTACGGTCTGACCTCAAAGAACAAGACCAGGAAATCCAAAGGAAGTCGGGTTATTTGTGACGTTTCAACGTTTCGATTTTTCCAATTTTCTTCCACCTACTAGATAAGACTACAAATATTACTTTAAAGAGTTTATTCGAAGCGCGATAACGTGTTAGCGCTAGAAATAGAAAAGAGGAGAAGGTGGAAAGCATCTATATAGCGAATGAAGGGCCTGTAGCCTCCTAGACGCACGCAAACACCAAACTAAATGCTCCAACTGGCGTACTGCATCGTCAAACACCGATTATTGAACTTTATAAGGCAATTGATTGGACCAGGAGCCCACACCCCCCCAGAAAGAGAAAGGGCCACGAAGAGAGGGGAAGCTTTTTCGGCTCATGATTTATCAATCCGCGTAAAGGCTGTCGTTTGGGGCTATCTATAACCTCACAGATCGATTGGGGCTATCTTTAATCTCACTCACCGGTTCTTTACTACACGCCCCCGTGACTGGTGGGTCCTTTGTCTTCCCCAAATTGGTCAATTAAAAAAACGCGATTAGCGCACTCTGTGCTTATCCTACGTTTTAATTAACTACTCCTGACCACGACACTCGCTTCAATCCCCTCAGGGGGAATAAGAAACTTCAAGGTCATGGCAACCTTGCCATTGCGGGGTATTCTGTTGCCCTTCTTCCGTCTCTAGTCGGGTGTGTGGGGGGAGAATTCTCGAAGCTTCAACTTCCCCTTTTTTGCAGTTGGGTGCGGAGAGATTAAGATGGTGCGACGGTGTAACATCCGTCTTCGCCATGTGTCATTCCACTAAAACGAGCTACTCTCCAATCTTTCATAACCACTCCCACTGGGATAAAACGGTGTCAAGAGAGAAATGATGGGGCAATTGAAGAGAAAAATGCCGAATCTCTTCTTTATGTAAAAAGCTAGCGTAGCAGTATTTTTAGTCATTCATTAGCACTCGTCCGTATTCTCGTCGTCATCATCATCAATAGAAGCCTCAAAACCATCTGCTTGGCCTTTTTTGTGTGCTGATAATGACCCCCATAGCGTGTGCATGAGAACACCGAGTCGCAAGTCCATCTCTGCGATTTCAAAGCCGACATCTTTAATTGTCTTTTTAATGTTGACGAGTTGTTTCGTATCTGACATGCTCTCTCCGCGATTGCTGAGTTCATTTTTTATTTCAGTGCAGTCGTCAGCAACATTGGCAAGGGTATCTGCGGTTGTTGCGAGAGCCTCGGAGAGTTTTGAGTGCCTCTCTCTTAGCTCTGGCACCATTCGACTGTCTCTCACGTATTCATCGACGAGGGTTTTCACCGCCCTGATATTTTTCACGTTCCCTTCCCCCCTTTCAATGCGGTCGATTTCTTCCTTGAGCTGCCTGTGCAAGCTCTCCATTGAGGCTTCCGATGATGAGTACTTCTCAAAGAGGGCAAGCTGGTTCTCTGCGTTTTCCAGCCTACTCCCCCAACCACCCCTAATGTTCTTGGCGACTCTCAACCTCGGTCCGACCCGCTCCAACTCCATTCTCCACTCGTTGGCATCCAAATTGCTTATGACCATCTCTCTCTGACTCCCCCCGAAAAAATGTTCCTCCACGGAGGTCGCTGCCTGTCTATTGAAGGCACCCTCATCATCACCATCATCGAGTGCGTCCACCTCATCTTCGATTTCGTCGTCGCTCCCTTCCGCTTTCTCCTCCTCCACCTCTACCATCTCCTCATTGTTCTCCCTCACGATTTCCCCCTGCCTAAATCCCCGTTTTTCAAGCACTTGAGGGCACAGCCACTCCAAAATTTCACAAACGCCTTCTCCAAAGCCAGGAGTCAAGTTCATTGGAGAGATTCGCGAAGCCGACTCATCACTGAACCCTGCCCTGTTGACCGCCCTTAGAAGTTGGGTAGCAATTGCATTGGGGGCTTCCGTTCTTATGTCCGCAACATCTAACAAATCAGTGTGCCCCATCTCTGATAGTAAGTACTCGCAGCAGAGCAAAAAGTCGACGAATTGCGAGTGACGGTTTAAATTTCCAGCCCCTCCTCCATTTTCTAGGCTGAAGTGAGTACGTAGAAGGTTGGGCCGTCCACTTGCCTCCAACCGCTCAGGATACTGAAGCAATGTCAGCATGGAGTGTATAGTCTCCATCCTATCGGTCAAGCTACCTTTTCCCATTTTCGTTCTTGACGTCGCGTCGGTATCATTATTACTGCTTCCCCGACGCTCTCTTCGCGGTTCTGGGTTCGTCTCATCGTTGGCTGCGAAAAGCGTTTTGGCTGTCATATCTTTGTAATCCCCAGCTTCTTTGTTTGTTTCATGATTGTTGTCTTTATTTTTGTATATTTTGCTCCGACTCGCAGACCCCCTTTGGGACCGACGCGAGTCTTTCACACTTTCACCGCCACTCCCATTTCTAGACCCGTTCGATCCACCGACTGGTCTGGACAATTCATCAGCGGGGGTGCGGTGGTTTTGGTCGCTGTTGCTGTTGCTATTAGGTTCGGCAAACCGGAGTTTGCTGTTGGTCTTAGGTGGAGTCGTGTTGATGTCTTGTTGCTGCTGTTTTCTATTGGATGCGGGCGGCGTACCGCTTCTTGCTACTTCTTCGCCGTTCTTATCGTTGTTGTCGTCGTCATTGTTGTCGTCATCGTTTCTGTTTTTTTTTTTGCTATCATTGTCGTCCTTTCCTTCTGCCCCCTTCTCTTCCCCTCCTCCATCTTTCTTGTTCACAGCGGCAGCCGCTATCTTCTTTGCCTTACTAGCCGGCGGGTTCTTCATCTTAACATTTTGCGGGGGTTGGTTCTGTGTTCGAATTCTCATTGTCTGGGCAACTTCACAGGTCGCGGCAAGATCGGGGCGTTGGCTCGGCTCGGTCGAAATCATAGCATAGGCAAGCCGTTTTAGTTCATCGGAGTATTGTTCCGGAAGGGGCTGGTAGTCGCCCTTCGAAATCTTTTGAAAGAGAGAGTAAAGGTTGAGGCCTTCTGATTTGAAGGGCGACTTAAGCATAGCGAGCTCATAGAGCAGACAGCCAAGTGACCATATATCACTCTTCCAATCGTAGCCGTCGCCACGAAGCACCTCCGGGCTCATGTAGAGTGGCGTTCCCACTTTGCTGTGCGCCTCCATGGTGTGCTCAGAGAGTTCTCGGCCAAGACCCAAATCACCAACCTTGACAGTTCCATTCAGTGTGAGGAATATATTCGCTGGCTTCAAATCACGGTGCATAACGCGGTGGCTATGCATATGGCGGATAGCCTCGCAAATCTGCGAGAAATATTTCCAAACAACTCTTTCGTCAAAGTGCATCTCACGCTCCTGGGCCTTTCGGATTTGTCGTTTAAGATCTCCAGCAGCTGCCCATTCAAATACTATGATCAACTCGTTACCGTCTATGAAAGCGTCCAAGTAACGAATAACGTTTTGATGCGGTTCCAAACCCTGAAGGAGCCGCACCTCCTTCAACGTCTTTTCTCTTGATTTCTGGTCCATCATATCGATTGAAATCTTCTTCAGGGCTACTAGCTCGTCGTCTGACCGGCGCTTTGCGCGGTAAACAATCGCGAACTTCCCCTTACCGATGGGTTTGATGATCTCATACTTGGACTCGACGGACTCTTCGTTGATCATTTTAGGTTGACAACTTTTTTGAAAAACAAATTGTTTATTTGGGGGCGCCGAGATTCGATTTGGATATTGGAGGAAGGGTCTGTACCCAGTAAGGATTAATTAAACGAGTCAAGAGGCCGACGACGTTGACCCCCGTCTGTCTTACAATTATTTTAATGTTGACAATAGTTAGGTGATAGAAAACTTGAATTTAAGGGGGGGGATTTGAGTTCAGACCAACTCGGGAGAATCCCCACAACTTTGCAATTTTGAAATTACTATTGCTGACGGGCCGATATCAGCACCGCGTGGGACTGAACGAGCTCCCAGACTGCCAATAGCCTGGGACTTATAATAGAAAAAATTAATTTTACTCGATCCCTAAGCTTCATACCGAACAACTCCACTCCCAACATTCCACCCCCAGCATCATCTCAATCCTCTCCGGCAACGCTACCTCTGGATTTTCCGCCAACACCGTGACGTACACATCCACAGACTCAAAAAACCCCACAAAATGGTCGCTTCTCCTGTGAAAACAAAGAGCATAACTAATGTGGCAACAAAGAAGAAGATCAAGACAGGGTCAATCTATGAAAAGGAGACAATGATTGAAAACCTCCCCCGTTTGCCCTTCACTGCAACTTTTGATAACGCACTTCTGACGCTCAAGCTTTGTACTGGAAGAGGTGATTTGAATTGCGTTTTAGAAAAGTGGTTTGATCCTATCAAAGAGCATGATGAAGCTGTAAAAAAAGTGGAGGAGCAAGGTGATTATGCTCGGGAGCTGAGCAGAGTGTACAGCAACGAAGCTCGGACGTGTAGAAATTGGGAGACGGTTTGGTTGATTATGAACGAACGGCCCGAAGAGTTGGAGGAATACCAACATTTGAAGAAAAAGATGAAGGATTTTCATGAGGTTTATGAATCGATAAAAGATGCAAAGGCGAAAGTAGAGGCTGAGCAGGAATGGAAGCGCTTTAAATTCTTGGAGCCACGGATGGAGCGGTTGATAGATATGCACGAGGCACTTTTCCAGATACGAGACCAGAAGCAAACAAGCTTCGCGCGGTCACAAGAGGCTGACAAAGAACTGGAAAAACTCAAGGAGCTTGAGAAGCTCGGTGCCGACAAAATATCAAATGATCACGTTGTGGCAGACGAACAAAGGGTCGGTGTTGCAGAGTTATTTCCCACCGTCCAACTCGGTTACATAGTAACGAGCGTTAACGGAAACAAATGTGAGGACTTGCCTTTCAAGGATATCATGGACCTCATATACGAGAACTTTCCTCCTCACACATTGGAATTGAAACGTTACGACTACCGACGTGATATCGCTAGCGGTGAATGGCTCTCACTTCAAGAGCTGCGAGACCAGAAGAAATACGTCGAAGATCCGCGTCTTGTGAGGAGCTTCTTTGTTGACACGTGCCGGAAGGGTCTCGTCGATGACATAGCTATGAGACTCAGGCGCGGTGCTGATATTAACAGTTACGATGCAAGCACAGGAATGACTGGCGTCCACGTAGCGGCTGGTAATGCCCACATTGATGCGATGCAACTTCTCGTAGACAATGGAGCTGACATAGATGCCAAGGACAGGAACATGGAAACGCCATTGCTTCTCGCCACTCGAACAGGAAAGATAGATTCTGTTAATTTCTTGATAAAGAATCGTGCTAATATCAACGCCAGTGACAGGATGGGACGAAATGCACTCATGTTCGCCATCAAGTCGAAGGATCCCGATCTTGTTCGCCTAATGCTCAACTACAAACCCAACGTCCATGCTATCGACAAGGAATGGGGATGGACGCCTCTTCACTATGCAGCGCATTCAGGTAGCATCGAACTCTGTGCTGAAATAATGGATCGTGGCGGAGATGTGTATAAACGCTCTTCTAAAGAGAAGAACACTCCATTGGATGTCGCGGTGGCTAACGATCATACTGACGTGATTTACTTTTTTAGAGAGTTCATTTTCAGTGAGCCCGCACAGTGCATCACCCCCGACGATGATGTACAAATTTGGCTGGGAAGAAAAGATGGTACTTACCCGCTGTGGTGCAGCAAGATCGGCTTCGGCGCAATTTTATCAATTTTTGTTGGCGAGCGTCCACGAAAAAGTTACTGGCTTGACGACGAATGGGAGATTAAGCACAAGATTGTACAAATCGAAGGGAACGCCCTCGTACCCATCAAAGATCACGAAGAAGGCGAGGGAGAATGGGAGCTTATCCTCACATTTCTAAAAAGTAGTTTGGAATTTATTGACGAAGCCCTGGCCGAGAAAAGAGTTCTTCTCGTTCATTGTGATGACGGCGTATCGTTGTCACCAGCTGTCCTGGCAATCTGGCTGTGTACAAGAAAGCGCTTACGCATAGATGTTGCCATCGAGCTCGTGACAAAAGCAAGGCGAGATGTAAAATTCAGCAAGTCGCTCCAGCGAGCGCTTCGTAAGTTCCAGGAGGAAATTGATAAACGCAAGTTGAAACGGCTGAAGGATAAGCTGAAAAACAGTGACATTGTAGGACTTTGCTTTTAAAAACAATATTCTTGCAAGGTAATGAAAAGATATGCTCTTTGCCAAAAAACAAACAGCTACCAGGTGTTACGCCTTTTTTCATTCATATACTTATTGAATAGGAATCGAACTGTCGCGTCACGCGATTCCATCATCATCATTTGTTTGGCATTAGCACCAGGTTTCCACTAGGCCATAACCCCATTCTTTGCAGAGTCCAACCCTTTGTTTCCGTCGTCACGTCTATGGCCTTCATAGGACTCTCGTTCTTGTCAAATAGAAACCATACCCCCTCGACAAGTTTCTCGAAAATGACTGTCCCAAATCCCCCGCACCAATGCAAAACGTCCACCAGGACATCATCGCTTGCAAACCTTCTCTGAACTATCTTTCCACCTAAGCTTAGCTTAACGACGCACACCTGACCATATCCAGGTTCAACAGGGCATGACTTCAAATGCTTCGTTCTTTCCTCATCTTCTCTCTCGACATTCGTCCCACCTCTACCCTCTACAATATCAGCCACGGTCCTTTCAAAAACGATTTCTCCCTTCCTCTTGAGATACTCCTCCGACCCTCTTACAACCTCTAATGAGCTTTTCCCCATCCAAATTCGAGCCATATCTACATTGCCTGCCAAAATTAGCAGATTTCCCCTTCGTTCAAACCCTACAGCCACCAACAAATCAACCGCTCCAGGAGCGCCGCTCAATGCTCGCTCGAACGCAGGGTTTTTCATGTCAATTTTTCTGTATCGCTGATTTGTAGGATCACCCGACAAAGCCGAAAGCGTCCGGATAAGTGTATCGACTGCGGCAGGATGAGTTGCAAGACGCCCACTGCAACGCTTTATCTGCTCATCAATCGGTTTCTTCTCCATCGCCTTCGGAACCTTCACATGGGGGTGATCCTTCTTCAGACGGGCCGTCGGGGATAACTTATTTTTATCCCCCCCCCCCCCATCCAGTCGGCTGAGCGCTGCTGAAGCCGCATTGTTATTGGATGCCGAGCGACTCTGATTTTGAACCGGGAAATCTCTTGCTGCCTGCTTTTGTCTTTTGCCATTGTCAATCTTCTCAGATTTCAATGATAACTTCAGCGCTCTACTAAGGTCGTCGTCGTCGTCGTCGTCGTCGTCGTCGTCGTCGTCGTCGTCGTCTTCGTCTTCATTGTCGTCAACGATACCATCACTCAAATTCACAACAGTAGGCGCCGGTCTAGACTTCGAAGTGGGTGGCAAAGCTGAGGGTGTCGTGTGCTTTTCCTCAAAGGCATTGTTCGTGAGCAGAAACTGCACTGCCTGTTCTATGTTGTCGTTGCTGGCCTCAAGCGCCACTTTCGCAGCGCTCAGAGGAAATCCCATTGCTGTCAGGGAAGCGAGTCCTGACATGGCCTTCTGCACGCACTTTTTCGCTCCCGTTCACGCTCTGACGGAAAATCACACACGCGTTGAGGCGGAAAATACACAGTTGCGCGTGATGATACAATTTTCTTTGTGTTACAATAGTGTTAGCCAAAGACAGGGCTTCCTTAATCACATTTTTTACGATAAAATTACAAATAACACAGGCAGTAAATCAACAAATCTCGTTTTACGCGGCAACAGCCCCCCCCCACATCCATTCTCCCGACGATCCCCCACCCAAGCAATTTAGGACCACTAGAAATCACCCCCGAATGGACCGGCTTTCCGAATTCCAGAGTCTCACGAATACCCTCTCTGCGACCCCTTCATCTTCCCTACCCACCCCCCCCCTTCCGCCAACTCCTAATCCTCCACCTATAACATCGCTAAAATCTTTCCACGAATCTGCTGCTTCTGTGTCGCTTGGTATTGCAAATGTGTCCAAAAGACTCCATACCCTCTCCTCCATGGTTCGAAAGAAGTCGATGTTCAACGACAAGACAACTGAAATCAACAACCTCGTTGTCAGCATAAAGTCCGACATCGAAATTCTAAACACGGACTTGGAGAGATGCCAGGTGCTCATGAACGAAACCAAGAAGCATCGATCGATAGGTGGAAAAACCTCTCAAGCTTCGTCGCACACCTCCACAATCTTCCAAACGTTAAAGTCGTCCATACTCGACAAGACGACCAGTTTTAAAAACGTTCTGCAGGAACGTACAGAGGGTCTGCGGGAGGTGGACGAGAAGAAGAAAGGATTTGGCAGTGGGAGCGCAGGTGTAAATCGGTTGGCCATGGGAAAATCGCAATTGTACGATGAGGACTCTGCTAAAAATTACGCTTTGAAGATGGGGACTCCCGTAAAGTTGACGAAACCCCCCCCAGCGGCAACGAAGGGGTCAACACTTGCACCAACAACTTTCAGAGAAACGGCCGGAATGCACCATCGTTCCCCTCCTTCCACTTCCACTTCCACTTCCACTTCCACTTCCAATTCCAATTCCAATTCCAATTCCTACTACAGCAGCAGTAATCCTATAGCGATGCCAACCTACTCAAATTCTCAATACAATTCCGAGCTGTCATCACTATCTCATCTGAATGACAACACCGGAAGTTCATTATCCTCTTTAACACCCTATGAAATCGAGCAGAATGAACTAGAAGGCGGCGGGTCCTCACAGTCTCAGCTACTCCTCCCGAACGGCAATGAATATTACAACGAGCGTGCGACGGCAATGGGACAAATCGAGGTGAGGGAAAGCTGCCATCGCGGAAGAGCTCTCTCGCACCCGAACAGGTATGTTTTAATTTGTCACTCACGACCTTTCTTGCTTGTTGCAGAGTCACATTGTCGAGCTGGGCGGAATATTTAACCGTCTCGCAGGTATGATCAGTGAACACAGCGAGATGGTAACGAGGGTCGAGGAGAATGTAGACGACGCTACTGAGAACGTGAACAGCACGTTGTTACAGCTCACAAACACACTCAACTCACTTCGAACAAACCGGATGCTAGCGGCTAAAGTTTTTGGAGTGGTTGTCTTCTTCATAATAATGTTCGTGATGCTTATCGCCTAGTGAATAATGAAAGCCCTGTAAAAAAGACGAAACGTCGGCAAAGATAACGAGGGAATATTTTATGCAACAAACGGCATTTAATTTTTGGTGCTGCATAAATTTAAATAGTCCTCTATGCACTCTATCCTTCCATTTCATCTTCCCGACAGATAACATTGTCCAATAAATCTTTGAACCCGCTGACAGCACACAAGAAGGCATTGTCATTCTTTCCATGAATTCGACTTGCGCCACCTAGACTCAATACTCCAACAACTTCACCACTATTATTAAAAGCCGGACCACCGGAACATCCGTTGAAACTGTTGCAGTCAAGGAGCAAATGCTTCTGTGTCTCCTCCGAACTTGTTGAGCCGGGGAACTCTTTGATCTCTTGTGGATTCTGCCCGTGCAAATTACCGAATCCGATGAGACGGACAGGCGTGTTACGCTTAACACGACCGTTATTCAATTTGAGCTCACCAATGCAGGAATCTGTGATGGGAAACGTGCAGGGAGTGTGTCGTTTCCCCTCTACGGTTTCGACCACACGTTCACGCAATTTTAGCACAACAATATCGATGGGCATCATATCTTCACTTCTCTTGAAAAAATAATTTTGCCCAGCTTTTTGTACCTCTTCGCCTACAATTGAAGCGTCAAAGGCGTGCCTATCAAATATGGCCGAGCTCACATTTTCATTTTTGCAGAAAACTTCAACGAATGCATCGTAGTTTTTGACCCGGTGCCCGGCAATTGATCCAGTTTCATTCAAATATAGGTCACACACAACGTGTGACGCGGTTACAATCAGGCCTCGCTCCTTACTGACGAAGAACCCCGTTCCCCACGATACCTCATTTCTTCGGCGCCCTCGGACCCGGAGGAGGACGCAAGCCTCCTCAAGCTCGCTCGATTGCACGAGTCCATTTAAACTCGTATCTGGGAAAAAGTGGTCTGGATTAAATTCCGCGGCAGGGTGCAAAAATGTCATTCCAATGTTATGCTGCTTGTCGCAAGTCATGTTTCCCAATCTTTCTTTGACATTTTCCCGAATTAGATCATATCGAAAGCTCTCCACATTCCAAAGATAGTCCTCGTTCGCCAAGCATTGGTGACAAATCGAGTAACTGGAAAAAGTCAATCCGCTGTAATCCCTCAACACCGATAGCACCGCGGCGTTGACAAGTTCAAATCCTAGGTCCCAGATCAGCTTCCCCCGATCCTCAATCGGTCCGGTGGCGCTTACAATCAAGGTCGGCGAATTAGAGTCAACGTCAACGTCAACGTCAACATCAACGTCAACGTCAACATCAACGTCTACGTCAACGTCAACGAAGTCTTTCGAGGGAAGCTCCAGAAATATCTCAGCCAGCATATTATTCGTTCTTCCCGTTCCCTTGACACTGCACTTAAAAAATGTTGGCCAAATCTTCATTTCAATAAGCACCAATTCGCTCTTCTGCAAATCACAAAGAATTTTCCCGACGATGCGCTCGAAAAGTCCAGGTGGCTGGTAGTGAAAAACGTACTTATTCGCAAGCACGATCCGCTTGAAATCATTCACGTTTACTTTGTACGACCAGAGATCATTATTCTTCTCTGATTTATCTTGAGCACTGAGCAGCGAAGGCAAAAAATACGCACTGTCGTTCTTCTGACTTTCATTGAGAAAGATGTCAGAGTCAAACTCACTCAGCGGTACAATGACATGGAAGCGGCTGAGCAGCGACTTGAGAAATTTGCGATTCCTCTTCGTTCTCTCGTCATTTTCGGGCAGGTATTGTCGGATCCTGTGCGGAAATGATAGTAGTATTATGTGAGCGATAACGTAGCGACGACGAATCTAAAACGAACCAAATGTGAACCCAAAGCAAACCATCCGCATCCGCACACACAAAAAGCAAAACTTACATTGGATCCGAGTTCCAGAGTGCGTCGATTTCTTCATCAAAAATGACCAGGTCACGCTGCTCTTTTTTCCTTCCGCCCGGTTTCTTCCTTAGTTCTTCTATGTTTTTCTTAAAGTTTTTGTGGTCCAATAGCGTCCTAATAACCAGCATCAGCCAATTGGGTTCGATGATGACGAATTTCTCCTCCGGAGCATTCTGACATAATTCAGTGATACGGCCGCTGGTATGACTAATCGAAAAGCATGTGCTAGACAGCGAGTCAGTCGATGACGTCCTAGAGACGCTAGAGCTTGTATTTCTTAGCAGCACGTTCTGCTCCTCCTCGTAGACGGCAACACTACTGCTAGGGAGAAGGACATCCTCACCAAAATATAAAATGCTGCCGTTGTCATTTAAGTTGACCAGAGCGTCAGAGAGATTCAGAATCCCTTCTTCATTATTGCCGAATCGCTCGTCGCCGAATCGCTCGTCCCTTTGCCTAGCGAGATCGAGCATCTCAGAAAAAGAGACGATTGGCATCCTAGGGGGAGAGACCTTTTCTTTGTTTCGTATGTCGCGGACCAGTTGACCCACGATGTCGATTGCCAGAGGTATCGAAGCGAAGAGATCGGGAAAAAGTTTGGGCGTGGCCATAGGATGGCCAGAGTCAGGAGAGTCTCGGGAGTGTCCTCGGGTAGCAAGCGAAACAATATGGTTTTTCAACTTATTAAACTTTGAGGAGAGACTACTATCCCATGAGAGGATTTCTTGACCGCAGACTGATATATCGTCAAATTGGATTCTGGGACGGGATCCGAGTGCCTGTTTGAGCCGCATCGCCCGCTTGGTACCGTCCCTACCTTCCTTGGACAGCAACTCAAGTTCTTCAGTCAAGATTGCAACTCTATTCTCCTCGTTTCTTTCAAGTTTCTCTCTCAGTCTATTCACCCTCCTCTCAACCTCTTCGTCAGATAATTTGGACAAGCGGCGGTCAGAGTCAGAGTTGGGCCCTACAAGTTCCTTGTAGTGATCATAGATTGCGTCAGCAAATGTAAGCACGGGTAAGATCACTGCGCCAGGTGCAGACGCCTGGATAGTGTCAATCCATCGTTGCACGTTGTCCTCGATCAAGATGTCGAGTTCCTCGTTCGCATGGGCTTCATCGGAAATTTGATGTTCTAGGCCTGGGTTGGTGGTGACCTGATCACCCTCAGCGAAGGAGTTGAAGTGTTCGCTCTCGTCACTGTCATCGCTGTCATCACCACAGTCTTCGATGCCACCCGAATCAGTAACTACTCCCCCCTCTACTGTGCGATCCACTGAAAAATAAGTCTTCTTGCACAACGCTCCCATATCCCATACGACGATGTACATACTACCACGATTAAAGTACAACTCATGCGTGGCATGGTATCGTTCCGTCTGGCCAGCAAAGTCCCACACCGTGAAACGAATCTTGCCGTCACCCATCTTGCCTGTACTCATGCTTTCCATCTCGGCACCCTCCACCTTCCAGGAGGAAATTTCAACATTAATGGTACGCTCGTCAAGACGAGTTTTCTTCCCACCCTTCCGGAACTTGGATATCAGGGTTGTTTTCCCCATAAGCTGGTTCCCCACAAACATCAAACGGAGCTTGGTGTTTGTCGCCTGCGTGGCCGCCTCCGTCGTCTCCATCGCTTCGGTTCTTTGTGCGGCCTCCATCGTTTGCTTCTGTAGTAGCTTCGCAGCCGCCTTCTCCCTCTTCTTCATTTTTTTTTTGACCTTCCTATTTTCGTCCTCTTTCAAACTAGTATAGTACCTCCTCATCGCACGCAGGCCTCCATTTACCGCGCTCATAGGTGGCTGCTCTATGGAATTATTCGCGACAAATAGCGTGTGAAGACCGTATCCCTTTCCCTTCGTTACCAACAACTCCTCAGGCACTTCGCGCAGTAAATTGTTCTCTAAGTCGAGCTCTCGAAGGCTCCCCGAAGCCAGGTGGCACAAAAAGCTGGAAATTCTCGATATCTGATTGAATCGCAGGTTGATGTGCTTGAGCTTTGGACAACTAGTCGGAATGTCTTTCACATCGAATTCGTCACCAAAATCTGTCAGAGAATTGTTGTATAGATCCAGGCTCTCAAGATTTGGCATCCCAGAAAAAAAAGATTCGGGGAGGGAGGTCAGCTTATTCGAGTGCAAAGATAGCGTCTTCAGGGCGGTACAGAGGGAAAAGGGGGACGGAGTTGGAAGTTCCGCAATCGATGTCATCGAGATCTCGAGCTTCGTCAGAGATTCCCACCCTATCCTTCCGAAACTGAAAGCGAGAGGAAGAGCTTTTATGCCTTTTCGGTTGTTATTCAAAGTCAATTTGGAGACGTGATAACGAAGGGAGTCAACCTCAGAGAGCAGAGAGGAAAGCGACTCGAAGGACTCTGTAGATTCCACAAGGGAGGTCAAAATGATTTTTAATTGCTTCGACTTGTTGTTGCATGCGGGTGGTTGCAGTGCGTGTTTTCTCTTGTAATGCTGCTTCTGTTGCTGCTGCTGCTGCTGTTGTTGTTGTTGTTGTTGTCGTTGTTGTTGTTGTTGTTGGAAGGATGGCAAGGTGAGAGGAGGTTCTGAGGGTGGAATTGACACGGACTGGGGATCTGAGCTGGATGTCTCGTCGGGGATATTCTTCCGCCGACCAATTTTCTCCTTCGTCTTTTTTCTCTCTAGCGCTCGCTTCTCACTGTTGGCAATTTTGGGAGTACCCGTAGGAGGGGGCGATACGGGAGGGGGGGACTGGCGGCCAACTTTAACCCTCGTCTTCTTTCTTTCCGCCGACGACCGTTTCTCGATGCTGGGAGGAAACCTAGGCGGTGTAGAAGAGGGAGAGTGCAGAGGCGGCGCCTCGGGAAGACAGCCGTTCTTGTAGTCCCAACGCGCAATTGCACCCATTACTTCTTGACTAACACCGTCGTCCAGCTTACTGAAATGCTCACTCCTCCTAAGATCCGACCAAATTGATTCTTTCGGGTCAGAATCCTGCAACATTCTCCATTTCGAAACATCGACATTGTACGCGAGGTACCCATCACTGTTTTTATCATTGTTGTTGTTATTCACTTCATCATCATCATCATCATTATTGTACTTGTATTTATTGTTATTGTTATTGTTGTTATTGTTGTTATTCTTATGGTTGTTTTCATCATGAGGGTGGAGATCCAATGGATCAAACATTATAATGCCACGATCCATGGCTACAACAGCAGCAGCCTCGTTATTGAAAGGAGACGTTGCCCGTGACGATTCCTTCGACGAATCCTTACTAGAGGGCGATAAGAGCGCCGAGAGACCAGACGTTCGCTTGCTTTTGTTGTCACCCACACTTGAGGAGCGCTTCATTCCTATGGTTAGGGAAGGATGGTTGCTACTGCCAGAGATGCGCTCCTCTATGTCACAGGCAGTCTCGAGAAAACCCCGGGTGTGAGGTGACGTAGCGCAGTACCCATCGTCTTCATCTATCGAAGGTTTCTGCAGGATGTTCAGGGTCATATCAGCCTCATTCGATTTCTTCAGAGGCTGACCACGAAACGAAGGTATAGGATGTCCTGGCATGCTAAAAGCACACGCGCAGATTTTGTGGATGGTTGGGTCAAGTCTTACTTTTATAGTTCAGACTCACACACACACAATACTGAGAACCTCATATATTCACATATTACTTTGTAAAATTCCCCAGCCTGGAGAATCGAGGACACTTTCAATCTTTGTTGCCCCCCCCCCACTACATACAACATGACAATGAAACTTGTCGTTGTTTTGATAGCTGCGATATCGATT
>Ga0115555_1000947_pt1 | contig 20023 bp, 14 predicted proteins | sample COGITO_mtgs_1104_2_FD_87285 | JGI IMG/M metagenome (GOLD analysis project Ga0115555, IMG submission 87285) | Pelagic marine microbial communities from North Sea - COGITO_mtgs_110407 | ecosystem: Environmental > Aquatic > Marine > Epipelagic | place: Germany:Helgoland, sampling site Kabeltonne... | reverse complement strand
TGACATTTGCCTTGTAGACAATTTTCTCGTTAGTATCGGAGCTCCAATTTGTCGTCACCCCAATGGAGTCCAGAATGGTGTGGGCATAACGGGCGATGAGATCATAAATTGTGTTGCTCGTGAACAAGTGAAGAACCCTGGAGGTAGATACTACCCCGTAACTCGTTTTCATAAGGAAGGCAGCCCGAATAGCAAGTGCAAGGAATTCAGACCGGGAATATGAGCTTGCATGAAACTTCTTGGTGGCAGGATCTAGCTTGTGAAAAGTTAACCATGGCACGCAAGAATTGCCTGCAAATGGGGTGATGTAGCTACACAGTGAAGAAGAAGATGATGATGATGATGGTGACATTGTCAGGTCGGATCGGGTCGGGTCGGGTCGGGTCGGGTCGCCTGGTATGAACGATGAAGTTGATGTGCCCTTCTGCTGTTGTGACTTCAATATTGTTGAATACCGTGGAATTGATGTGCACACACCTCCTGGTTTGAACAATGAAGATAATGTGCCCTTTTGCTGTTATGATTCCGATTCCACGTTAAAGAGGCCGACACAAGACGTCAATTCTAATTGCTCAGAATATTGCCATTCATAAATTTCTGGAAAAAAAAAACAAAAAAAACTCCACAACCCCTCAAACCGCCTCCTCCGAGTCCCTCCGCACGGCCCGATGCAGGCTTCACCTCCCAAGCTGGAGATTTGCACCAAACTCGAAAACATTCACAAGCCTGGAAACTGTAAAAACAGACTCTAAAGTCGAAAACGAAGGCAGTAGACAGCACAACGCCCTGGTCGAATAAGATCGAAACGATGTCTGTACGTGGTTTATCGTTTGTGATAGGTCCATTGTCTCTAACCCAAAAATTCGAACATTTTAATTTAATTCATACTCAAGCGGCGGTCTGAAGTTTCTTAAAAGAGGACCTTCTTTCCCTTTCACTCCAAATTGCAGGTACCTTCACCTTCATTTCGACTTTACCGGCTTTTACGAGAGTATAACCTGCCCCCAGGACGGCCAAAAGCGTCCCCAGCACCGATGTAAGAATCGGCAAAAAGTCGGCATCCCATCCCCAAAATGACGCCCCCTCGCTTTCCACAAACAAGAACGGGAAAGTCTCGCCCTCTTCACCTAAGCCTTCCTCCCCGTCGTTGACACAAGCCAGAGGAACGCTAGCTTCAAATCCACTATCCGGTCCCCACGCATTTCTACGCAAAATGTCGCACAAGCCCTGGCCCTTAACATCTCTGATTTCTTGGGATGTCATGAGGCCGTTCTCCACGTGATTTTCGTAGTAAAACCTGTCGCCATCCCTCAGCAGCTCAAACTGCAGCTTAATGATAGTCCCAAAGGTCTCTCCGAGATTCCCTTGGTCGACGTGGTCTTCAGCTAGACCCCCCACAAACAAGTCGATGTTGTCGATTTTACCCTTGTACAAACTTTTGAGCTTCCCCGAGACTTCTGGGTCACTCGAAATATCCTCGAATCGAGCATACCTTTGTAGACCCAAACTTACTCTTACTGTGTTAAAATCGGCCAGGCCGTGGTCCCTTCCCCTTTGAATATTGATGCTGGCCAAGTCAAGGGGGAAAGCGTGGGAGCCAAATAGGAAATCTCTCAATCCGTCAACCATGAGGGTGTCGATTTCCTGGGCAGGATGTGAGAACATTCCCTTGAATAACTGGCTCATGCCGCTTGATTGGAAGCGACCTGGGTTAAAGTAGCTGTCCCTTAGCAGGAGGTGCCCGTTCTTACAAGTACTTCCATCTGCCTCGACGCACATCTGTACGTCATTCACCTGACTGTGCCCGAAACGCGCCGCCGCAGTTGCGAACTCGTTCTTGATTTCAACCCTCAAGCTCTCATCATAGCCTGCGTACTCCTTGAGTTTCAAATTCGGTCCCAATAAAGCTGGGAGCCACTCTTGGTAGACGATGGCTTGGTACTTTGCTATTAGTCTCACTCTAGTGTGCTGGAAAATCTCGTCGTCTCCGGTTGAACTTCCTAGTATTACAGCGAGCTCGTCGCAAATTCGATTGTGCTCCAAGTGAAACAAAGTATGCAACGCCAAAAGGGCTGGATGAACATTCGCCCTGTTGTCGCCGCTGAGCAACTGTTTGTCAAGCTCCTTCTCCAACGGGTTCGCGACCTGCATCAACGGTTCGTTCCGAGGAAGGAATCCAGTCTCGTCGTCTACGTTCAGCTTGCCGTTCCTCAGGCTCCGCATGCTCATGAGACGGATTAAAGAGGGAGAGTACACCTGACTCAAATCGAGAAAGCTTGTGACCTTGTTGAATTGTTCCCTGTTGACGCCAAATCCTCCTCCGGTACTGTCGGCAACTCCGCTCCGTCTGAAGCGAATATGCTTACCGCCATCCGAATTCTCGTCGAAAATAAAATCTCCCTTGGGAACCTCAATCCCCATCATGTCATCCAAATCTCCATTTGCAAAGGGCGTACTAAAGTCTGAGTCGTGGACGACTAACTGCCCGAAGTGTACGTGCAGGTCATTGAGGTTCAGTTTCGACGGTTTGTTGAGATTGGACTGCTTGAAAAGCGTGTTGCTTACGAGGCGAGCTGAGGGTCTTGCATCCTCGTGATCTTCGTCTATTCCCTCGGTCAAGGGAGTATCATAAGGGCCCAAGAGCGCGTGCGGGTCCTGGTTGTACTGGCTTCCGCTCAAGCGGCCGAGATTCATGAAAGGGCAGCCGATATTTTTCTCGGCTTGGTTGTTCCCATAACCATTCAGGGGGGGAAACTTGCCGTCCCATCGCTCGTTTCCCTCTCCCTCGGCATGGAGCTCAACATTCACGGTCACCTTTCCGCTGTCCGACAAAAAGTCGTTGCCTTGGGCGACATTATTCGTCTCATAGATAAAGTCAAATGTACCATTAAAGTCTGCGGTGGGGTAATACACTATTTGCCTCTTCATGGCATCAATAATGACGGACCCTCCTGAGAGAGGTTGTGTGACTTCGGTGATAGTGTGATAAGGGCACTGAGAAATGGTCTCGATGTGTTCATATATCGTAGAGTTGTTCTGCCCCTCGATTGTTGCTACCCTCAATTGAGTGTTGCGCGGCACATTTTTTATGACTACCGTGTTGTTCGTCTTGGGCCAGTACACTTTCACTGCGTTGACAGGGTCAGCAGAGGGAGAGCCAAGACCAAAGTGAGTCCGCTGCTCGCCTGTTCCTAAGTACCAGCTCGAAGGGCCCATTTTCCGAACTCGCCACTTAGTAGATTGCGCTCGGGCGTTGGGAGAGGCACCAAGTGGGTCGTTTTCAGCGCGCTCTTGAACGTATACAAGCGCACCTAAAGAGACACTTCCAGTATCTCTCTCAACAACATTTACTTTTAGCCAATCCATTTCATTGCCCTTCAAGTTCTCAAACAATTCCGCAGTCCCTTCATTGTTAACAACGAACAAGTCTAAGTCGCCGTCATAGTCAAAGTCAAAGCTGATGAGTCCACGACCCTTGCTCTTTTCAGTCGAAAATCCGAGGGGTTCGCCATTTTCAACCATTCGTGGGGTGTCACCGCTGTTCTTGCAGCTATTCTCGGGCCTCGCACTTTCACAGCTCAGAACGTTCTCCCATAGCTTGCTGTCCGTTGAGAGCAAATCTTCTGTGGAGCCCGGGAAGTCGAAACCATTCACTAAGGCAATGTCTAGGTCACCGTCATTGTCGAAATCGAGCATGACAGTTCCCCAACCCCAGCCGCCGTCAGCCACCCCGTACTCGACGGTTTTGTCTTCTAGGTGAAATCCCTCCCCCTTCAGATATAGACGATTACCCGATTTCGTATTCCAGAAAAATAGTCCGCCACCAGCAATGCCGCTGTTGCAATTCGGGCACGAAATGGCTGATAAGAATATGTCAATCTCGCCATCCTCGTTAACGTCTCCCATGGCGCTACCCATGGCATCCACGACTCCTGAAGTATATTGGCCGTATAGTTTAGAGCGAGCAGTATTATTGTAGGGGAATAAGTCCGCATCTCCTAGAACGTGGTTCGGCGGGGCATATGCCTGGTTCAGAAAACCTCCCATTCTGTCATTGATGAACATCTTTGTGTTCCCATAGTCGGAAACGACGAGGAGATCATCCCAGTTGTCACCGTCCAGGTCGGTAAAAATGGCACTGAAAACCTGTGTGCCAACGGGGTCCCCCCCGTTACGGGCTTCTTTCTCGTCTTCATCAAAGTGTACGTCAAGGTTAAGTGAATCTGTCATGTCCTCGAAAAAACCCTCGCAGCTACTGGTGGGAGAAGACGGCGTAGGGGGGCAGTCCGATCGTTTCAAGCCAATATTTCTGTAGATCTTGAACCCCTCTGAAGCCTTATCTCCTCCTCTGGCAGCTTTAGGCATCCATTCCCCAGTAGAGAAATCTAGATAACCATCGTTATCAAGTTCTCCGAATGTAATGCTCGTACCGGATGATTTTGAGAGTAGGTGAACATTCTGCACGCCGCGAGGTGCCGCCTCTTCGGAGAAGTGGCCAGTTCCATCGTTAATGAAAAGGTAAGAAAAGATGTCTTGCCCATAGGTGGTGAAAATGATGTCGACATCGCCGTCATTATCGATGTCAGCTACAGCGACGCCAGCTGTGTCGGGAAAGGGCCCATCGGTGGTGCCAAGACCAACCTTTTCCGTCACGTCCTCAAACGTACCGTCCCCAAAGTTCTTGAAGACTTTGGGGGATGACATGAGGCGAGCTACAATGATTTCATCATATCCGTCGCCATCAAGGTCAGCGACCGATACACCACTGTACATATAGGTGGGCTCGCAGACGGGCTGCGTATAACCATTTTCCATAACCTCGTGGGCGCAGGTTCCGTCTTTGAACCGCCCTGCTTCCTGCTGAAGAACATTGAGCCCAATCTCTTTTGCTATATCTTTGAAAAATAGGGCGCCCCCTCTATCAGTGTTCAGTCGGTTCGAGTAGAGGATATCTTCCATGCAGATGGGGTGATTTTCCTGAAATGCATCCATTCCGTCGTTGATTAAGGGATTCAGATATATTGGCATCCCCTTGTTGAATACGTCGATGGTTATGTCGGCAGCAATGGGGACATCAGCGACAGGAACAACGACAAACTCTATAGAGCAGGCCGGAGAGGTAGAGTCCCCAAAAGTTATTAAGTCGACACCATAGAAATCAGAGTTAGGCCTGTATTCTAGGCTGGAAATCGCAGAGAATTCAGCCTCCTCGTTTGTAGCATCCAAGTTGAGGGGCGACTCAGATAAATCAGATGATTTAAACAAGTCACCGTGCTTTGGGATGCCACTAAGACGCCAACTTGTGGAAGGAGAAGGAGAGGAGTTGCACGATTGCGGGACTGAAAATGTGTGCCGAGTGTCTTCGTCAAGGGTGACAGTAATAGACAAAGACTTCAAGGGTAAGGCTAGAAGAAGAAGGACAAAGCTGCAGGGCAGCAAGGAGCACGGCAACAGTCGCTTCCTCCCTCTAGGGCCAGAAACCTCGGGTTTAACTTCCTTGCCAGTTACATCGATATCTGAGTCAAATGCAGTCATGGCGCTGGTAATCAATCCTGTTGTGAGGCCCAAACTAACTGTTGTCCTAGTAGGGTCTGTGTTGCGTTGTGTCAGTTCTCTCTTTTTCGCTTTTTTTTCTTATTACTTATTCCGGCGTAATCTCAAGGTGATATGGAAGCCGGGCTTGTCCAGTATTCTTTGAATTTACGTCTTTGTACCTTTCTTTTTCCTTTCTAAGACCAAAGATCTTTGGCCACCGAACAGTCTTTCCAGGCTGATTCACTGATTCAGCTAGCCAATTCGAACGGGGAAAACCCGGCTGGGCTTACATTAGTTAGTTATGAAAGATAATGAAGCTCAGTGAGAGGGGAAACGTGAGCATGTGAGGCAGCGTATTTCGGGCTGGACACGTAATTACTGAGCTTTGCTCGAAGAAAAACAATTCAGTAATTCATAATTCTTAATTTTTCTCCAATTTCCAAACCTGGAAAACCAACTACATTAGGTCGTCGTCACATTTAACCGCGTTGTATCTCCTTCGCAATCGTATACCCGATCGTGCTGCTGCCTACTGCATGCCCGCCCGGGACTGCAAATGACTTTGTGAAAGACATCTTTCCTGAAATCGGGGGGTTGTTGAGCCTTCTCCCTTCTCCCAGTCATACCAACAGCCTTGGCTCACTGTCCTCCTTGGACGACGGGGCTCAAGCGCCAGCCATTCAAATACCCAAGAAGAGATGAATCCAGAATCCAAGTTGAAAATGCGGAGTCGAATCGTCGATCGATTCAAAGGTGGCAACCATTCTCGATATCGACTAAGATTTCTCCCCACCTACTACACACCTTTCCGCCGCCCTCTACATTTTCTTTCTCATTTTCTTTCTCGTCCCCAAAATCTCCCAACAACTCTTTCGCCTCTCTCAGTGTTTCTTCCACGACCCTTCCGACAGCATTCTTCGACAGAAGGCCGCATTTGTAGGCTTCAACTGCAGCCCCGACATATGTCCTGAAATAGCACACCGGCCGACCCCTCACATACCTCCTCTCAAATATCTGACCCTGGGCTTTGTCACGCAACCGTCTTACTCGCGTTTCTTCAGGCTCATCCGAAACAACATGAAGAAAAACTGCCAGAACGGAATCGGGGTGGGATTGTAGCATCCTAACGCCACCTTCCTCGTCATATTCGCCCGTATCGCCCAAAAATATGTACTTGATCGACTGTCCTATGTCGCCCAGCTCTTGGACGTCACGCTCCTTCAGCTGCTGGAAATTGTCAAACTTCCTCCTACCCTTGTTCCCCTGCACTATCCACTCTGCAATGCTGCCGTACATGACCGGCCCCATGCCCCATCCTTCCTCTCCCGATTTCTTTCCGACACTCCTGGCGCGAACGGCAAGTGGGTTATCGTACTTTATTTCCAGCGCAAATTTAAGCTCCTCCGCCCTGGCCGTCAGCACCCCAAAATTCATAAGGCCGCTGCCCCTCCGCCCAGAGCCCCCGCCTATCCCGGCCCCGTGTTTGCTCAGCTCAAAAATGAATTGCATCGCGCCGGGGTAGATTATGTCGCGGGCATATTGCGTGTCTACACCGCCAAGAGCTATTTCTCCAAACTTTACGCCTCCAGAGGATTTCAAGGTGTCGTCAACATCCGTCAGAACTTGTACAGAGTGGAGGGCAGAGACTTTTTTGGACACGGTACGTGAGAAAAGCGGCGGTGGGACTTTCAAGTGGTCCACTAGAAAGAGGGACAACAGTGACAAAGTCCACATCATCGCAAGGTATGAACTGTCTCCCCTCCAACAATCCAGAATTTGAATAAATTTGAATTTTGTCGATTTCTAGCGCACGAATCGTTGTAGGGATCTTCACTCCAATTTTATCGCGATAGTCCAATGTGGAGGTTGCAAAATCCTAAACAACTGGAATCAAGAAAAATCAAGACATTTTCGTGTTTTCCATCAATACCCTATAATAATTAAATTATTTAGTAAAAGAAAGCGATCACATGATCAGCTCGGCCTTATGTAGCAAAGCACACATATTGTTAAACATAAATTAACATCCTTCCAAGCCCAATCAGGGCTGCTGCTGCTTGAGAATAAGGTTCTCATTTCGTTCACCGCCACCTTCTTTACCCCCTCCAGCGCTGCCGGTTGCCATTGAGTTCCCAACACTTACTCCACCAAGGTGTCCAAGCGCCACACTATCACTCTTAGGCTTTTCGCCCTCCTCACTATTATCTTCCCGAATGAAAGAATCGTCATCGTCGTCGTCTTCCATGGCTGCAGGCTTTGTGACGACGCTCGTTACCCTCTTGGCCCTACCCGCGGGAGCGGAAAGGGGCCTGACAGTCTTGGTTTTTGTGGCAGAGGTCGTAGGTGATTCCTTGCCGTCGCTTCCGATGGTGATCCTTGGCGCAGGCTCTTCGTCAGGGATTAAGTCGCCACTCTCTTTCATGCTCTGCTTCAACAGATAGTAGCAGGCGCTTATTCCGTTGTGCGATTTTTGGAGAATAGTGTGTATCGTTGTGGCTCGCTTGATACCAAATTCTTCCATGACCTTGATGACAGATTCGTTGATGTCGTTCTTGGGATTTGCGGATATTAAGATTTCTGTCTGTGTGGTCGGAGGACTTGTCCTCCCTTCCTTGCCGTTATTGATTGCCCAAGGGTGGTTCTTAGCCTGCGTGATGTTATAGCGTTTCTTGGGATCCAGCTGCAGCAAGTTGCGGATGAGGTCCTTTATTGCAATGCTCAGGTGGTCCGGGAATCTGAACTGACCGCGCATGACTTTCTTGTAGAGATCGGGGTAGGACTTGGCAGAGAATGGGAAGCAGCCGCACACGAGTGCATAAAGGACAACCCCGAGGGACCAGCAATCCACGGGTTTCCCTTCATATTCTATCCTTCGCACAATTTCAGGAGCCATGTAGCTCGGTGTGCCACAGAAAATCTTCAGATTTTGCGAATCCTTTGTGGACACGGAGAAGCCAAAGTCTATCAGCTTGGTATTCAAATACTTATCGAGTAAGACATTTTCAAGTTTAACGTCGCGGTGGATGATGTCTAGGTCGTGCATATACTCCAGGGAGACACACAGCTGGTTAAAAATTTGTCTGGCCTGTAAGGTTCGATCCAATTTGTGCGTTTGTGCATCGACGATTGTGTTTGTGACGATTGTGTTTGTTATTGTTATTATGTGGGTGTTTCGGTGTTCTTGAAGTGTTAGTCATTGTATCAATCAAGGTCACACACAACCTAACAGCTCATCAAATCAAATCAAATCAAATCAAACCAGGCGCATGCATACTCACCTCGTCCTCGGGTAAACGCTTCCGCTTTTTTACATAGGAGCACAAGTTTCCTCCACCAGTATACTCCATCACAAGATGAATACGCTTAGGGCTCTCCAGTGTCTCGAACAACCTGATTAAACTCGGGTGGTTGAGTTTTTCCATTAGCCTGATTTCTTGCTGAATTCGTCTTAAATGGTTCGCGTCCTTGATTTTGCTCTTCTCGTACGTTTTTATTGCAATTGCCTGACCAGTAAGCTTGTGCCATGCCAGGCGGACTTTCGCGAATGATCCAACCCCAACAACTTTTCCAATCGTATAAAATTCGGTCGTTGACCGTCCCTTCATATTTCCGGTCGACATGACCTTGTGAAGATACTGTTGCTCAGCAACAGTGCAAAATTTCGATGACAAGAGAGTCAGCTGTCCGCTCGGTCCCCCGGAGGCATTGTTGTTAGTGGTACTGGTCAACCTGACTGTTCCTTGGTTGCTAGGTTGAAGTTGCTCCCTCTGGGGAATTTCTGGTCTGAATCGTCGCTGAGAAGATACTGCGCCGGCAGACATAGGCCTTGTTCTCGTCGTCGTTGTTGCGCTGGCAGAGGTGCTGGAATTGGCAATTGTGTGTAAGTGCTTTTGGTGCGGTTGTATGTAATGTTGTTGTTGTTGTTGTTGTTGTTGTTGTTGTTGTTGTTGTTGTTGTTGTTGTTGATGTTGTTGTTGTTGTTGTTGTTGTTGTTGTTGTTGTTGTTTTTGCTGCTGCTGCTGCTGATTCAGTTGTTGTTGTTGTTGTTGTTGTTTTTGCTGCTGCTGCTGCTGATTCAGTTGTTGCTGCCGCTGCTGTTGCTGCAGCTGCTGTTGCTGCTGGTAGTGGTAAAATTGGTTTTGACGGTTATAAGAAGATGCTGATTTTGGGCGGTTTCCATACATATTATGGCCGCTACTGGAGTTGTTACCCCCATGCACGTTGCTACCCCCATGCATGTTGCTGCTTTTTGAAGTTTGGTTGGCACCGGCACTCATGGGCCTCCGGCTCTTTGGCTTGTTGCTGACACCCATCCTGTACGTAACTCTGCTGGTGACATTGTTGTGGCTGTGGCTATGGTGCCCATGTGCGTGTCCCGTCGATGACTGGGGCCTCTGATTGTTCCGGAAAAGGTGTGAAGATATTTTCCCAGCATCTGAAGAACTTCCAGAGTTCACGGTCACAGCTGTCTTTGTGCCTGCTGAATCCTTACTTCCCTGGTTCACCTTAGTGTTGCCGCTCTTGCTGCTTGAGTTCGTTTTGTAAGTTGTAGAATTGGTATTAGTGGTGGGGCCTATTTTCGCGCCTTTGTTGGCATCAAGTTTATTTCGAAGATAAGCAAACGGTGACATCCCGAGGGGCTTGGACTGAGAAGCATAGGTGTGTTTGTACCCAATTTTTACATAAGATGGGTCTCCGGGCTTCGAGTTTCGGTTTGATGTAGCCGACCTCGGCCTGTTAGCCTTCATTGATTCTCACTTCTGTGCTTTGGGGAGGAGAAAATGAGAACAGCGACTCGTTCTTTCGGTGTGCTAAGATGAAGGATTACGGAAGGAGAGGTTCAAAACTTCTCGGATAGCCTTCAGAAAATCTTTTGAAACTGCCCGAAGATGCGTTTTTTTAATTATTCTCCTTCAAAATTGGACATTCATGCAAAATATTAAGTTGTGAACAACGGCTCAAATTCGGGCCAACTCTTCGAAAAATCTAAGAATGATGATTTACGGATGACAATAAAACGGTCCAATTTTTTCGCAAAACACTGACGAGCAAAAACGGTAGAACACAATCATCGGGTGCAGGAATTCTAAAACTCGCTATCTCGTATCCGTAGATATATTCTCATTGAATTATTTTTGAAACCATGATCAGACAGAAAGGTCAACAACCCATGCCCTCGCTGTACCAAAACGTGAACTGGATCCAGTTGGATGAACGGAAGAAGCAGATTCATTCTAGACGGGAGGTTTTGGCTTTAAAGTCAAAAATGAGGGAGAACTCTATCAAGGACATGAATGAGGCAAAGCAAAGAGGATTAAAAAAAGCCCTGAAATTGTTTGAGTCGAAGAACGGGTCTGCCTCGCGGAGGAACAAAGAATTGATTTCGAATATGAGATCGGCGAGGGACAATTTCTCTGTCCGCACGCACCAAAACTCCGCAAGCAATGTCCACAAGCATTTGATCAGTGCCAGAAAGGAGTACATGGAGAAAATAGAGGCTCTGTACCCTGCTTGGAAAGAGGAACAAATTCACAAAGGAGTGGAAGAAATCGCAAAGCTAGAACGACAAAAGCAGCTAACAAACCAACGTCGTCAGGTCGCGAAGGACGCATTCGAGAAGGAGCAGCAAGTGAGAAAGCTGGTTGATGAGAAAAGAGCTGATTTGGCCATAACGCAGTTGCTGGAGCACAACGAGGAGATGGAGAGGACGACCCGGCGCAACCAGTTGGATACGAAGCAGAATGAGATTGAGGGTGTGTTGCTGCAGGAAGCTCAGAAGGCGGGCAAGGCAGCACACGACAAAATTGTGCACGCTAGTGTCATTGAGAGGGAGAACGAGGTTGGGTTGGTGCGAAACGTACTCAGAAAAGGCACGAATTATGGAGGAGACGGCGATACTGAGGACAAGTACGTGCTGGCTGGCTCAAAAACGCATGCTGACGTCAATGGGGACGATTTCGGCGTTCCCATTGATTCTGCCTTGTCCCAACAGGCTTCTTTGGCAGAAAAGTCTCGACTTCACAATGAGTGGTTGGCCCAGCAGGTGAGTCCTTTATCCAAGCAAAGCAAGGAAGCTGTGAGCACGAAATGTCTGGTGTCTGTAAGAATGGTTGTGACACAAACTAACCCTTTATAGCTTAAGTTGACTGCGCGGGAAGGATTCTCCCCGGGAAGTCGACCCCTGTTGCCTCTCCCTATACCTCCCACAGTCACCAGCACTGACGCTGGTACGAACTTGCAACCCCAATTCATGCAACACGAGAACCAGTTCCCTAGGCAGGATAATTTGTTTGGGAAGACCCAGACTCTCTCTTCTGATCATAGGCACCCAAACAGTGCCAAGGCTGCAGCTACGGCGACTGCAACGGAGGTGGGATTGAAGGAGGCCACATATCCCCCCGAGAGCACCGATGACCATACCAACCGCGTTACTTTTCAGTCGCCGATGAGGTGAGCGAGCGAAAATCAAAATCTCCAGTGCAGGTTGAGTGGACCATAAATGATCGAACTAACCCACATATATTCGACTCTATTATTTCCTCTTTCTCGTAATCTCCCATTCATTCCAGCACTACATTAATCTCCCCAAGCTCGGCAAAGAATGCCAACAACCCACCGACGTCGCCCAACCGATCTGTGTTGTACTATTTCGCAGACAGCGAGGACGTGTGTGACCAGTACAGCTTTAGTGAGCTGGCGACTGCCCTCGGCTCCATCACAAATGGCTCGAATGTCGGCGAAGGAGGCATATTTGACAGAGATATTGTCGGTGGAGGATTCGACTCGGTGGCCACAAAGAAGTTGATTCTCAAAAATCTCGTCCAGGGGGAGGGGGTGGAGGCAGATTTCAAGAGTGATCTGCTCGGCGGGTTGGTTTTTGATATTTTGCACAGCAGCAGCAAGAGCCTGCTACCACTGGATTACTTGCAAGGTACGCCAAAGAAGATCAGCGAGTCACTTGAAAAGCTTCACAGTAGCAACAACTCCACCAAGAGCAAGCGTGGTATAATGATGCTGTACAATTCCTTCAGGGAGTTGTTGAGGAATGTCTCTGCAGATACTCCGACGAAATTCACTTGCTGTTTTGTGGTTGTCGGGATCGATGACGAACCTAGAATTGTCAGGAAGGTCAACAACTTATTCATTTTCATCCGCGAGCAAACTGCAAGTGCAAGCGAAAATTTGAGCATGAGCCAAAATGTGAGTATGAATTTGAACAGCTCACGAGTTGCGACGCCTGGAAAACAGTTGGGAGATTCAATCGTATCCACGGGTAGTCCAAACGCTAGTACTAGCAGGTTCAGCGCGGCAATGAAAAGTTACGAGGAGTTTGGGGAGGAACAGGGCCTGGATGCCAACATCACGGGGAACTTGAGTAAGAGTGGCATCGTTATTACTGAAGGAGACAACGACGAAGACGAATTAGAAAGCGGAGGGGAGGGAAATGATCAGAGTGAGGACGAGTTTGATTTTTAATTGAAAAGTTTTTTTGGATGAACGGACCGATTTGTTGTTCGAAAAACTGGCACTCGTCATATTTCGTTTTACTACTTATTTCCATAGTCCCTTGCCCCGAAAATGCTGCTACCAACTCGAACGCTTGTGGCGCCCATCTCGATGGCCAATTCGAAATCCCCACTCATCCCCATGCTTGGTTGATTTCAGAGAAAGAAAAAACAGACGCCAATCACCATTTTTTTTGAGAGCATTAGATTAAGTTAGATTAGATTAGATTAGATTAGATTGATTAGATTGAAGGGATTGAAGGGGGAAGGGGGTATGGGGGGGAGGTAAGTTAGCTCGATGGGAAATTGCGCCGGGCCGACTATCGGGGACGGCGGCTCACTCTCTTCTGCTTCCTCACATTACAATTTTGCTCACTAACCTTAGCTTCAGGGAACCACATCCCTCCACTTCCATCTCGCACCTCTGCTTGGTGCTTTTCAAAACTTCAAAGGCACCCTTACTATCGTCGACAGCACCAATAGTCATCAACCCCACGAGCGACAAGTTCTCACTACAGTCGTTGTGAATAAACCGAACAAGATCAACCACCTCTGGAGATTCTTCCGAAGGACTGCAGCCCCCTTTGCTCTCTTCCCCGCTAGTGTTTACCTGGACGTAGACTTTTAGCTTATCCAATGAAGCGTTGTCACTGCGAACAGCTCCCACGGAATCGTTCAACTTGCGAGCGAGCTTGATCGAAGTGACTGTCTCAACGCAGTCAAGAAGGCCACTGCTATAGCCGCTCTTTATTAGTGCGTTCACCTTATTGGACTGCAAGGCACCAATGAAGCTGAATTTTCCATCAAAGGCTATTTCCTTCGCCTGTATTTCCTCGCACTTGCTGACAAGCTCTTGAATGTAATTCTCCCCAAACCTTATGTGCCCTACTCTATGCGCGGCAAGGATAGCTTCAAGGGGCTTGGTCTTGGAAACAGCGACCAAAGTGACTAGCGAGTCGCCGTTCTTCGCTGCGCAGTCCTTGACTCGACTAGAAATCGCGGCTAGGTTTGGGGGAATAGTCTCGTCCCAGTTTATTTCGGGAGCGGTGGACATAAGGGATCGAAGCGGTCTGTGCAAAGATCGAGTCAGAGTGGTGGGCCTTTGCAATGATAGAAGAGGTTGGTTGGAATGGGCGTAGAAGTGAGAGAATGAACGCGTGGTCGTAGCAAGGAGGTTGAACTGTAATAGAGCGAGTGGATGACTCCTCATGAGGGTGAACAAACTTCTCTGTGGTCCCCTGTTGACAATGATGCATGTTCCGATCGAAATATTTTGGCAGATTATGTCATTCAGACAAATTATGATTTCTGCCAGATTATTTGTGACTTTGGTCACTATTCAGAGTGTAATAGGGTTTTCCACGCGTTTTTGTGTGGTAAAGAGCAGGAGAAGCCTGCCCTTTACGACTTTGCGAAATAGTGAGGAAGACGAGAATGGTGCAGAGAAAGTGGTGGAGGAGGTTGACATGGCCTCGATCACCAGTAGGAGGAAGCTAGTAGGCGAAGATCTAGGGGCCGAATTTACTGATTTTAAGAAGGCGCCTTCGAGTGTGGTGCTGTCAGACAAAGATGGCAGTAAAACGGCTTCACTAATGGAGGAGGAGGATTACTACGACGAGTGGGAGGGTTTTGTCGAAAAGCCCAACTGGAACAATAGGTTTTTCAAGAGCGAAGAAGAGAGGGCGAAGTGGGAGTCCCATTACGCTACGCTGACTCCTGATGAGGCACTGCAGCTGAGCAGGCAGGTGGCAAGAAAAGACAACAACATGTGGCTTGACAGAGAGCGGCACGAGTTGTACACAGAGCGTAAGTTGGGCATGTTGAAGGATTATTTGGTGGGTACTACTCGGGAGGGCGATGTGAGCGAGGAGATAAGAGAAAAGATCAAGCCTGTGATGAAGGTCATGGGTTCTGTAATTGAGATCTTGAGCGTCACTGACGGGGCATATAGATTCAAATATTATGGGTTGCTAAAAAATAAGTTCGGGACAGAGTGCTGGTGCAAACAATTGCTACAGGAGACCGGGTTGGAAGTGACCGGGGTATACTTTGAGGCGGGGGACCGAGAGTATGATGCAGAAGATAACGGGGTTGGAAACTTGTATAGCTAGCTAGCTTTTTTAAATAGGCGGGTCTTTTTGGTTTGCGCTTGTCTTGTTTTGTCGTGCGCGTATTTATTATTCATTATCTGTGCTCTCGTGCTTCTCTGAAAGTTGCATTCATGATGATTTTTTGGCTTTTGATTTGGCCTTAAAATCGTCCGGGGATAGGACTTTTCGCCTGGTTTTCAGCAAATATTTGTAAAGACCGGGGAAGGCAACACAGTAAGCATAGCCCATGTACAAATACATCACAGGCCTCAAATATCCCAAGAAGATCCAGTACCCATCGTTGGTTTCGGCGTACGGAAAGGCGGTATACAAGACTGCGATCTCAGCGAAAACCCCAACTGTAGAACGTTTTTAGGGGAGAAGAGGGAGGGGAGAAAGAATGGGGAAGGTCAGAAGCAGAGGATAAGAGGTTGTGCAAGAGATTTTGGTGTCTGTCGGTCGATCGGTTGTATATCGCATAGTATTCTTTTATCGACACCCCACACTATCGCATCGATGTACACACATAACACAAGGCTCGCACCACTTACCTGGATACAGAAAGATGAATGCGGTGTAGCGAAGCCAAATCCAGGGACGAAAATTGATTTTAATGGTCGAGAGAGCATAGAACGGGTAGCGAACCATCTCGCTCAGTGACCAGGCAGAGTACAGAATATACATCCACTGGCAAGAGCGAAGGGGTTAGTGGGTGGGTGGGGTTAAAAAATCTTGAGGTGGGGAGAGAAAACATGCAAATGGGAATGCAAATGGGAATGCAAATGCAGCAAAATTGACTCACTTTGTTTGACTGATTCAGCGGAATGATGAAGCCGAAGAGGACAGCGTTTCTCCCGACAAACTGTGAAAACGGTGTAAACCAGCCCCCCTTTACCAGACCAACAATTGGGTGAAGCGTTTCAAGAAAGCAGAATTTCTGACAGAAGGATACCATTTCAGTTACTTCATTCAGGTGAGAGAAAGCTGGATATGGAACAGAGATTAAGGCTACAAATATGCGCACCCACAGTACGAACTGTATGGAGTTGTAGCAGAACAGATAGGCCTGAGAGAGAGTCGCAGACATGCTATTACGAAAGGGTGGAATGAGAGTTCAAAATTGAATATTTTTCTCGTTACTTTTTTCTGTCGTATGTCAATTTAATTGGTTTGACAAGGTGAGGATTTAACGATTAAATTAATGGAATTCAGACGAGTAAAGATCAATCCTTTAATTTTTCTGTAAAAATCGATGTGACATGTGGCTAAGGGCAGAAGACCGTCTACTGTCGAGCGGTTTTGTGATTCTGGCCGACGACAGTCGATACACACACTCTTCAGGGATAAAATATTGGACGATTGATTTTAAAATCACCTGAATTTCATCCGTAGATCCATCATCTAATCTCGCAGTAGAATCGATATTAAATGATGCAACGTGATAAGTACAGAACAAATCCGTCGAGGATATACCCTGGCTGGTCTGGTGAAGCTGAGGAGCAAAAATTTGCATCGGCAGAGGATTTTTTTGACTTTGTTGCTGATGAACGCAAAAGTGTTTGCGGCGGCAAGTTGGCTATCCTGTCTATAGACGATGACTATATTGTCGTAAATAAGCCGCCAGATATGAAGATTGACGGCGGCGAAGTTGATGGAGAATTCGAAGACACCGTGCAGTCGAATCTTGTCAGGATGGTAAAACCGAGCGAAAATGAATGGGATCTGCGATCTGGCGACTCTCTTAAGCCGAGCAAAAGGTTCCGCCTGTGCCATCAACTTGACTACGCGACGAGTGGAATAATGCTCTTGGCCCGGAACAAGAAATCTGCCCGTTTGGCAACGGCCGCCTTTGAATCTCGTAAAACGAAGAAGACTTACCAGGCAGTTGTTGGTGGGAGGGTGGACATTTCAAGGATGCCATTCGTCGACAGGAGCGTTTTTGAGCGCGTTTGGGGGGGGGCTGAGGGGCCTGGCGCAATTGAAGAAAATCACAAGAAACGTAAAAAAAGTAAACCGCCAGGATACAAACCAGCTAGCGCCTTTTTTGAGCAGTGGAAGAGGGCGGCGGAGGTCGGCAGGAATGGAGGGGGAGGTTGTGATGGTGACAGCGTTGTTGATAGCGGCGAATTTGGCGAGGGATCAGCATTCCTTCAACGCGTCAAGTGGAACGAAATCAATAATTGCGAGAGAAAGGATTCAGAGAAGAAGAAAAGGAAGAAGAAGGGGATCGAAAACAAGAACGAAAACGAAAACGAGAACGAGAACGAGAGAGAGGCCAAAAATATTGTTGGTGAACAGCAACAAAAGTGGCTCGTATTGGCCAAGAAGCGATTCGAAAAAAAGGCAGAAGAGTACAACAAGATTCTTACCAAAAATGGTGACGGCGTTGCTGGAGATGACCGTAACAGTGGGAGCAAAGAGAACGCACTCCCTTTCGTTTTCCGTGTCAATACTGGTAATAATAGATGCGATAGTAACAGCAATGAAAAAGAAGAGGAAGAAGAAGAAGAAGAAGAGCAAGTCTTCTACGTTGCTGTTCCAATCGCCACAATTCCCTCGGCATTCGAGATGACAATGCCTAGCGAGGCACTCGAAAACATCGCTGATGTAGCGAAAGATTTCTACAAAAAAATGGCAGCCAAAGCACCAAGTTCAACCTCTCTCAACTTCAAGCCAGCAATCACGCGAGTTTCCGTTGTGAAAAAATCCGTCGTAAAAAATAGCAACATCAACGTTACACATGTTCATCTTTCGCCCCTGACAGGACGAAGACATCAGCTGAGACTTCACATGCTTGCAGCTTTTGGGCGGCCCATCCTGGGAGATTTCACCTACACACCGAAGGATGACGAAACTGTGGAGAGGGCGGAATGGCCAAGAATGTGCCTCCACGCGCGCTCTCTCACAGTGGACACTGATGAGAAGTTAATTTCTGCCCAAGTGCAAGCTCAAGGATTTCCAGATTGTTAATAAAACCTTTAGAATAAAAGTAGTTCGTTGAATAACAAAGACATCGCGATATAAATCACTTTGAAACGCTTATAAGCGCAAGCGCAGTGTTTGCCAAGGCATATTGGTTCTCTTTGTCGTCGTTTTTCGTGTTCTCTTAATTTCCTGGGTTTCCGTTGATGTTCTCCTGTGTGTGTTTGCTGTTCGTTCGCCGTTTTCGAAAAATTGTCAAAAGGATGCCAATAAGAAGAAAGCCACTCACACGATCGAGAACGACGAACGAACAGCAAACACAAACAAGAACCCCAACGGAAACCCAAGACACACACCCCCCTGTTAGATAATAATAATAAAAAACCCAAGACGAAACACAGAAAAGCACAAAAAATTGTAATTCGTTAGTTTAAATATATTTTTGTAATACAATAAACTTTTATAACAATATTAAAGTATATAATTAACCATTGTGAATAAATAAAGTTTTAAATATCTTTTGTAAAATATTTAATGAATTAATTTATAAAATATTAAAAAATTTTAAACAAATTTTGAGATAAAAATTTTGTTAAATTAAAAAAATTTATAAAAAAATTTAAAAAAATTAATTTAGAAATAAATAGTATAAATTTTAATAATTAATGTATTTTAGTGAGATTAAAACAGAAACAGAGATTTTGAAAAAAATTCCATGTTAGCTATCTCCAGGAAATCTCTGATTTCCTTGGAGATAGCTACATGTAACACGTAAAAGTAGGACAAATGGGGGGACACGGTCATGGACAAAGGCGTTAAGGGTGGGTGTGGGGTAATAAATCATTCGCTTTTTTTGGCTGCTACAACAAAATTTTGTATTTCTCTGCACTAGGTGTGTGGTTTAAAATTGCGGTTCCGTCGTAGCCAATGCTGCAGAAAACCCAAGCATCGCAGCTGCTCCACGCGACGCTGTAACAGCTCTCGTTGTTATCTTGCTGGAACTGCTGTACGCAAATGTCTTTTGTTGTCTTGTTGTCGTCATCTAGTTCAAGAAGGGGGGCAGAGGAGATGCTATGGGGTGGTTTCATTGCAATTTTTTTGGGGGGAGGGGCGTCATTGGGGGTGGTCGGTAAGTTTTGGGCGATGTTTGTTTGAGAATCAGAAATATTCTGCTCATTCTCATTCTCATTCTCATTCTCATTCTCAGTTTCCCCTCCCTGCACTATCCACTCGTTTCCACACACTCCTTTCACTCTCATTTCTCACTCACCTCGAAACCCTCCAGAGATTGCACATCCCATCACTCCCCCCGCTGACCAAAAGCTGATCATGAAAAGGATTGAACCTGACATCGTTCACCCAGTGAGTGTGCCCCCTGAGCACCCTGAGTGCCGGGCCCTGCTTCCGCATGTCCCAGAACTTAATGAGCCCATCCTCCCCCCCCGTGGCCAAGACGTTGGGGCGGTTCGGGTTGAAGTCGAACGACCGACAGGAGTAACCGTGGGCATCGCGTATCGCGTGGGCCGGCTTCATGGACCTGACGTCCACGCTCACCACAGAAGTATCCTCCAGGCAAGCGATGGTATCGGCGTGGTGGGGGTCCCACTTTGCCGCGACGCCCCGTCCCCCGGGACTAATCTCCACGGTCCCCACGGTCCCCACGGATCTGGAACTCCCCGCGCTCACGTCTAGGAACGAGAGAGTGCTGCTGTTCATGGTTGCGATCTTCCCGTCTGAAGAGTATTTAGGGGAGTATATCATGCTGTTGACGCAAGTGTCGCTGTCGGGGAGCTTGGCGAGTCTCGCGGGAGTGTAAGTTTGATCGTCACCGACGTTGCTACTGGCAGTGCTCTCCCCTCTACCCCTAATGAACCCACCCTCGTCGCCATCACCGTCACCGTCACCGTCACCGTCCCCACCACCACCCTCTCCCCCAATATCAGCATCAATATCAACACTCTCCTCCCCCCT
>Ga0115555_1000945_pt1 | contig 20045 bp, 3 predicted proteins | sample COGITO_mtgs_1104_2_FD_87285 | JGI IMG/M metagenome (GOLD analysis project Ga0115555, IMG submission 87285) | Pelagic marine microbial communities from North Sea - COGITO_mtgs_110407 | ecosystem: Environmental > Aquatic > Marine > Epipelagic | place: Germany:Helgoland, sampling site Kabeltonne... | reverse complement strand
GAGTGGACAGTGTAGTTGATCGCGGGATGATATCTATCTCATTCGCATAATCATTTTGATTGCGCCAATTGAAAGCAATGGAAACGATCGACTCACTCCACCGGTTGTGCTCTCCCTCACTCAAACCCCCCGCAGCTCGATGAAATTCCTTGCAATTGTAACCACAATGATGTTATCTCGCGTCGCCCGTGTCGCTGCATTCAACTCCAACCTATTTCTGCCCTCTGTATCGGCAGCGGCTACCAGTCGATCTTCCATCGCATTTGTACCGAGGAGGACGTTTACTCTCGCCGCCGTTGGGTCGGATGCGGACGTGACCAAGGAGGAGTCTGGTGGTGCCCTCGGCACTCTCGACTACCGCCTCAAGCTAATCTCCAAGGCAACTTCCAAGCCCGTATCTCCTTGGCATTCCATTGATCTGAAATCGTCCACAGCAGGGCGGTTCAACATGCTCACCGAGATCAGCAAGAACGGCAAGAGAAAGATGGAGGTCGACACGGAGTCGGAGGGGAATCCCATCAAGCAGGACGTCAAGAAGGGCAACGTTCGTGAGTATCACGGACCAATTTTCTGGAACTACGGTTGCTTCCCACAAACTTGGGAGGACCCGAACATTGAACACCCAGAGTTGAAGGTTAACGGCGACAACGATCCTCTCGACTGCCTTGAGATCGGAAAGGACGCTCTCGAACCCGGATCGATCACCAGCGTCAAGCCTCTGGGAGTCCTTGCCATGATTGACGATGGTGAACTTGACTGGAAGGTTATTTGCATTCGCGAGAGCGAGGAGTCGGACTATCCCAATGGCTTGGACTCGGTCCCTGCGGCTGTTAAGGACGGAATCAGGGAGTGGTTCCGTTGGTACAAGACCCCCGACGGCAAGCCCCTCAACGAGTTCGGATTTGACGAAAAGTGGCTCGGAGAAAAGGAGGTACTCGAGGTCATTGAAGAGACGAACGCTGCGTGGAAGAATTTGAAAGATGGCGGTGTCGAGAATAACGGAGGTTTGTGGATCGGAGATTGATTCTAAACGTTGATGAAACAAGCATTAAGCGTAACGAACGAATTTATTTGTGACAAATGGAAATGCAATGGAAGCAAATTCCAACAGCAACCTAATAAATTCCTGATGCACACACACAACCAAAAACAATCCAAAGAATTAAAGAAAGCAATAAATTACAACCTATTCAAAATATCTATGACAGAGCAAAATGTTGTTGCTAATAATATCTGAGAGCAAATGAGATTTTTTTCGATCTTGTGGGAGGCTTTCTTGTTTGCATCCTTTTAACAAATACTACTATCTCCGCTTATTTGAAGTTTGCTTTCACTAAAATTTATTAAAAAAAGTAAAACATATATTTTTTGTTATTTTGAATATTAAAATTTTATATTTTAGTAAAATATACAGATAAATAAAATTTATCTTAAATTTTATTATTAAAATTGAAAAATATTTTAAAAATAAATATATTATATAAATTATATAATAATTTTTGAAAGTTTATTTGAATAAAAATTATAATATTGACTTTAAGAATATTAACAAAGTAATAAGTATTACAAAAATGTATTTAAGTAAGCTAATTTTCAATTTTTTTTATCCTGTACAATTTCGGCCACAATTTCTAAAGCTTTCTAAAGCTTTTCTAAGCTAGAACACAAATTTACAACATGTCTAGATCACTATACTATGTTGTCGGTTTGGTGGGATGCAAGGTTTGGCAAGGTTTCCAGAGGCTTTGGTTCCACTCGCTCGCTCGCTCCCTTCCGTCAGTAAAAAAACAAAACCATTTTTTTTAAGTCCGCAAAATATACAATTCGCACAGTTATAATAATTCAATATTTAATCATCACTTGCGTCCCTCTTTAGCTTCCCCGACGCTAGTAATCACTAAGTATCCAAGCTACAGAGAAGAGCCGCCCCCCTCAGAATCCACACGTCAACATCGATGTTCGTTGGAAGCTCAACGGCGAGGACAAAGTTGGAGCTGATCCCACTTGTGCTTAGAGTCCCTTGTCTCTTGCTTGTCTTGTAAAGTGGACACACGTAGACGTCGTTCTCCACCACGTGGTCCTCGTCTGGCAAGAGGTGGATAATTGGGCAATCGCAGACGACCTGACCGGGCCTTTCGTCCCCCACGCTCTCCAATTCGGCATCCCACCTGCAACACTCCATGAACAATCCATGAATCAAAACCCCGTCGTCCACCCAGCCAACCTTGTCGAGTTGGACTTCTTTGACGACATCAAAGGCGAAATCCAAGATGTTGATGGCCACGGTGTGTTTCCTGGCGAAGTTCTGAAGCACTCCGGTCAAGAATCCCTGGGGAAAGAAGAATGCTCCCAGCAGGTAGCTCTTGACCTTCCCGTTGTAGAGCCATTCAGCGAAGAATTCGACCCTCGAGGCAAGATCAATGCACCAGCTCCCAAGTCCCTTGAGGCTCGGGAAGCCTAACCCGATGGTTCCCCAAGAGTCGGGGACGCGCTTCATGTCGATGCTGTGATACATCTTGTCAAGTTCCTCGCTCATGGCTATTTCTCCCACTACGGCCCTGAGCAAGTTCTCCAGTCCTTCCCTGCAGAATCCCAACAGCCTGTTGAATTTTTCAACTTCCTGGAAGAGCACGACGGTGAGCGCATTTTTATGTACCCGCCCGTAACCGCCCTGAGAGTTGGAGTGAATTCCGTGAGCTTTCCCGACGTGTAGGTCGGATGGGATTTCCCTGAGCATCTTCTTTGCGGCCATAGCCACAGCCCCCCCGGGCGTGTCTGTCGCCGTGAGTTTCCTCAAGGTTGTTACACCACTAGCAACGCCACCGGCACCGGCACCGGCAACGCAAATGGTTTTCTCTCCCCCGGCCCCCCAATGGTGTTTCACCCTCTGCAAATTGTCGAAGAGCATAACGGTCTCGTTCCTGCTGCACATGACGTCAGCATTTGGATGCATTCCGAACAGAGAGGTGGGATCCCCCCCCGGTAAATCCAGGATGAATTTCCTCCACCCGTCATAGTCGCTGCCCTCATTAGGCAATCCCCTCGAGGGGTCTATGTCTGCAGTTCCCTCCCTTCCGTCCAAGACAAATGAGAATTTCGAGGCGACTTTCGTTTTCGAGCCGGCTTTCGCTTTCGAGTCCCCCGCTTTCGTCGCGTTCGCGTTCGCGTTCGCGTTCGCGTTCGCTTTCGCGTTCGTGTTCGCGTTCGCTTTCGAGTCGGCTCCGGGCAGCAGATCCTTGTTGTAGAAACTGTTGATCAAGCTCATCAGGCAGCGTCGATCCCAGTCGTCAGTGACTCTGCCTCCGTAGACGATTTGTCCGGTGACGAATCTCAAGCTGTCCAATGGGACCCTGTTTCCTCCGTTTCCTCCGTTTCTCCCGTTTCCCATGTTTCCCCTACTTTCAACCATGCTGCGGCTCCCCACCTTCAGTGAATCCTCCAGCATTCTCCTCAAAATATCCACCGCCGTCATCAGGTCGTTGTCGCTGAAGTCGTAGACAGCATTGAATCCGATGCTCCCGAATTTCCTCCGCTCCGTCGTCACGGCATGGAACATACAGATCGAGTAGAGAAGGTTCTTCCACTCGGTCCCCAGCCCGGATCCGACTGCTGCCCCATTGACTGCTGCCCCATTGACTGCTGCCCCTTTTGCATTTGCCTTTGCTGCCTTTGCCGTCAGGTAGTCCGGGGAGAGCATCGAAGGTGAGATGTGAAGTTCCAAGGCGCGAAGCATATTGGACCGAATCCCCGAGGGGGGTTCGGTGGTCTGCTTTATGCAAGTTTGAAGGACGGAGACGGGAAAGTAAGACACCGGCATGGAGGTCAGGAATAGCCTGAAACCTTTGCTGACGTCGTCTTTCTGCTCCACCAGCAAGTTGACGATTTTCTCCAACTCCAACATCCAGCTCTTTGCCAAGTGGCAGTTTTGCAGGAGGACCCATACGCCTATGCGCTTGGCCGTCTCAATCATGGCCGTCGCCCTGGGCCCTTGCCCCTGGCCCAAGCTGATTGTCTTTGCCATGTCGTACGCGCCCACTTTTTTCGCCAGTTTGCTCCAGCTGCTCATGGGATCGCTCCCGGGACTCAAAACGAAGAGACAGGGAGTGAAGGCATCCATATCCGCATAGAGAGACTCCATCCCCCCTTCCGTCCCCTTCTCCACGGCGTAGTTCTTTCCCAGATTATCGGTGACAAACTTTCGGACAGCATTCACCCCATACTCGGGACACAAATACTTGACCAAGATGATCTTTTGGAATTGTGTGAGGGACTTCTCCCAGTTCTTCTCGACTGTAGTTCCCTCCTCTTCCTCCTGATCGACGACTTTTTCTTCTCCCCCTCCACCAACAACTTCCAAAACACCGACTGGGAGCCGCTTCAAGTGAGGGTTCTTTCCCTTCATCCACTTGGCCCACTCTACAAAGTTTCCACTGATGCTCTCACTCAGCCCTTCAAACTGCTCGTATCCTTTCTCAGCCCCCAAGACAAATTTCCACGCCTCCTCCTTGATCACATTGCCGTCCTTATCTGGGTTCGGCCACTTCTCCAGCGAAGCTTCGACTCGCAAGTTTTTGCCCTTGCACCCGTCGACGAGCAGCTCCCAGTCAGAGTCCGTGATGCGCTTTGTAGGGTCCATGCTCATCAACCTCTTGCAGAGTAAGAACGAAAATAACAGTCGGTGGCGGCTAAAAAGACCCCTTGAAACGTACCGATGAATTGTCTCCGTGGTGCGGTTGGCCAAGAGGTTCAGACGAGTCTCCAAATTTGAGGACACTTGGGTTTCCATGATTGTTTGGCAAAACAGTTTCTTGAAGTACGCGAGGCTATAGCTGTACATCGGGTCGACGTACACGAGATCGGTCACCAAAAAGTACATCAAGCTCCCCCTCTTGGCAATGCTCCTGTACTGCTCCCTCTTGCGCAATATATTTTTCTCGGTGGTCTCGCTCTCGGCCAGCCTCTCGAGCACCATCTTGCTCATCGATTTGCTCTCGCTCAAGGCATTCACAAGCTTCTCATTATCCAGCAGATGCCCCTCACTGTGGTGCAAGTCGTGCAATATCTGATCTTCAATAGCATGCAGCTGATTTTTGTCCTTGGCAATGCTAACAATCAAACTGTTGTACTTCTTCTCCACGTCTGGGTTCTCAATGTTCACCACCTCTGCCAGTAGCTGTTCCTCCAAACCATACGAAGTCACGGTGAAATTCAGCACCGCTGTACGTATGAAGACGTCGGGTAGGTATTTGGGGTTTATTAAGTTGCTCGTCATGTACAGTCTGAACGTGGGTACCCACTCAACGACGTTGTCCCCCACGTTAATGACGGTCCTCCCGCCTCTCTGGTAAACCCTCCGATATAAAATGCTGTCTAGAACAGGGTCTAAAACCTCCCCGATATCCTCAATTAGCAGTGGCGTACCATTACTGACGCTCCTCTCTAAAACCGGGAGCATTTTGTTGCTCCTCGCGCTGACCACATTCAGCCGGTTCCTGCTCTCCATCGACTTGATCCAGTTATTGGCCTGGTGCTGGGGATCGATCATCAAAGGCCAACGGGCACTCCTGGTCGCAATCACACCGTTCTCAGCGCTGAAGTCATCCTTAGGCAACCCACACACCCGCCACTCTCGAATCACTACCGCACTACCCAAATTCTTGCAAATGTCGTATTCGACGCTAGAAGGAATTTTCCTTCCCCCGACGATCTGTTTCCACTTGAACTTCAGCTTGTTGCGATATTCCCCGCTGAACGGCCCATGATATGAAATTATCCCAGCCCCTAAGAATACATCTCCCACAAGAAACTTGCGCTCCTCCTCCAAAGTCGCGACGGTCTCGATCCACCTTATCCGTTCATCCTTGAGAGCGTGCTTCAATTTCTCGGCCCTTACAAGCCTCTGGCTGCACCTGTTAACTTCAACTGCCAGTCGATTTTTCTCCGTCAATGTATCGTCGCACTTCTTCTGCAGACGGGCGACTTCCTCCATGACTGCCGTCAGCTGATTCCTCTTGTTCAATAAATCCGTATTGGCGTTTTGCAACTCATCATTCATCTTATTGAGCCTTTCCTGCTTCGGCGCGACCTCGCTGGCGATCTGAGAATAGACGTTCATCGCGTGCACCCACATGCACATGCCAGCGGCCGCGACACTCTTGGTCTTGACGTTCTCCGGGGCCATGTCTGGGTTCTCAATGTACTTGCTGATCTTAGCCAAGGTCTTGGGCGAAATGTTGTCCTTGTCAAAGTTTGCGAGGTCCTCCATGTACGTCGGCCTGTTCAGCACCTTCTTGGCACTCTCCCAAGTCGGCTGCTCCCCCAGCAATATACAAACCGCCTCCATGACAGTCTGAACAACCAGGGGCGGGCTCTTAAAGCTCCGGATTTCTATAATGTCGTTTCTGTCTAAGCTCTCCAGCGCCTTGACCGCATTCTGATAGGCGGGCATTGCCCTCGCCAAGTCTCTCTGTGCATCCGCTCTCAGCGCACTGACCTCTCCCTGCCTCTGCGTCACATCCGCCTCGTCTTGACTAACCCTGGACTGCACCTCTGTGGCCTTCTTCTGCTCGAGCTCGACCTCCTTCAACAACTCTGTGGCCCCCTTGGCCTTCTTCTCAAGATCTGGCTGCATCAAACTTAATTCTCTCTGCAACGACAGCACAGTTTCATTCGTTTCCTCCAGTTTGTACACCCCCTTGTTCAAACTTTGTAGGCGAGAGTTAATGAATTCTCTCCGTTCTCGCAGCATCGACAGATACAGCGTGAGCATGTCAACGTAAGACTTCGGCGTGGCGTAACAAAGTCTGTTGTGCTTCTTCAAAAAGTCAGCCGCGCTACTTTGGACACTCTGGTGAATCTCCACACAGCTCAGGCACAGACTCTTCGTTAACTTGCCGGCTTCGGCCAGCCTCTTCTCCCTCACTACCTCCTCCTCCTGTTCCAACATTTCCTTAACGTCAAACTCCATGAACTCGTTCGCAAAGTCTGTGGTCTTCAAGAAGCGCTCAGCGACGCTCATTAAGGCGGACTGAGGCCAGGCAGGAAACCAATCAATGGTCGTGCAGCTTACAAATGCCGGGAAATTTCGCACCCGAACCCTGAGGCTATCCCCGACCGGTGACATGCACAAACATATGTGCAGAAAGTGCCTCACACGACTGATGAACAGAGTGCGGCAATTCTCTGGAGTGTCGGCAACTTTCAGCTCTGCAGCAACGGCGCGCATCTTTATCATCATATCGGCGTCCTCCTCGTCATCGAACAAGCTGGGAATCTCGCCGCTAATCAAAATGGTGTTGATGTCCTCCAAAAACATCTCATCGGTGACCTGCGTGTCGCTCAACATAAATACCGTCGGCCTCCCTTCCACCCCAGTCTTGACGATTACCCGCTTCAAATCATCCTGGAAGTTGCTCAGTGCATAGTTGTTTACCATCTCAGGGGTTTCCATATCGTATCCCATTATGCTGCAGCAGAGCCTGGTCAGTGAGGACCGCCCACTCCCACCAACTCCGATCAGCATCAAGCTGCCCCTCGGCTGGCTCAAAACGCGACATATCCTTACAACGTGCCGGACAGCATCATTGAAGAATACCAAGTTCAATTGACGAGAGTTTACGGCGTTGTACTCCTCCTGGTAGTCGCTCAAGAGATTTACAACGCTCTGCCAGCCTTTCGCCTCCTCATAGACTCGCTCCTCAATGGCCACTCCCGGGTGCAAGAAATCTACCCAAATTAGTGGCTTTGCGCGGCTGTGCGTCTTGGGAGCATTTGGATCCAAGAGACCCTTCTTCATGGCGAGGAAGTCCTCGTCGCTGTCGCTTTCATGGTAGAACAAGTCATCCTTGGTCCAACCTTTGCCGCCCAGGCGAAAGTGCTTGAAAACAAGCCCTGCACACTCGCCGTAGTACCATCTCCTGTCGTCTTCGTTGATCAGCCGGTCGTGGAACACACGAGTCACCTCGTGGACCCACAACCTGACCGCCTGGACGTTGGTTGACACGGATCTCATGTCAGCTCCCAACACCCCCTGGAACACCTTGCTAATATCCCTCATATTGAAGGCATAGTGGCTCCGGGACGGGGTAGGAAGCAGGCTGTTTCTGATGCTGTTGTAAAGTTCCACCGTAGCACTGATCATCGGCAAAATTGTGCCGATAACCTGTTCAGGATAGGAGGCAAAGAAGCCCCCTAGAATTGAAGAGAAGATGCTCTTGATCGTCTCCGTTGAATGACTGCTCAGGTTGACCACACTAAAGTGGCGAGTAAACCGCATTGGGAGGGTGTGCCTACCACCACCGGGTGGCGCGGCAGCAGCCACGAAAAAGCAATCCACGACATTCACCCAAAACAATTTGTCACGGTCGTAAAAACCGCCCCTGTCAAGCAGCTGGCGAATGAGCTCTATGCACGGCTGCGCTCCCCACCTCCCAGGGGTCGGCAAATTGACATCTTCCACGAAAATTACATGGCTCTTCCCCTCTGGCGCCCCCAATAGATTCTTTCTCTTCCTAAACAACTTCTTCTCCAGCGTGTGTTGGGCAAAGTAGCTGCTCGTGTGGCTACTATAGGCAAGCGCGATGGGCATGCATTTCTGCCCGCCGCCCACAATATCTTTCTTGAGCACTTTTAGACTCCCTTCCACCAGCACTGACTTGCCGCACCCGCTCTCTCCCGAGAAGAAGGTGGGATGGTTTTGATTCGCCATGATCTTGAGAAACGAGTCATACTTGACCGTATCCGCGGTCGGGACTACGAGGTCAAAATAGTCCTTCTTCGAGTCGAAAACGAACGAAGGTATCTCGGCTTTCCACTCCCGCCACACGAACAATGGATTCGCCGACCTATTATTAGCTTTACCAGGCGCCGTAAGATTTTTCGCACGACTGTCTCCCAGCATGTCCCTCGTCGTTTGCGCTACGCGTGCCATCACGTTGAGGCTGGATTGGAATATGCCGTGGCCCTCATCATTGTTTTCGCCGTCATGTCCGCCGTCCTTGCTAGGGGTCTCCTTCGAAAGTAGCCCAGCGCCATCGTCGTCGAGGTTGTACCGTTCGTCCCCCGGAAAAATCTCCACGAAATTGAGTGGCTCAAAAGGCGGAGTAACATACAAAAAGTAATCGAAGACCGTTCCGCCCTCCGGTAAAGTCATTTCGCTCTCGTGACCAGTCTCCCTGAGCAGATCTCGCAAGAAAACGTTGAAACTTTCCACGTCTTCGCCCTTTAGGTTCCCTCCCCATCCCCAAATTAGAGAATACAAAAAGAACTGGTCGAGCAACTCCAGTCTGTGCCTCATGCCATCGCTCATAAAGTTCTCCATCTCATGCGTTCCCCCGGCGGAGAGCTTGCGAGTCTTCCTTTTGTCAAATACGTTCCCATATTTTTCAAGGAGAGTCTTCAGAATCTTGCATTGGGACGTAACACAGCCAATGTCGTTGGTGGGAATTATCTCCGAGCACCTTGAGCGCAAAAAATCGGCTGTGGGATGAACGAGAATCTGGAAGTTCTCCCCCAGCCGAGCGTGCTCGACTTCACTGAACCCAGCCTGAGCACTTACATTCTTGTTGCACCAGCTCTCGTACAGTGCATCAATCGGGGTCATAGAAGACGGCACATAAACGACTCCTAGCCTGGAGACGGTAGCTGGCGAGGCAGAATTCAGATTATCGACCTCGAACAGCATGTGCATCACCGCGGGGAGTTTGATGCGTTCGCCACTCGCCAGACACAGCATTCGATTATCATCCAATACTGTGTTCAGATTCTCTACCCACAAGGGGTCAACAGGTCCGTCGAAGGTTATCCACTGGTTGTAGAACTCACGCTCTTGCTCCGGGTGCGTGGCAGAACGAATCAGATGTGCGGCTATTCCGTCTTTCCACTCGTCCGTCGCCTCGTTAAAGTTCCCGTAAAGCTCTCCCACCGATAGGCACTTGGGATTGATGACGCTTTCAACCACAGGCTGCGGGCCTTCTCCGGGGGTAGTATATTCACTAGCATTTTCGTTGTGAAGAGTAAGAAGGCAGTCGGCAAGGCTGTCTTTCAACGTACTTTTCCCACAAGCAGCAGGACCGACCAGCGCTACCCCAAACCTCACGATCATCGTCTGCCGCAGCTGCACCGATTTCTCCTGCAGATCGTGCGAGTGCTGCAGGTCGGATGAGTTGAGAACTTTTCGCAATATATGGGCAACGTCATCGTGTCGAGGCGAGCCGAGCGAAATTCCGGGGAACAAGTCTTGCACTAAATCTTTGTACAAAGGGAAGTCAGCCTCGAGCAATTTAGGGATGTTGGCCCCATTCATGGCCTTGATCAGTATCTCATCCTCAGGAGCTTCTGGATCCATGCGCTTAATTTTTCCGGCCATAATCAGAACAGATTTCACCGCTCGCATGCCAAAGTCATAGTGGGGTTGCTGAGAGAGCATCTCACTAGCGGTTTTATACAATCTCGTGACCTTCTTACAAAGCAAGCTGCTGTGCTCAAATCCCTCCGAGTACATGATAATCTCGCTTATCAGACTGTAGTCAGGCATCATCATATAACATGGCCTGAAGAACACCTTCAAATTGTCCGGAAGTGCCGTTCGGCCTGCATAGTTTGGGTTCATGGTGATAATTATGTGATGGTTTTTTAACACGATTTCCCGACCCTCAAAGTGTACCTTGGACACACCTTCAAGGCGACCGTTGCGGAGCGTTGTGATCTGCTGAGCAATCACAGACAGGACCTCAACATTGATGCGGTTGAACTCATCGAGACAGGTCCAGCAACCACATTGAGACAACCCACTAAAGACTCGTCCGATGAGGCTATAGTCCACGTGCTCGCTGCAGTTGAATACGACGCAGAGTATCGCCAGGGCCTTTGCGAGGTCCTTGGATGACTCGGTTTTACCAGTCCCGGCGGGGCCGGACGGCGAGGCGCCCAGCTTCAAATCGAAGGCCCCCGTTATGGTCATCCAACAGCGGTCCGTCAGCGGCGTTATGACCAGCCTCGTTGTAGGCCCAATGTATTCGTAGCCATAATCGACGGTGCAGCTAGACTGCTTAACGCACACATCTTCGGCTTCGCCGGTCTTATAAAAGTAAGAGCGAAGCTGAGCCTGCCACACGAACGACGAAATGTCGAATACCGACTGCTGCATCATTGTCTCGACGATGTCCCTTGCGTGCACGTCCGCAGTAACGAGCGCAACCGCAATCTTCCGCTCGATGGAAGACAAGTCCGATCGAATGAGATCCGTCAACTCCTCAAGGTAGGCCATGTTGACGTTGTACCACCTGCTCATCTGGTCGGGCTTGTCACTTTGAATGGCCTCTTCACAGCCTCGTGCCCACATGATCTGCGCCACGGTAGTGACGCACTGCGCGGGATGCTGGAGACACCAGTCAGCGCGACTCCTGCCGTCTTCCGACTTGGGTCCCACCTTGGTGAGGTCCACCAATGCGGTCTTGGTGAGCTTGTGGAGCGTCTTTTTCATCGATTCCTCGACCTGTGTAAGCCAGTCTTCCAACGAGCCCCTAGCTTTCAGGTTGGGTCCTAAGACGACGCGCTCGCGGTCCTGCGATATCATAGCGTGTATCGTGGTCCCAACCTTCTGCTCGCCGAAATCAAGTTCATATATGGCGTCGAAAATCTTGCGCAGGTGTGGCTGCACGGCAGTTGGCTCCCTCGCGCGAGAAAGGAGAGACAGCAGCTCCGCGTCCGCCAGGAAATAGAAACGAGGAAACGTCCGCCGTTTCAGCTCGAGATACTCGTCCAAGCCTTTCTGAACCTTGTCTAGGGTAGCGTTGTGCTGGGTGAAGGTGTCGCGAAGGTTAGGGGCCGTCCCCGCTCGGATGCAGTTACTATCGGCAGCCGTACGGCGCATCAGATCTTTCCACATGAAATCAACGGCGCGGAACGCCTTCGCCTCGGCGGGGAGCTGTTTCTGTATGTCTGGCGCCGAGAAGATAGATTCCAAATGGATCCAAGACTTTTGGCACTGAAGCCACCCGTCGAGGGTCTCTTGGAGCGTGATGAGTTTTCCCTTCCAGCTCTCAACATCCTCGCGAATAGCCCCAACGTAAGGCGACCCTAGAATCCCGTTGATGGAAACCATGGAGTCGTCAAGCTTGGCGGTCACTTCTTCAATTTCGGTGAGGATGTACACATCCCTTAGCTCCTTGTAGCTCGCGACCTCGAACGCCTCGTGTTCCCATAGTTGCTGGATTTTCTTCAAGGTTTTGTAGAGAATTGCCTCGTTCTCCGCTTGAGTGGCAATCGTAGCGATTGCGGCCGCAGCGAGCTGAGACTTTCTGTCGATGAGGTTGCCGAAAGTCACGTTGGACGTTTCGTGGATTGGGAAGCCCAGCACTGTGTGGATCTGGTCCCAGTGCCGGGGCTTTAGCTCCTTGCAGCGAAGATTCGAAATGACAGGCATCGTGGACCGAAATTGCTGGACCTGAGACTTGAGCTTTTTCACGACCGGGGAATCGGGGAGGCCCTTCTCGCACGAGAGTGCCTTCACCCAGAAGCTATTGATTTCCTCATTGAGGGCGTCGATATCGAGGGTGGAGAAGAGCAACGAACTGTACTCTTCAATGAGGGCGGACCAAGCGTCCAGACCATGCCAGAGCTTGAGCTTGAGAGCAAGTGAGCGGGCAGCATCTTCCATCTCATCGACGTCAAGGAATTTCACCTTTAGAATCTCTTGCTGCTTGTCGAACTCGGTCGCCTCTTCTTGAAGACGTTTCATGGACTTCTCTACGCCTTCGAGGTAATTAATAACATCGTTAACATCCATGTCGACGTTTTCCGTGACAGGGGAGTTGACATCCGTTACAGCCTCTGCAAGCCGGGGTTGCCACGCCTGGACCTGCTTAAGTAGGGCGTTCTTGAAACGCTGTTGATTCTCTTCCTGCATGTCCTCCACGAGGTTGACAGAAGAATTGAATTGGTTCTGTGTGGTAGAAAGCATGAAACTGCGTGTGCGAGTCTCGTCGTTCAGATGAATGTTGTATTCTTGCATTAGGGAGTACAGGTCTCGAAGGAAAAGGTAGTCGTCCTCTATCTGCTCGATCTGCGACATAAGGTTGTTGAAGAAGGTCGTCAGGGCCGTGAATTCCGCTACAGTTTCCGGCTTGTGTATGATTCTCTCATTGGCGTAGGTCATCTGTTTGAGGAGTTCCTCGTTCTTGGCCGTATACATGGAGGGTAGCAGGGAATGGAGAAGCTTCAGGCAAGACGCCGGGGACGGCCGCAGCTTGGCGTCCAACTTCTTGGTATTGATCGCGAGCATCCCGACCGTCTCCGCCAGCTTAATTCTTTGGCATTGCTTGTCCTGAGACTTGTACTCTTCCAGAAGGGACTTGAGCTCATCTAGTGAGCTCTCCTTGAAGTGCTCGATGGTAGTCTCATTGAGGAAGTCTATGTTGTCGCTGTACATCATCATCAAGTCGTCGAAGCTGTCACAATACGTCGCGGCACGGTCAAAAGCGGTCTCAGTGCATTCGTTAATATCCTCCAGCATGTCTTGGAAGTACTCGTCTTCCATGAGCATATTCTCGAGGTCCATGCCCTCTCCAATTGGTCCATTCTCCTCCACAGTCGGTTCCACGTATATTTTGAACGAAGGGTGGGTGAGAAGTCTCAGTGGAGAGGAGACAACGGTAAGAGAGTCGAAAATCATGTTCTCCAACTTCGTCTTAAGGGTCCTTTCGTCTGGACTAAAGTCAAGCCTCCCGTTACCACCACCCAGGACGAGCTCCACCTCGAAGAGAGGCACTGAGAGTAGTTTGATCTGATTCTTTTTCAGTTTGAGCTCCTCCGCCAGGCCGTCGTCAACCTCGGGTAGGAGCGGCTGCAGCTCCCCGACGTCGTCCTCATCCACAAGCTCCTGCCCTCTCACCATGTGCTGCAGTAGTTCATGCGTCGAGTGTATCGCGATGGATATGTAGCTCCCAGCTACGATGAAATCAGCAAGCCTGATGAACTTCGACAGCTTCCGACAGAAGGTACGCATCGCCGCGCGCTCCGTGAAAGTGATCTCTGTGATCTGACCGAGGGCCGGCGGCTTGCCGGTGTTGGTGTTGCCGCCGCCCAACCCACCAGAGTCAGACCCTCCAGCCGTATGGTCAAAACCAGACTGCTGAAGAAACATAGTGAGGCTAGTACCGCACGTTTCTTGGACGATCTTCACCACCTTGTTGGTGAAGGACGAGAGGAGCTTCTGGAGCTTTTGCTTCTGTATCGCCTGGGTAGTACAGAAGTTGTCCATCGTTTGCGTCGTCGCGGGGTCGATATTGTGGAGACGAAGGAGGGAAAGTTCATAGCACAACTTACGGAGACGCATAAGCGACACCCTGAGCTTTGGGTGCAGGAAGAAGAGGTCCTCAGAAAGAACAGATATGCACTTCTGCCTCCTCTTAAATCGCACCTCGTCCCTCCAAGTCGTGAATGTCTTCCAGATGCGGTACTTGCTGAAGAAAGGTATACTCACGATGGACAAGTAGATATTGTACTCGCGCTCGAATGCCTGGAGAGTAGTGAATGTAGTCTCCACACCGTCGAACGAATTGAACGTCAGTCCCTGCTTGCTGAAGATGATGTAGCTCGCAATTTGCTTGAGGTTGTCGATGGTCTCCTCCGGCAGCGCCTGGTTCAGCTTCCTGTTCTTGCCCTTCTTTTTTGAGGCGGTGTCTCCGGATGCCTGCTCCTTCCGTTTTCGGCGCCCAGAGCTGGTGGTGTTCTGCTCAATCTCCTTCTTCTCCTCTTCCTCCCTCTCGCGGAGCCTCTCCCTGCCCTCACTGATTTCTTTATGCCCGACAATCTCGAGGTTATAAGCGCTATCATCCCCTCCCGGCCTCCTCCTGAGGTAGAGAAACTTGGCCTTTGCGTTCGGGGCGAATATATCCACATAGCGGGGTTGACGGGAGAGGTAATGCAGGAAATTCTGGGTACGAGAAAAGTTCGACGGGATGAAAGGGATGTAGTCGTCTCCTCCCTGCAACCCTCCCTGCGACCCTTCCTGCTCTTGGTTGAGCTGCTCGTCCCCCGCGGGCGCCGGACGGGAACCGGAATGAGGGGGAGGAAAGGGAAGAGAAGAAGAAGGTCCAATACTGAACCCGACAGAGGCAGAGGCAGAGGCAGAGGAGGTACCACCTTTGGGGTTGGGGGCTTTGAGGCCCGCAGACGCAGACGCAGACAAGCTCCCCGCCTTACCTCGGAAGAGGTGATCCTTTACTTTCTTCTCCCTTTCCTTCTGGCCTTCCTTGATCCTGTCCTTCTTCCCCTTACCCCCAAGGGCCTGCTTCTCCTTCTTGCTGGTGTTGATGATGCGAGGCGTTAAGTTCGCGTTCGCGTTCGCGTTCGCGTTCGTCTGGGGGGACCAATCACTCCTAGGAGTAGCCCCCCCCCTGGCCGCGGCACTCCTCCCACTTCTCGGAGTAACACCACTACCACTCTTCGGCGTGCCCTTTGGGGTGTAAAGATTCGCATTGTTGACCCTCGGGCTCCCCTTGAACTGCTGCAGTCGCCCCGCCAATCTCATCTTATTTTTCACGCCACCATCACCATCAGAGGAAGATGGTAGAGCTCCTCCCGTCACCCCAGGCTCGCTAAGTACCCTCCTACCGCCCACGCCCCCCCCCTCCCTATTGCCGCTCGTATTCCTGTACCCATCCCCGGCAGGCGGCCGAGGAGTCTGAAACAATCTCGCGCTCAATAAATCATGGGCATCTCCCTCCGAGAAATCCATCACATCAATCGAGTTTGGCCCCCTATCCATGTTATCATTGACAATGTCCATGTCATTGACAATGTCCATGTCATTGACAATAACGCCTCCGTCCCACGCTAAAACCCCTGCCTCCGGACCGCCATCCCCATCCCCATCCCCATCGCCCTCCGGACCGCCAGGAAACTGCCCCCCCGATCCTCTGGATCTCCCCCGGGATCCAAGAGACGTTAAATTCAAAGGCGGCACGATGGACCCAGGGCCGTTTTCGGAGAGGCCGTTGCTGATGTTGTCGTTGCCGTTCTCGTTGTCGTCGTTGGTATTGCTGTCGTCGTTATTGTTGTTGTTGTTTTTGGTAGTATTGGTGTCGGGTTTGTCACCGTGATCGAAATGAATCTCTTCGTCATTGGTGTTGTTCACGGGTCCGTTATTGTAGTCGTTTCTGTCGTCGTGGCGCCGGCCGGCGTTGTTCCTACCCACATAACCATTGTCATCGCCGTTCACCCCGTCGTTATTGACCGGGACACGGGACGAACCTGAGATGGAGAGAGGAGTTTGATCATCCATCTATGAATAATTTTTTAAGACTTTGACAAGTATACTTCGTTTGCCCTCAATGCGCCTTACGCAAGCCCTATTCTAAAATGATCCGGCGCGACGAGGAATTATTAATACTGCGGGAATGGAAAGACAACAGGCTCACCCCAACCCCGAAACTGCCGATCGTATAGAAGAGCAGGTCTGTCTGAAGCAAACCCTCCTCCTCTCTGTCTACTTCTTTTTCTGCCGTAGATACTTTAAATTGTACTCGTAACAGTAGTGACGTTAAACTCTTGGGAATTTTTAGAATATGGTCTTTGTTTCAAGAGGAGGTTCATTCGTCTTCGAGTTCGAGAGTGTCCCCGGACGGTTTGATTTGGAAAGAATATGAGCAAATTTAAGTCCATAAGTTTCAACGATTCCTTATTTTGATTTCTCCTGTGTATGTTATCAAAGGAGATTACCTATAGGGGATTTTAATAGCTCCATAAATTCACAGATCCACTGTAACACCAAGTGTTCTTGTTGAACAAGCTACTCCATCCCCCGATCGGCGTAACACCCTCTTTGAGTTTTGTGATGGCTTCATTGAGCCCCCTTGGGCGTTCTGCCATGTCCATCTCAACCAAAGGTCCGATTGACAGCGGCGCCTCTTATCCCATGGAGGACGATTCCCCTCCCACACTGTCCCCTTCTCGACCAGTTCATTATCTCGCAGAGCTTGCCCAACGATGGGACCTTGACAACATAACTCAGGCTGATCTCGACAACTTCAACCACTTCACCTCGTCCCACAAAGAGTTCCTGCTCGTATTCCTCACGAGGTGGAGAAACAATAGTCTGAGCAAGACAAAGAGAATAATGCAGAGGGGTTTCAACGCCGTCCGGGAGCACGCAAAGCGCCACAAATACGAATTGGATAGAGTGAAGAGGGCGACGGAGGAGTCCGATGGAATGCTTGCTGTCGCCTCTCTCAAACGCTCTCCCGAGCAAATCAACGCGGCATTTAGCTGGCTGAAGAACATGCGTGTTAATGGCGACAACAAGCACCCACTCACGGACGAGCAGACGAAAGTACTCGCCGAGACTGCTGTGCTGAGAACTTGCCGACCTGGGGAGCTCCTTTTCTTGCAAGGACAAAAAGGCACCGAGTATTATGTGCTGATCAAGGGGAAGGTCGAGCTGCACATGACGAGGGGGACCACGGAGCTTTTGAAAGCGAAAGAAAGGTGGAGGAAGTGCGAGCAGGAAGAGAAAAGGGAGAAAAGGGAACAGCAACATGATAACGATAACGATAACGATAAGGATAAGGCTAAGGCTAAGGATAAGGATAAGGATGGTCCTCCGAAGGGAGGTAGGAACATGCTCATCGGCTTGTCAGCCGACGAAATTTCGGCTATTATCGGCCCGCGTTTCGTGGAAATCAAGCGTTCCTACAGCGGTTTTGGGGAGCTATCTCTTTTGGACAACACAGGAAACACTACCCGGACACTTTCCGCAGTCTGTCTTCCTTCAGAACGTCCTTCTGAACATCCCTGTATCCTATTAGTAATACCTTCAAACACGTTTGACAAAACTTACCGGGAAAGGAACGCAAGCCGGCACGATACCATCAACAAAGTCAAGGACCTCCTCTCCATCCCACCCTTTTCAAATTGGTCGCCTCACCAACTCCAGCACGCCGCCTTCGAGATGAGATTGAGGAATATGTCCATCCACGATGTCATCGCCAGGCAGGGTCACAGGCTCGACTCTGTTTACATCATTACAGAGGGCACGGTCGCCGTGAGGTACAAAGCGATTTTGCGCGAGGGTGTCTTACAGGGCCAGGGTTCTGGTGGTTCTGCGTCCCTGGAGGCTGAGATAGGCAGGGAAGGAAGGGGATCGATCCTGGGAGTTGGAGAGGTCATCGACGGCGTCGGGGGCTGGGATGAAACCTTGAAAGTTGTCTCAGCAAGGTGCAAAGTACTGGAGATTGACAGGGAGGCGTTCGAAAGGATTATTCTCTCCGCTCCAGGCACGGGGGATGTCATCAGAGAGAACTGGAAAGTCGTGGCAGAGTGGAGGGAGGGGAGAAGGAAAGAGGTCGTCGAAAGAGAAAAGGAGAAAAGGAGGGCAAACAACACGTCGGCCTATCACAAGCAGCAGTCAAAGACTGAGAAAATGCTCAGGAGAAAGTTTTCTTCGAGGGAAAGAAGGACCAAAGTCAGGAGTTTCGACACCGCCGTGCAACTTAGAACCCTAATTTCGCCCGCTGGATCACCTGAAAATAGCGCAAACGAGAAGCAACATCTACCCTCAATTCAACAACCTAGCCGTAATCCACGGAGCTTGAAAAGCAAATCGTTCTCTACTACGTTGCTCTCTTCCAAATTCAACGAAAACGGCCGAGAAAATGATGAAAAGGGGGCAGATGGACGTGTCGGGGTTCGGCGGAAAAAATTTACTGCCAGTATGGTCGGCAGCGGCAGTCGTAGTCACGCTGAGCTGCCCGGGGGCCTTGGTCCTCGTCCACAGGGAGGTGGGAGGTTAATACGAAGAAAGTCCATCGACAAGCTCACCGACATTGTCAAACAATCTGCCGCACCTAGCAAGGACAGGATCGGCAACAGAGGGAGCAGCAATAAGGATGACATCGTTAAGATCGGGTTGCAGGCATTAAGGGACCTCGACTAAAACACGATGGACAGGACAAAAGATTTCTCTGACAGGGGGGGATGTAGATTTAACGTTGAGCCGGTTTTGTTACTAAAATATGTTGCATGTCGGAACATCTACTTCTTTCAATCATTATAATTCTATGAGGAGGGAAGAAAACTGTGTTTTAATTCTTTGCTTCAGACACAGATACTTGCCCTTCGGAGATTTTTTGTCTTTTTCGGTGCAGTCGCTTCATTGTCGTTGTTAACTTCATTGGCGTCGCCGTCGCCGTCGCCGTCGGCAAAGAACATTAGGAATCTGAGAAAATCTCTGTCCTCAGCGTCGTCGCTGACAAGTGCTGGAAAGTGGGCCCGAAAAGCATTCATCACAGGGAGAGAAAAGTCAACCTTGAAAGACGTAAAGGTGGGGGCAGGAGGGGGGAGTGGCTCAGATTCAGATGGTTCCAAAGATGCTGTCGGTTCATCCTTTGTTTCGTCGTTTGCTTCCTCTGATGATGACACAACCCACTGGGAATTTTCGCCATCCCATTTCTTCCCTCCCCACTTATTCAAGGCGTAGCTATTTTTAAGGCTGATGATTCTAGCCATCATGACCTCGTCACCCTCGTCCTCCCCAACTTCTCTACCGTCAACTTCACGGGCATCTTCAGCCTCCTCAACGACATCTTCTGCGCATTGATGCTCGTAGCATGTGTATATGTCCCGCCTCCATTGCTCTTGCATGGGAGTCTGTAGGACCTTATACTTTTGTACGACCAAAACCATTTCATCCAATATTTTTTTAGTCTCCTCACCACTTGACCCGACTGATCTCTCCACCCACTTTTCCGCCAAGGCATTCAAATCCTTCAATCTACTGTCTAGTGCCCTCTCCTTCTCCTCCACCACCGAAACAGCTTCATTGACCCTTCGCTCAAATTCATCCGATCGTTTCTTCTCTGCCAAGGAGAAGCTACTTTCTTTTGATTTTGACATTTCCTCCAGACGCTTTCGCTCTTCTTCCAGGCTCTCCACCGCATTTGTGAATTTCTTCAAGTGCTTAGTCTCTTCCGCCTTCATAGAGGAGATGTGCGAGCTTTGAGTACGACGCATGCCAGCTAGCGAAGTCTTCTGCGTAGTGTCAAGTT
>Ga0115555_1000939_pt1 | contig 20079 bp, 8 predicted proteins | sample COGITO_mtgs_1104_2_FD_87285 | JGI IMG/M metagenome (GOLD analysis project Ga0115555, IMG submission 87285) | Pelagic marine microbial communities from North Sea - COGITO_mtgs_110407 | ecosystem: Environmental > Aquatic > Marine > Epipelagic | place: Germany:Helgoland, sampling site Kabeltonne... | reverse complement strand
CTTCTTCCAGTAAAATTCTGAAGCGATGGCAGACCAAAAGGCAGAAGGATCTGTAATTGATTCTTTATACATTCGATCATATTGCTCGCGAGCTTGTATGAATGATTCTTTCTTATATTCCTAGGGTAATTTTGTTGAATGTGTGTAAGAAAAAAGTAAAACAAGAACAGAAGGAAAGAGTTTACCTCGCTTGGCCAGAGAAACTCGGCAGCATAATCCGTTTGCTTCGCGTCATTCATTTTTGAATAAATTATAAGCGTGCGGAGTGATGTTTATAATGTTTGTAGTTGAATCTTTTATAAAAACTCCAATCCACAAAGAGTCAAAGACTGTGAAAGATAATTGAAATATTTTTCTCGCACTCGTTGAAAAATGGGGTTGTAAAGTTAAATTGTCGGGTAAAAAACAGAATGGCCATATTTTTTTTGTTACAGGAAACTATCATAGGCACGTGGACAGCTGAGAGAGTAAGGGCAGGTGCAGTCTGAAAGGATGGTGGATACAAAAAAAATATTGGCACGTCGACTATTGGAACACCACGCGGATAAACATATCAAACTATCTCAAATTCCAAAGTGTCGATTTAATATATGCATAGTTTTTACCATGTGTAAGAATGTGAGAATGTGACTTACCAGCAGTACGTACAGTATGTATACTCAAATTGTTTCAGTACCTGTATGGTACATGTGACCATAAATATAACAAGACGTTCCAATCAGAAAAAAAAAACAAGAAAACAGTCCATAGAATCATCTGCCGTTTGTTCTCAGTCAGCAATTCATAGCCTTTCTTGAGTGGTACGCGAGAATTTTTTGCGCGCTCATCTCTACTTCTCTACTTGTCCCATCACTTACTTTTCCCGAACATCTTCTCACTCAGTGTGCGGATAGAATAGTATCATACAAAGAATATAAATTTTCTTTCCCGGTATCCAGCCGCCGCCGCTTCACGGGAAGTAAGTCTTTTGCAATCTTCAGTGCAAAACGATAACGACTTCCTTTACTTTGAAGTCATACTACTCCTCACAAGAATTATACGATAGCTAGATGGAAAGCAAAATGGAAAGCAAAATTACAACAGGTAAGAACCTCTTGTGGAAGTATATTTATAAACAACTAAATTTATTTTTAGGACTCAAACAGCTGGTCAGTGACCATGTTAACTCTTTCGATCAGTTCATAGATCAAGGGTTACGTGATATGTCGACAGAACTACAGCATGTAAAGATAAAGATGTCGGATGAAGAAAATGGAAAGGGTGCATATTTACAAGTATGGTTCGAAAATTTCTATTTAGAAAAGCCTGAGAAAGTCAGGAGGGATGCTAGTTTTCAAGGAAGCCTATTTGAGCCTAGAACATTTCCACGTGAATGCAGAGAGACTGGGGAAACCTATTGTGGCAATCTCATGTCCACAGTTTGTCATAAGATAGTTGGATCTTGCCGTGATCATCCGGTACATAAGAACATAATTAAAATATGCAGCTTCCCTATTATGGTAGCTAGTCACGCCTGCCACTTGGAATCACTAGATAAAATTGGACTTATCAAACATGGAGAAGAAGATACTGAATCTGGTGGATACTTTATTGTAAACGGAATTGAGCGAATCATCCGACTTCTAATTCAGCAACGTAGGCATTATGTGTTAGGTCTAGTACGAAGTTCTTTTTTGCGAAGGGGGGCATTGTTCAGCAAATTTGCTACCTCTATTCGTTGTGTTGATAAGACAGAAATATCTAGTACTATAAGATTGCATTATATGAAAACTGGGAGTGCTAGATTAGGTCTCACTATAGAACGTCAGGAATTTTATATTCCTGTAGGAATAGTTATTCGAGCCATCACGGACTCTTCTGAAAAAGAAATTTTCATGAATTCAGATTATAGATGTAACTCTGAGAATTGCCTCATAAATGATTGTATCATCAATTGCCTTCATGAGGCTACTGATGCAGACATTCTATCTAAAATGGATGCACTTCGTTACATTGGCAAATATTTTAGAAACCTCTTACGCGGACAAAAATTTGTAAGTGATGTTGAATTAGGAGAATTTTTTATTGCAAGATATATTTTCACTCACTTGAAGAGGCAGAGTGAAAAAGCAAATCTATTACTTTTTATGCTGCAGAAGTTAACGGCTTTAGTTCAAGGCCTATGTAAGCCCGATAATCCGGATACATTAGCCCATCAAGAAATCATGTTACCTGGTTCATTACTTCAGGGCTTACTCTATGAAAAGATGGAACATGTGCTTGAGCAAATCCGTCTGAAATTTCAAGCCCTCTTTGATGTGTCATACACTGATAAAGTGGAAGCTTTGGAACCAAATTCAATACAAAATTCAATACTGCAAGTTATCCAAAAATATGATATAGGACGACACTTTGAGTACTTTTTAGCCACAGGAAATTTGGTGAGCAAAAGTGGTCTTGGCTTGAGTCAATCAAGCGGCTTCACAATTGTCGCAGACAAGTTAAATTACTTGAGATTTTTGTCTCATTTTCGATCTGTTCATCGAGGAGCATACTTTACTGAACTTCGAACAACTACGATTCGCAAACTTTTGCCAGAGTCTTGGGGTTTTTTATGTCCAATACATACTCCAGATGGATCGCCATGCGGGCTTCTAAATCATTTGGCAGGTGAATGCAAAATTGTAGTAGCCAAAACAAGAGATACGGATTTTGATCTAGTTCGCAAGACTGTAAAGAAAAGTTTAGGGCTCAATTTCGAATTCACGAATGACTCGAATCGTGAGAATCTTGAAAGTCTTCTTCCTGTACTTCTCGATGGTTTACTTATCGGATCGTTACATGAGAGAGATGCAGCAAATGCTGTAAGGGTTCTTCGGCGGGCAAAAGTTGACAGTTCTTCTTACATTCCAAGAGATTTAGAAATAGCTCATGTTACTTTTCGAAAGGGAGGGGTTTATCCTGGAATCTATATATTCTCATCTTCTTCTCGACTTGTTCGCCCCGTATTGCAGACATCTGGAGGAAACGTGGAATTGATTGGTACCTTAGAGCAATCTTTCATGTCAATTAAAACACAGGATGGTGAAAATAGAGACTTTTGTAAGTCTTTTAAATACTCTCACGAAGAAATATACCCCGATTCTTTTCTCAGTGCTGTTGCAAGTTTAACTCCGTGGTCGGATTATAATCAGAGCCCAAGAAATATGTACCAATGTCAGATGGGGAAGCAAACAATGGGGGTTCCGATGCATTCTTTTCCATTCCGCTCGGATTCAAAGTTATATAGACTCCATACACCACAGCGACCAATTGCACTCACAAAAACTTATGATAAATACGGTATAGATAATTATCCTCTCGGAACAAATGCAGTAGTTGCAGTTCTATCTTATACGGGATATGATATGGAGGATGCTATGATAATGAACAAGTTTTCAATGGAACGTGGCTTAGCTCATGCTACGTTGTATAAGACAGAAGGCCTAACCTTGAAGGACAAAAATGATACTTTCACTGTTTCCGGTCCCTTAAATCAGACGAAGTTCGACGCTTCCCCATTGCCAGGAAGTATATTGCAGAAGGGAGATTCCTTCATATCAGTATCTAACAGAATTTCTGGGAAGTTAAAAAAGACCATGTTGAAGGGCGAGGATAAAGGCATAGTTGATCGAGTGAAGATTTCTGCTTCTCAAGAGCAAAGTTCATATGAGAAACTGGATGTTACTCTGCGCTTCAACCGGAATCCAATAATTGGTGATAAATTTAGCAGTAGACATGGGCAAAAAGGAGTTTTGAGTTATTTGTGGCCAGAAGAAGATCTCCCATTCATCGAAAGAAATGGTATAAAGCCAGACATCATAATAAATCCTCATGCATTTCCATCTCGTATGACAATTGGAATGCTCATGGAAAGCCTTGCGTCAAAAGAAGGTGCACTGTCGGGAAATTTTGTTGATGCTTCACCATTCAAGGCCCTTAAGGAAGAGCATTTAACAATTCCACTGAATAATCACTACGAAAGGCTGAAAGATATGGGTTATAAGTTCACTGGAACTGAAACTATGATAAATGGATTTACTGGATGCACTTTTGAAGTCGATATTTTCATAGGTCTTGTATATTACCAACGCCTTCGACACATGGTATCTGACAAATTTCAAGTGCGTTCGGAAGGTCCAAACAATCCATTGACAAAACAGCCTATCAAAGGTAGAAAAATGGGAGGTGGGATTCGATTTGGAGAAATGGAGAGGGACTCATTGTTGTCACATGGTGTTGCAAATTTGATTCAAGATCGATTACTCGCTAGTTCAGATAAGCACTCGTTTAAAATATGCTCTTCCTGTGGAAGTATGATATCACACTTACAAAAAGTAGCACTGCGTAACGAAGAATGCTCTAATGATATTTGCATAACATGTAGATCGACTTCAAATATTGTGAATGTGCATGTTCCGTATGTTTATAAATATCTGATATCAGAACTTGCAGCCATGAATATCAGATTATGTGCGGACTTAAATGATTAGAGAGGTAACTTCGGTATTGAATTATTGAATTACATAGGTATTGAATTATATATGCATTGGATAAAGATTGGAGTTAGTGCCCCCATCTTTTTCCTTAACTACTTCAGACTCATGTTACACATCGTTTGGGGACTTGGACGCACGATTTATTTTTTTACGAGGAGTGACCCAATTCGTATACTGTAGCACACACAGGAGAGACGGTCTTTTACTCGTACCAGTACCAGTACTTGTAAAAACCTTAAACGTCAAACATTTTAGCAGACTTCTAAAATAATAAATCAATACATATTTGACATAGCTTGTAGTAATGAGTGTATCAACGCGGAAAGAATACTCGAGCATATTCTACAACAACTTAGGAATTACTCGGGAGAATCTATACGATTTCTCGGGGGAACTTCAAATTTCTAAGACATCTTTTTACCCGATTGCTTGCGCAAATTTCAGCGGAAGCATAGCAGAAGTTCTGATTTGGAATTTACACGAAACAAAGTGCGGGTATATAGTCAAAGTATACTCGGGATCAGGTAAAATTATATCAGGATACTACTGGAGAACTTCTTTCAATTTACTTTCTTTCGATTGGGTACAAAATGATACCTTGTTATTCGTTTTTGAAAACGGGCAAGTGTTCAGTTATGGAAGTGGAAGACACCACATTCCCAGAAAAGTATTACATCTTTCGAATTTATCGATTTATGGTGTTGCGTTCTATAACAAAGGTTTCGTGGCAACAACAGGGCGAGGTTCTCTCGTGAAAGTATCTTGTGGGGACAAAATTGTGAAGTTTGTGAAAATGACTTTAAACACACAAGAAAATGTACAATGCCTAGCTATTAAAGAATGCGTTACGGGTACAGGGAAAGATGATTTGTATATTGCAACAGATTCTGGAGTATCATATTTTAGACATATAACTTGTATGACTCAGATTCACAGAAAACTAATTCATAGCATTCGTTTAAGTCATGTACAAAATTTTTTAGCAGTGTATCAAAGAAATGGTATTTTATCAGTATTTGACGAAAATCTAGGAAAGATTTTATACCAAGTGAATTTAAAAATTCTTGATCCCCCAATACAAATTGCATGGGTCGCATCAGCCGCCGTAGCTCTTACGTGGAGTGAAAAAACTATTTTGGTTGGAAATGAGTGTAAGATATTGGAAATACATGGACGTACATCTATTTTTCAGGATTGTGATGGTATGCGCATGATTTCTAATTATTATCATGATTTTCTCCGTCCGTTACAAGGATCATGTGACCTCCATTTCTATGCTGAGGAGACCAGTACTACGGAGGTTTTCGTATATGATCTTTTAAGAACATTATCAGCTGATGATAGTAAGCCCTTTCAGACGAAGAAAAGTGAGGATTTAATCTCGATAAATGACCATTTTGCTATGGCACAGTTTGTGTTTGACCGAGATGAACAGAAAAGATACATTGAGAAAGCTGTTCTAGGTTCAACTATGCTGTGTCAGACAAATTTATTTCATGTAAGAAAAGCTGTGGTAAAATGCTGCTCCTTGTTACGTAAACTCAACCATTTACGACATCCTTCTATTGGTATGCCATTTACTGCAGTACAGTATAAATTGATATGTAAGCAGCTTTTGTTGAGGCGATTATTAATTTTTGGAAGCCATGCACTAGCCATGAGAATGTTTGAGAGTGATTCCCTTAAAAGAAGCCAAATACTGTTGGATTTGATTCGTTCGCCTTCAAATGGAAAAGGGCACTCGGAAAAGTTGTTCCTCCTGTGGAAGAAGTTTCCAGATATATTATTGTGTGACTTAATCGAACGTCCCAAAATTACAAATCGTCAAAAATATCAGATTGTTCAACTAGATCACAGAGCTCATCTACAAGTAGATTTATCTTCTGATGAATTTATGATTGAAGCCATGAGTAAGGCTATTTGTTCCAAGGACATTGATGCACAATACTTCACTATTTTCAAGTTTCTTTTGAATAAGTCTGGATCTAGCCTGGAATATTTTCTGCAGCAAAATTTTTTTTTCAATATTCTCTACTATAGATATAATGTAAGAAGCTTGCTTATACCATCATTAAAGCAGAAGTTCAGAGATGAAGTAAACAAGGCTGAATTTCATGAATATTTTGGAACAGTGTTCAAGGCTAATATGTCCCAGAGTACTTTGAATGTGAAGGGAAGTGACAACAAATTTTTAAACTCATTGAAGGATCAAAATTTTGGTATTCTTCAGAGTTACATGGAACTGTTTGAGGACGGTATAATTTCTGTCCGGACAGTGAGCCTTAGAAAGTTAATTATTTTACTTGTGTTGCTAGGACGAGTGAATTTAGTTACAAAATTTTGCGATAAATATATGTTTTCTGAACGACATTACACCTTCCTTAAGGTGAAAAGTGCATGCAAAACAAAATCATGGGACTCTCTATATGATATGGACGCAAAAAGCATTAATATCCTTTCTTTCATCGCACTCCTGAAAAAGTATAGGGCTCCTGAAAATAGAATATCTTTTTACGAAGCACAGACGAAAACAGAAAATACTCCCAAACTCTTAGAGGGTACATTGTTAGAAGCTCAAAAAGCTGCATCTGTTCTGTCTGAATCTCGGCACAACCTGACCTCCAAGGCAACAGAATACATGCGGGCATTCAACTATTACACATGACATAAGATTACTGTTTTGAACGAGAACAATGCTAGTTTGTTCGAGATAAAATATAGGAAAACGTCATTCATACAGTATGATGTAAAGTTTATTAATGTACATAAACATCTGCTGGCCTCAAAAAGGATCTAACAGACTTTCAGAAATGCATAACAATCACACATGGTTGAAACTTTCCTATTTTGGACCATCTCCTTCCCCTAGATGAGTCGGAAAACTTGAACTTCTACTAAAATATTCGTCGAACATTTCAAGTGCATTTAAAAATGCCTGATCCATATTGAAGTACTTGTAGCTTGCTAATCTTCCTACAAAGCAAACTTTACTTTCTCTCGCGGCCATCTCTTTATACTTTCCGTATAGACTCCGGTTTTCTGGATTGGGAACTGGATAGTATGGTTCTCCTTCATCACAGCTGTACTCCTTAAATATAACAGTACCTTTTCTTCTGTGAACATCTTTAGGTTGATTTGGTTTGTGCTTATATTCCACTACTCGAGTATAATCTACCTCTTCACCCGGATAGTTCAACTGTAAACAATTTTGATAGTAGCCGTCCTCAGGTTCATGATATTCTTCCTCAAATTTAAGTGACCTATATTCGAGCTTTGGTAAACCGAGAGAAGAATAATAAGAATCTATTGGACCAGTAAAAACTAAAAGATTCGACTCAGGTAGATCACCACGGACATCAAAGTAGTCTATACAAAGACGAATTGTGATATTTGGATCTTCTAAAACCATATTCTCAAAAATTTTTGTGTATCCTTCTTTTGGTAAAGCTTGAAATGGGTCTGTGAAATAACGATCATCAGTATTAGTACGAACAGGGATTCTAGCAAGCACACTTGCGTCGAGTTCTTTTGGCCACTTATTCCACTGTTTTTTTGTATAGTGTTTAAAGATAGCATTATAAAGTTCTTCACCACTTCGAGCTAGAGCACTTTCTTCGCCGTTTTTAGGCTGCTCTGCCGGAACTCTTCTCGAATTCAACCATTCTTCCATTTCTATTTCGTTGCTAACATCAGCGCCGAATAGTACATTGATTGTATCTTGACTTGGTGGTATTGGAACCATTCTATATCCAGCACCTATTTTAATGTTACCCTTCACTCTGTGTTCATATGGAGTCCAGTCGCTAAAGTTGTTTACATATTTCCAAACACGAGAAAACTTAGTGTGGAATAGGTGCACTCCATATTGTGAAATCCTGATACCATGTCTGTTGATGAAATCGTAGCAGTTACCGCCGATATGTTTTCGTTTATCAATTATCAAACTTTTCAGATTGTATCTTCGAGAGGCTTGTTCAGCAAAAACGCAACCAGAGATCCCTGCTCCAACGATGATCAGGTCAAAGTTTTGAGGTAACCCCTTCAAGCCTGTAAACCAATTTGGACATGATTGATTCCCCAATTGTACACTCAAATCCATGATATGCCAGCTATTACTCGTATTAATCTTTGGTTTTCCCTGCGGACTCTTCGCAACGCTTTTTCTTCTGACGTAAATTCCGTGCACACGAGGGTAGGAGGTTGCACACGGGGAAAGCCTGGAAAAATCTGAATTTTTGTAAAGCAGACGCAAAAAAAATGAAAAAAAATGAAAAAATCAAGAATGAGAGAGCCGAAAAGAAGGCAGGGGGTCATGCCCATTCGGGCTCTCGGCCTTTCTGCCAGTCTTGCAAGAATTGAGGGCGATACTTGAAAAGAATTTTCGTCCGATTTGGGCTCTCCAATATTCACAAACTTCTCTTACGATTATTACTGTATTCGTGACATTTAGAAGACAGACATATCATCATCTTTATCATTGATTGAAACGAGACGATCTCGAAATCAGATAGCAAATATGGCTTCTTCAAAGAAGAAAATTTCTTACTTCTATGATCCGGAAGTCGGAAACTTTTACTATGGACAGGTACTTACTTCTCACGATTTTATTTTAACCGAATCACAACTTCCACAATCGTATACGATTACATGGAATGTTTTTTTATTAATATCATAAAGCAGTATCTACTTGTACCATATTTCAATAAACTTACTTTCTTTCTTCGAAAATGTAGGGACATCCGATGAAACCTCACAGAATGCGCATGACACATAACTTACTATTGCACTATGGCTTATATAAAGAAATGGAGGTATTGTTTTTTCCCTTAATCATCAGAATATGACATCTTTTGCACAGGTTTTCAGACCAGAGCTCGCTAATGCTGAAGACATGACACAATTCCATAGCGATGAATATATTGAATTTTTACGCATGATTACACCAGATAACCAACATGAACATATGCGCCAACTGAAAAGGTTTAATGTCGCTGAGGATTGCCCGGTCTTTGACGGCCTTTTCAACTTCACTCAGATATATACGGGGGGTTCTATCGGTGGTGCCGTAAGGTTAAATCACAAGCTGGCAGATACAGTAATAAACTGGGCAGGAGGTTTACATCACGCAAAGAAGGCAGAAGCAAGTGGATTTTGTTACGTAAATGACATCGTGTTAGCGATTCTTGAGCTACTCAAGGTTCACAGTCGAGTTCTTTACATCGATATTGATATCCATCATGGTGATGGTGTTGAGGAAGCATTCTATACAACTGACCGTGTAATGACTGCATCTTTCCATAAATTCGGTGAGTATTTTCCTGGAACTGGTCACTTACAAGATGTTGGTCAACATCAAGGTAAATATTATAGTGTAAACGTACCATTGAAAGACGGTATTGATGATGAAACTTATGATCATCTCTTTAAACCGATCATGGAAAAGATAATGGAAGTTTTTGCTCCAGATGCTATTGTATTCCAATCTGGTGCTGACAGTCTATCGGGAGACAGGCTAGGATGTTTTAACTTGTCTATTCGAGGGCATGCGGAGTGCTTGAAATACATGAGTACGTTCAATGTACCTCTACTAGTCCTTGGTGGAGGTGGATACACCATTCGTAATGTGGCACGCTGCTGGACGTACGAGACTGGCTGTTTACTAGGCCGTGAACTAGAAGATGTGCTGCCTGCTAATGATTATAGTGAGTATTTTGGACCAACAAACACACTTCATATAACCCCTAGCAATATGGAAAATCAGAATACACGTGAATATATCGATGGCATACGTGATCGTATTCTAGAGAATCTATCAAAACTTCCTGCCAGACCAGGTGCACCATTTTATCAAGTTCCACCAGACTTGGTGAGTGCACAAACGCAAGACATGAATATAGAGCCAGATTTGTCAGAAGGGGAAGATAGAGGAGGAATCTATCTAGATTATGGTAAGAATGAAGATGATTTTCGTGTTACAAAGAATGTCTCCGAGCCAGTCGGCACAAATCCGCAAGGAAAGGAAGACGCAGAGAAAGATATGAACGAAAATAAAGAGAAGTCACAGGAACTCCCGGACAAAGATGATATATAAGTAAGATATTCGTAAAAGGGTTCCATTCAGTAATTCACTACTTTGTTTCGTCAAGCAGATTCATGTAATAATCAGCTTCCGATTCGTCTAAAACAGCAAATTCTTTATTTTCATATGCAACTGCAATCGAACAGTTTGAGGTAGATATATTTTCGTTCGCTTGTTGTGCTTCTCCAAGTGCTTTGATTGCATGCTTAATTAACTATTCTGAATGTCATATTTAGTAATAAATAACTTGAAATTTCGCACCTCTACACGACTGCATTCTTTCAAGGTGTCTATATACTTTTCTAAATAAGTTTTCGAGGCTTGTGAGCGAGAGCCTTATCATAAAATAACTCAGATTTAATTCAGTTTTCAATCGAAGTAGCTATTTTATACCTAATGCAAAGCAATCATATTCGTACAAGTTACCAGAGGGACACACGTGAAATATAGATGTCCCAGAATTATCTAAGCCGGCCAATATCAAACCAACACCATATGGTCGTCGAGATGATCTTTGTGTTTGACCCTATTAAATTTTGTAAAGTTCTTTCTTGTTATATACATATGATATATAAGTTCTCACCTGCAGTTTTCTTGAAATAGTATCTGCAAGCTGGGAAAGTGGAGGAGAAGATCCATATATAAACTTCGATTTTGTGCATTCAGCACGTAACTGTTCAGTCAAGAGAACTGCGTCGGATGCGAGCCCTGAAACTGCAATACCAATATTATTATCTATTTTGAATATCTTTTTCTGTTGTTTCGATTGGTTCGGAAGTTCTCGATTTAAGGTCACCAGCACTACGGTTGTCGCGTTCTTCAACGAAAATTAGATTTCTTCGTTCACACGTGCCTTTAACTGACTTACCTTACATCCAACCACGGCACCGCCCTGTTTCACAGCTTCCAGAGCATCTGATAAGGAGAAAGTAAAACAAAAAGGATGCTTTTTAATTTAGACGCACACTCGATCTGGTGCAGACGCCCCTGCGGACTCCACGTCAGCACATCCTTCAAAACGAAGATTAATGTTCCCTATAGCTGCTAAAAAATGTATATTACCTGGTCATACTGGTTACGGAACATGAATACTTTTGTGCTTATTGAATCGTGCGAGAAAGAGCGTTCGAATTGATCAAAAGTAAGATGCGTGAAAGTCAAAGAAAATCATGAAAGGGTGAAAACAAGAATGCAAGAAATAGCCATCATGGAAAACATGCTGGAAAAAAATGTTGGATATACGCCAAAACGCAAAAAAAATTTGGTGACCCCCGGAGTCGACGACGACCAATTGAAATGCATCCAAAAAACCTTATTCGCTTGACGAACGAATACGAAATAGTAAGAAACAAAAAAAACAGATCGACCCTCAATAATATTCACGCACCACGCGCTAACATAGAAGAAGTAAATTAAAGCATGCCTAAGGATTTTACCGAGGATTCTGAGCATGGTCCGCTCTCCGTTTTGGTTAGCGCAATAAAAACAAATTCGCAAGTCCTTATTAATTGCAGAAATAATAGAAAATTATTAGGTAGAGTTAAAGCTTTCGATCGCCATTTGAACTTATTGCTCGAAAATGTGAAAGAAGTTTGGACAGATCGAAATAGCCAGAAAGAATCTAAAACGCCTCCAAGCAATAAAGATCGTTTCATTAGCAAACTCTTTCTTCGGGGAGATTCGATCATTTTAGTTTTGAAGAACCCAAAATGAGTGCCTTATGACTACGAGTCGCGTACATATATTTTTTTGAAAAGATTTTCCTTATTCTTCTCGTACTCTTGTGTCTGCTGAAGCTTGGTCAACAGAGTTGCAGAAACAGATAATAAAAAAATGAACCCATGGTATTTGCATGGTTACAAAATGCACTTGTGTGAGTACTCGTATTTGTATTGCATAAAGTAGGAATGAAAATGTACTCGCGTGGCGGCCTAGTTTTATTATTTTATGACTTAACCAATCCATCGATGAAAGCACCACACATGAGAGACATTCGTGGCAATTGAAAGGATGCTATGTGCGTAAAGCAACTTGAAGAACCACGAATCAATAAAGTACTGTTTAGAACGATCTCAGCTTTGTCATTTTGAAGTGAATCCATATGATTATGAACAGAACTCATTATCCCTTTAACGCGCACTAGTGGAGCCTCTCGCTCGAGAATTCTGGAGTCTGCTGTTGCAATTATCGTGTTAGGAACATTTCTTTTGTCGATTTTTGATGACGTCGGAAGCATAATTAATTCTGAACTCGGCTCCATCACTGTTAAGTGATCAGGAGAAATTCGATTGTAATCACATATCATAACTATCCCTGCACTTCGCTTCTCCTTATTTAGCACTCTTTCAATACTTTCAATATGTATTTGTGCTAAAAAAAGTTTACTATGTCTATCAATCTTTAGCTCTTCACACTTGACGCTAAAAACAAAACTCTGTTTGAAAGTTAGAATGTCCCAACCTGTAATACTAGTAAGTGATGCACATAAAAAAAAGCTTCCAACAGTGGCAAGGGAATTAATCTTCCCAGAAAAAGTCGAGTCCGAAAATACGGTAATCTTGTCAAGTTTTTCGGCACACCATATGCAGATATTTGATGAGGAAGTCAAAAGCATTGAGCTATCTTGACTAAATGCTCCAACTTCTACTACTTGCTCATTGAAATATTTACTTGTTGTTTCACAGCTCCATGAACTGGAAGTTCCACTTTTTTTTGACCACAATTTGATACTGTCCTTACCAGCAGTAAATGCTCGGTAGGAACCACGATATTTACTAATGCCTATAGTACGTATCGCAGGCTGGTGTGGAGATTCACAGCAGCCAACTAACTGATAACATACATGTCTTTTCATTGTAATTTGCTCCCATACTTTGAGTGTCTCGATGCTATTGATACTAGTACCAATCTTGTTTTTACTATCCACTGTGAATAATATCATGCCATCTTCAGAAAAACTCGCGATGGTAACTCTGTATTTAAAAGTTGTTGCAGGGCTATCATCTGCACCTTTGAATACTTCGCCAGTTATTTCTAAACAAGTTATGTGCTTATCAGCTTTATAGTCAAAAACTTGAATTACAGAGCCTGTATTTACCATCAATAAATTTTCCTGCTGAAAAGGGATAGCATACATAGCATTTATAGAGCGAACACTGCGACAGCTCCTATTATAAGTATCGTTTGTTATACCTCTTAGTATTTCTTCTAGACTCAAATTTGGCAAACTCAGAAGATATGCTGAGTTATCTACACCACAAAGAACAAACTGGGATACATCCGTGTTCAGACGAATTATAGTAGATATTGATGTACCTATTCGAGGTAAAAAGGATTTTCGACCTTCTGAGATGGACCAAACGACAAAAACTTCTTCACTTGCGCATGACAATAAGCTCACCCCATCCAGTGTAAATTTTAAAGCAACGATAGCCGTAGAATGCCAGTGAAGTGTATTGTGAGGAAAGTCTTCTCTAATTTCTCCACTTCCAGTTTTTCTTAAATTTTTATGGGGAACAAAACCCCCATCTTTTCTTATCGTCAATCCATAGTAGCAAGTAATTCGTCCTGTAGTATCCCCAACTGCAACAATTTTCTCATTTGGACATATTGCAACAGAGGTTACAGTTTTGGAATGACTTATACGAATAAAATCCGAAACTCTGCTGTTTTGCTTCCCTTTAAAAACATACCATAGAATTAAAGAGCTACGCTCAAATGCACATTGTAATGCACCATTAGGGCTACATACTAACTTTGGCGCTCGTGCAGCCTTCAATACCTTTTCTATTATCTTCCTCTTTGTGATTGAGAGTGCCCAAACTCTGCCTCCTCCACCTTGCTTTTGCGTTGAAAAGAATATCAAATCGTTTCTTGTAGAGCCTTCGGGACAAGACATAGACTCAATAGGGCCCGGCACTTCAATAAATGTGTAGACTCCGTGTTGAAAATCCCAGAACCCAATTCTACTGTCAAGAGAAGAAGTTATTAAAAAATTACTATCTTGTGGGTGGAAAATACAGGATGTAATTTCTTTCGTATGTCCGGTAATACTCTCGATATATTTCCCACTTTCTCTGTTATAAACTTTCACTACTTTATCACATAGAAGTAGTAGTAGCTTATCATCAGGAGAAAGGATTCCTTCCCTCTTTGAAAAATATCCTGCCGTTGAGTGTTTAAAGTCCATTCTGTCAAGCCGCCAGACTAAGAATTCTTCGTCTCTGGGATTTGGTCAGATCTATTTGCAAGTATGTCAAACAAAGTGTAGTTGACGGAGCATTCGCACTCACACACAGCCGCGCTTTTAAGAGTGTATCGAGCAACTCCTCAGTTGTAATGCCCTGCACCTAGTATAAGGTTCTAACTATGCTCGCCCAATCGAAAAGAAGAAAAAGTTTCTTGTCCATCAAATCCACAACCATGGGGCATTTAGGGGCAAAGGGGACTGGGCTACTCGGCCTTTCTGCCTTTTGCATCGGAGAAAAAAATAAAAAAGGACTGTGGGTCCATCTGTCTGTCCTGTCCATTTTTATTTTTTTTGTATTTTATCCTCCTCTCAAAGAACGCCAACTCACAACAAGCAGAGCATATGTGACAACATAGGACAGCTATGCCATAGGCGAGAGAACGATCGCACTCACACGCACGCACATTTCACACGAAAATGCAGCCTCTTCTGTCGAAAAATAATGACAACGACGACGACGACGACGACGACGACGACGACGAGAAAAGAAGAAGAAAACAAAGAAGAAGAAAGAAGAAGAAGAAGAAGAAGAAAGAGATGAAGAAGAAAGAGAAGAGGAAGAAGAAAGAGATGAAGAAAAGAGAAAAGAAAACGACGACGATTCAGAAGAAGAAGACCACCGCTGAGGAAAAGGAAGAAGAAGAAGAAGAAGAAGAAGAAGAAGAAGAATCAGAGGACGAGGACGAAGGAGAGAAACACCACCGACAACAGAAACGGAGACGCTACGACCACCACCACCACCACCGCCACCGAAAAGGGTCGTCTTTGCCCGTCGTGGTCGGCGGGGCGAAGAGGAAGAGAATTGACGTTGCTGATGTTGAGGAGGCGTTAGAAGTAGAAGTAGAATTAGAAGAAGAAGAAGAAGAAGAAGAAGAAGAAGAAGAAGAAGAGGAAGAGGAAAAGGAAAAGGAGGGAAATGAGGAGGAGAAACCAGTATTGACGAAAACGTACGACATTACGGCGTGGAAAGAAGAAATCGCCAAGCACAAAAGAAGCAGCAGACAAACGACGACGCGGAGAAGGAAAAACGACGACGACGACGACGGCGCTTTGGGTGGTACTAGTGCTCGAAGTGACACCACCAGAGCTGAGCTAGCTATTGCTGATAATACTGACAAAAGTGGTGGCGGCGGTGAAAATGCTATTAACGACGGTACTCACAAGAACAAGCGGTTTTTGCTGCGAGTACCGCTTTGGGCGCAAAAATCAGCGCTCGCGCAGAGCGCGGTTTCCAAAGCGTTTAAAAGAGAAACTATTATTAGTACGAGTGATGACGAGAAAGAACAACGCGAAGAAGCGTCCCCAGTACCACCATCAGCAGCAACAGGAGGAGGAGGAGCATCGAAAGCATCATCATTTGAACAGGCGTTGAGAGCAAACAGAGCGACGCAAGCGCGCGCGAAGGAAATGTTGGAAAGCATAGATGCGTTGATTGAACGAGACGCTTTGAAAATTGAAGAAATCAAGGAACTTTGGCAAAGTCGCAAACACCAACAGACGCAATCAGAAGATGAAGAAGAAGAAGAAGAAGAAGAAGAAAAAGCGAAAGAGGAGCAGAAAAATAATTTTGCCGCTGCCGACGCCTCTTCTTCTCTCGCAGATGGTGATGGAGGTGGTGGTGATAGTGATGGAAAGAACGCTTTTTCGAGACAAAGACCAAGAAGGAGAAATGACGACTGCGACGAAGAGTTGGAAGCAATCGCGAATAACGTCGGGAAAATTCTTCGAAGAAAAATGGGCCGTCCTCCGTCGAAGAAGAGTAATAAAGATAACATTAGCGCCACCGACAACGACGAAATCAATAATCATTGGTCGTCCCCGTCGGCGTCGGCGTATTTTCAGGTGGTTGGAATCGCGAGCGAGCTTGAAAACGATGACGACGATAAATTATCTCCAAAAGCTCTTCTTCCAAACGATATAAACAACGGTAACAACGATTCGGCTTTCGCGAGAAACGTCGAGCGTAAGATTCCCTTGCACTTCAACGATGCCTCTAGTAACGGTTTCAAACCTTGGTCGGAGAAAGACGATTTGGCTTTAACAGAAGGCGTTCGCTTGTATCTGCTCGAGAAGAGACGTCTGAGGAAACAAGTCGACTTGGAAGAGTTGGCTGGGGAGAAAATAATCCCAGTTGAAGACATTTTAACAGACGTTTCGAGAGGATGGCAAAGCGTTTGGGAGAACTGTTCTTCTCGCCGTTCTTCATCGACAACGACGCCAACATCGATCGATGACTGGTCCGCGGTTCGAAACCTGTGCGTTTTTAAGAAGAAAACTGGCGCCGATGATGGTAATAATAAAGAAAGAGAAGAAGACGATGACGACGATGTGGATCACAATAAGCTGGCGCTGTCGAGAACGCCTGACGATTTGCGTTTACGATGGATACACGCGGTTGATCCGAGGATAGCATCGACGATAGATTCTTCTTCGGAAAAAAAGACGGCGACTTCCTCCTCGAACGCGGCGCTGTGGAGCGAAGAGGAAGACACGTTTCTCGCTTCTCTCGTCGAGGAAGATGCATTAGAAGAAGAAACTGGTGGTTTAATAGAAAAACGCAAGTGGTTTCGAGTAGCGAACAATTTGAACGTGCACATGAAACAACGCTCGAGGAGTGGAACAACAAAACAGGGCGACGATGTTGACGACGACGCGGGGGAGGAGAAGAAAGAGGAGAATTTACGGCGACAATTGTTGCTACGATCGCCGTTTCAGTGTCTCCATCGATACCAGACTATCTTGAACAAAAATATAACCCGCTCCAAATGGACGAGCGAAGACGATTGCGCTCTCCAGACTTTTGTCCAAGAGTGCGGCCAAGCCAGATGGAACGAGTGCGCGAGATTCTTACCAGAATATGGTCACACTGCCACGCAGTGCAAGCATCGCTTTTTAAAGTTGATGCAAAACAATTCAGAGAAGGAGTACAAAAAAGGTAAGTGGACGAAAGAGGAAGACGAAGAGTTGAAGGCGATTGTTTTGGGGGAACAAAAAGACGGAGAAGAAGAAGATGAGGAGGATCAGGAGGAGGAGAGAGAGAAAGAGAAAAACAATAATAATGCTGAGAGTAATGCGATTCCGTGGTCTCTCGTCGCGAAGAAAATGAGCACGAACAGAAGAGACAAGCAATGTCGAGAACGATGGACGAACATTTTACAACCTTCTCTTTTGAACGAACAGTTCGGAACCGCGACTGGGATGAAGAGAAAATTCACTCCGAAAGAAGACGCGATGTTGTTAGTTTTGCACGCGAATTTTATCGATAAGAAGGAGAGGCGGAAAGACTGGTCCGTCTTTGAATCGACCGAGGTTCTCCCGGGAAGATCGGTGAAACAGTGTAAGCAACGCGTGGCAACGTTGTTGAAGAAGAAGAAAGAAGTCGAGATTCGAGAAAGGCTTGAGCGAGAAATTACCAAGGAAAAGAACAAGGGGAGCGGTATGCAGCGCCTTGTATTCTGGTTGCAGCAGCCGTCGAAGTGAAGATTAACTTCTGAATAAGAAGTTCTATTACTACGCAAGGTGAAGAAGGTGAAGAAGAGGAAATAAATACTCGTATGAGTAAAATACGTTTTCGACATAATAAAAACTTAGCGTTGTGTTAATCAAACTCCTTTTCTTTCACGTCGTAATAAAACCATAACCTCTCTGCTCGAGTGTATATGCGCGCGTTCTCTTCCTCTTTCTCTCTCTTTCCGTTAAACTCTTACTCTTCTCTCTCCCTCTCTCTGATACATTATATAAATTCTAAAACCAAATATTTTTGTGTTCACATCCTCGTTCCCTCTTCTCTGCGAAGAAAAGAAAAAGTTTTGACGACAAAAACATTTACTTACCGGCGGCAACCGCGACTCTTTCCGCGGCTTCGAACGCCTTGGCGCACGCGGCTTCGTCGACGGCACCAGCGCATTGCTTACCCATTTGAAGCAACGCGGCGCCTCTGCCTTCTTCGAGGACTTCATCGGCCGGGATGAGGTTCAAGCCGTTAACCAACTCTTGGGCGACCATGCCGGAGATGGAGATCATCGCCAAGCGGCCGTTGTTGATTTCCTTCAATCTCGCTTCGGCCATGTCTTCAGCGGTCTTGTTGTTGGACAAGCCGAGCGGGTCAAAGCCCCATTGGCCCGGGACGTAGTCGTCGTTCAAGGAGAACAACTCGCTGGTGAACGGATCAGACCAGCCTTTTTGGACGCGAGTGGATTCCAACAAGAAGATGGTGGCGCCAACCAAGCCCCAAACCAACCCCGGGGTTTGTTGGAAGTGGTCGATGGCCGGACCGGTGACTTGCGCGTCAAACAAGAACGAAGAGCCTTCGACTTGTTCGCCGACCAAGAAACCGACGGTGGCAATCATAGAGACGCGACCGTGCGTGATCTCGGCTTCGCGGAAGCGTTGCAAGTCGCCGCCGTTGATGCCTTTGCAGAAGCCGAGGATGTCCAAGCCTTCCGGGAACGGCGCGCACGCGCCGTCCAAGCCAGCCGCAGTCGCTTCCTTGATGTCCGCGTATTGTTTGGATTTGTCGAAAACGCCAGATCCAGACGCGCGAACCGTCGGCTGTAATGTTTTATTAGTATTAGTATAGTATGTTTGTGGTGGTGGTGGTTTGAAGAAAGAAAAATGTCAAAGTTGTCAGTTAAAAATTTTTCTTTTTTTTTGAGCCACACGTCCGCCAGAGAGTGAAAACTTTATTCGTCAAAAGTGGTACTTTTTCTCTTTTTTGATGACGTGACGTATTTTATTCTCTCTTCTTCTTGTGTGATATTCTTTCAACCACGAGGCACTCAAAAGAAGAGAAGAGAGAGAAAGAGAGAGAAGCCTTCTTCTTCTTCTTCTTCTTTGTCTTCTTCTTCTTCTCGATTGCATCAGAAGACAAAAGAGAGTAAAAGAGAACGAAAGAGAGAGAGAGGAGAAAGACGCGCGCAAAGTTTGGAAAGAAAGAAGAAGAAGAAGAGATGGAAAAGAAAAAAGATTAAACGAGACGACGACGATTCAGACGACGACGACGCGAGTAATCTTTTTTCTTCTTCCATTTCTTCTTCTTCCATTATTTCTTCTTCTTCTTCTTCCGTGATGAGTGCGCTTTAAAACGCGACGTGAAAGAAGAAGAAGAGTAAGAAGAAGAAGAAGAAGAAAGAGTCGTCGCACCTTAGCCAGAGATGCCATGATAGTGAGAGCCATTTTTAGTATATATAGTAGTAGTGAAGCGTGTGTGTTTTGTGTGGTTGTTTTTTTGTGAT
>Ga0115555_1000935_pt1 | contig 20113 bp, 23 predicted proteins | sample COGITO_mtgs_1104_2_FD_87285 | JGI IMG/M metagenome (GOLD analysis project Ga0115555, IMG submission 87285) | Pelagic marine microbial communities from North Sea - COGITO_mtgs_110407 | ecosystem: Environmental > Aquatic > Marine > Epipelagic | place: Germany:Helgoland, sampling site Kabeltonne... | reverse complement strand
TGCATGTAACGTGGACGATTTATTGTGAGTTGAAAACGTGTCATAACAAAACATGAAGCCAGGAGAGGAAGCGGGATACACTTAACGGCGCTAAAATTACCTGAATTCTTTTTTCTCACGGATTTTTGTTTTGTTCCTCGCTGTGTTCAAGTGGGATAGTAAATGGTTATATCTGGTCCAGAAAATAGCAAATAGCATCAGAGGGCATCAATACCTCATTAATATCTTCGAAAGTGAAATCTTTAGAATCAATAAGCGAGAACACCTCCCAAAACCTACTCTTCAAATTTTGCAAACCAATGAACTGGATCATATCATCATTAAGATCATTCATATTTGCGGCGGTTGTTGTATCAACGTCCCCATTTTTACTACTGAACGTTGCGCCATGTCGTGTCATTTGTAATTCATCATTTGAGTGCCTTGCCTTCAAAAAGAAAGACGACGAAAAAGGAAAAGAACATGCTGGGCCCTCCTACAAGAAAAAGCCGAAAGCTACACCGCTAAAAGATCGGCTCCAGAGAGAGATCGAAGCGAACATAAATGTGAATCGAAAAAAACAGGCGGTTCATTCCCTAGCTAACAATACCAATGTCAAGGATGGAAGGCTTCGCTGGAGCCAACACGACAAGGTTTTGGACATAGGGGTTGATATCGGTGAACTCAATGACCTGGCATCCACAGAAAATGAGGGCGACGATGATAGCAGCGAGGAAACTCTGGGGAGCCTGCTCCAGTTAACGAAATTTTTGGACACCAAGCTGAGTGAACCTAATACTCCGGCTATACCAGCTTTCAATGTTTTCAGTGATCCCATGGGAGATCTTTTGATGAGCAATGAAGGCATTGAGGAAAATTTCTACGGAGACTGGAAATGGCAAGAAGGGAAGGTAGAGATTGGGCAGAGCACAACCGTCATTGCAATTCTCTTGGGGAAAGAATTGGTACGAAATCAAATTACTTTAGGTAGGTCTGGGACCTTATTGGCAAAGCGCTCCAATATATTATTATGAGCGCAAAGTTCGTTCTATTTGACTAAGTGACAGGCCGACTGACATAAATACACAGAATATTGCAGCCGAATTCGTGCACTTGTAAGGATGATGAAGGATGAGTCTTTCTCACCCTCGGTCATTGGCTTTTGTGGGGATGTTGGCGTGGATGTTGGGTATAGCAATGATGATTTCGAGGTTGATTTTGGTGGGGCTAAGGGGCAGGGAGGCGATTCGAACCGTCTTGACAGCAGCAAAATCGGATACTTTTACTTTATGCATTTGGTCGAGAGTTTCGGGGTCGATGTGGGGGGAATCGAGATTGTATTGGCTGCAGCTGGGGGAATAGAACGTATTGTTGACGTTGTTACAGGACGGTGCAGAAAGTCGGGGAGAGAGAATGAAGAGTATCTTCACTTCCATTTCGTTATGATCAGCTGCGAATATCATCTTGGGAACATTAATGACGTCCACCGCAGGTAAGTGACCCTGCTTTGCAAAAACTCCTGAACATCGACATCAATCTCATTCTTTGCCCTGTCAACCAACGATGCCGTCCACGCTCCTAACTCACTGACCATGCAGGAGCCCCTCGCAGTCTTCCCTGTTGTCTTTTCAGAAAATTGTGTCGAGTCAGAGGGAGAAGGTTAGGGCAGAATCGTTTCTCCAATTACGCACGCCATCCACAGAGGAGCAGAAAGAGCTTGATGTCGTTGCCACATGGAGCTTCAAGTGCTGTGCTTATCCATTTCTTTACGTTTCAGACGTCAACGTCGCGTTTCTGGCTAGGTGCTATCTGCTAGGAGAAGAACTTGTCCCGATGCATGTCAACCTGAAGGCGGTTATCGAGAAGCTCGAATTCTTTCAGAGGGATAATTACGTCAGGCTCAAGGCCATCAGGAGAAGTCTCGTTGAGAGTGTTGAAAGGTGAGTTTTTTCCTAATGCCATATGAGATGTAGTGCTCGGTTTCTCCTTCCCCCCCCCTTCCTCAAATAGAACCCGACATCAACACAGATCACTTTCGAAAACGCAAATTTCACAGCCTTTACAAACCTGTCGAGGGCCGAAGCGACAAACTGAATCTGAGCAATTTCAAAACCCCCAAAAGCGAGGAGATACTCGCCTCCCTGGAGAAGGTCGTTGCATCCCTGGGAAAAGTGGTAGATGTCACTGCTACCGCGGGTAATTTTGAGGGTGAGAAATTCTAGCGCTCGTAGCTCAAGCGCTCTCAAAATTCAACTCTCAACACTCAACACTCAACACTCAACACTCAACACTCAACACTCAACACTCAACACTCAACACCCCTTGTATGTTCATGCGCAGGATTCACGCCACCGGAAGACTACGAAGTGGCGCTGGAAGCACTCGAAATAGCCATGAAGATTCTTAGGAAGGACTTTGACCCCGATAGGCCTATGATGGCCAGCGACTGGACAGAGTTTGTTAGGGAGGGGAGCAGTGAAGACCAAGAAAAAGAAGCAAACATAAGTGTAAACAATGACATTCTTTTTTAACGACGCATTCAAACATGTATACCTACCGATGGCGTATCGATAGTCTATGAGATTTTGTAACGTACAAAGTAGAAGGGCTCAGTCACCTCAGGGCTCAGTCACCTCTTTCATGCGACTTCAGAAGGCACTCTAAGCAAGCCTCAGTAAGTCTCACCATCACTCTTGCAGTCACACAGATAACCCTCCCACACTCATAACGCCGAAGCAGATTTTTTCCCCCATTTTAAATCAGAGCTGCTACTTTCTATGGTTGTTGAAGTAAGTTGGGTTTTGCTAAAGTGCACAAATCGGATTTCACCTAAAAAAAGAATTCAGGTAATTTTAGCGCCGTTATGTGTATCCCGCTTCCTCTTATGACTTCGCTATGGCAGCTTTTTACTCACAATTTCTTTCAAACCTGCCATTATCCTCTGCCATGATTTTTTTGCGCGTGTGGCAATTTTGCGAACCACTTTGCCGTAGCAAAAAATGAAGCTCGCCCTTTTCGCTACCCTCGCCGCCTCGGCCTCGGCCTTCATGGCCCCTGTGACGGCCCCAAAGACGTCTGCTCTCAATGTTAATGAACTTGAGATTGGTGTTACTGAACCCCTTGGAGTGTTTGATCCTCTTGGATGGCTTGAGACTCAGCCTGAGGCGTTCGAGCGCCGCCGTGCTGTCGAGCGCAAGCATGGACGTATTGCTATGGTTGCTGTTGTCGGTATGCTTGTTCACAACGCTGGTATTGAGCTCCGTAAGTATTAATTCTGAAAAAGCTTGAGTCAAAAACAGGAAAAGGAAAATACTTGTAACTAATCCACTCTCCACATCGCAGCCGGCTCCCTCACTCTCGATGGAAGCGTTCCCTTCTCTAGCATTTCCGATGGCTTTACTGGTCTATTTGAGGTGAGAAGACGTTGAATGGAACTCTTTCACCGAACCAACTAAATTAAATAACTAACCAAACTCAAACTGCCAAAACTGCCTCCCCCGCGATACACCTCTGCATCGCAGGTCCCTGCCTTGGGTCTAGCCCAGATCTTGCTCGGAACCGGTCTCATGGAGCTTGTCACTTGGCCTGCCTCTGACTACAGTGGCAACTACGGAACCGGCTACCTCGGAAATACCCTTGAGGGTGAGGAGCTCAAGTTCAAGCTTGATATGGAGCTCAACCAGGGACGCGCGGCTATGCTGGGCATTTTTGGGGCCATGATCCAGGAGGGCATCCAGGGCCAAACCCTTGCCGAGCACATTGCCTCTGGTGGCAAGATCCTCATCCCAGGCCTTTTCTAGTAAGAAAATCGAATCGGAACGACGGAGTCAATGCGGAAAGACAACCCAGCAACTTTGAAAAGGGATTTTTAGTGATGTGTCGCATTGTTGAGTTCGTTCCTGGAATGAGTGTACTTTTACTTTTACTTTTAGTGGATTTAATGTCGACTAGTGGAGCACTGGGTATAGTTTAGAGTCGGCAATCTTTCCTTTTTTCATTTTAACAACAATTTGAGCTATTATATTAACGCAACATTCATAAACTCATCTTTTCTCCTACAATTTCATTACAATTTCGATAATCAATTTCATTTACACCAATTATCCCAAACACCTATTCTACGGTTCGGTCGGCGGATGCGCCGGAGGAAGCTTTTCCTTCGTCATGCCTCCGGCCCAGTCTGCCATGTCCTGCGTGTATTTTTCTTCCTTCAAGTCCTTGCAACGACGTTTGTATTCTCGCGTTTTCTTGTGAGCTTTGAGTGCCTCCGCGTCTGTGAAGTGCCTGCCGGTTTCAACGCAGTAGAACTGGCCACCACCAGGTAGTTCGTCGTCGTAAGCGAAAGCAGCAGGGTCAGTTCCTGTCTCCTGAGCTTTCTCAATTCTTTCCTGAATCTGGTCAGTGTCCTGCTTGCGGTTCTTGGTACGACAAGCGCGCTGTGGAAACAATAAGTGTGAGAGAAAGGCGGAGATGACAGAGAAATATATATCACCAGGGTGATCATTGTGTGGGCAAGTAAACGGCAAACTCGGCTCCATTCCACACACCCCCTGATAACTATCAACCACCACCCAAAACAAGAAACTCCCCCCCTATCCAAACAATATTCACCTTGTAACGCTTGATCTTTGAACCAGATCCTGGCTTCTTGGTCGTCTTTCCGGTTCCCATTGTTGTGTTTGTGGTGGTTTTCTTTGGAGGCCTCCTGAGGAAATTAATTTAAGATTTTCGATCTTTCACGATGACACGCTGTCAGAACACGGAAAGGAGATGTTTTTTACCCTCGCAGTTTAATGTTGCGTGAGATTTTTTACTTTTTTCGCAAATTCGCGAAACCCTCCCTCAAAAGTTCTTGTTTCTTTAAATTTCAATGGATATTGCGACGCTGTATGTTGCTTACGCCCCGCCACGCTTGTGCGTGTATTTAGGGCGGCTGCGGTAAATAAAAGGTCTCGTAAGCCAAATTCAACATCCATTTTACAGCATTAACTACGACCCGACCAGATCATTACCGCCGTTGTATTAGCAGCTCCAGCCTCTTGAGTTCGCTTTTTAACTTGCTTTCCTCCTTGATTCTGATTTGCAATTCTGCAACATGTCCCTGCACCTGCTCGGCCAGTTCGTCGATGGTGGCCTCCAGCTGCTTCTTCTCGCTATCCGCTTCCTCTGCTTTATTTTCGTGTTCAACAGCGATAAGGTGGAGCTCGCTCTTCTCTGCTGCAAGCAGATTGATCCTTCCCCCCAGTTCTTGGTTCCTGGCGCTCAATCTCTGATTGACCTGCCTCTCCTCTGTGAGCTTCCCTTCCAGTTGCCTCACTAATGTATCCTTCTCTGCTCTGACTTTATCCACCATCCGTCCATTTGCCTCGATTTGCTCTTGCAGCAAGGTCTCCTTTTCTCTAGCATAAGATCTGGCACTTTCCACTAACAAATTTGCGTCTTCCACCTCCCCCTGAAGCTTCTTCACTTGTTCGTTTATTTTGTGACTCGCGGTGCCCTTGGCCTCCTCGACCTGCAATTTCAATTTCTCCACTTCAAATTTCTTTTGCTCTAGCATATCAGCTGCCTGTCGGTGGGCGGACTTAGACGCGTTCAGTTCAGCTCCCTCGGCATCATTCATCCTGTCAATCCTACTCCTGAGATCTGCCAGCGTTGCATCCTTAGACTCGATGGCGCCCTGTAGATCGCGGACTTGGCTCTCCAGCTGTTTTCTTTGGCTGTGAGTCGAATAAGCAGCAGAGGTAGAGGTAAAGTAAAGAAAGATACAAAGTTAGTTTTTTCCATTTTGTGTTTTGTCTTGAAAATACTGTGCACGTTTTGACGAATACGATTTCAGCACCCAGAAACAACACTTTCCAATTCTCACCTCTCTCCAGTCTCCCAGCGACTTTCAGCTTCACTGATGCGCCTGGTGCAGTCTGAAAATTTCTCCTTCAGGCCTCCCTGCTCCCCGTTCAAGACCTCTTTCAGCTTCCTGTATGTCTCCTCACTCTGCATTTTCTCTCTCTTGGCTCTCTCGTAGCTACCGACAAGTTTGGCATTCAAGACATTCATCTCGTGTAAATCTCTATCTTTTTGGTCTATGACCGCCTGCATCTTGCTCTTAATAGCTTCGATGACCTCCTCTGTACCCCTCGCTTTCTTGTTCACCAAGTTTTTCCTCTCTTCGATGAGCTTGGCGACCTCCCTCCTTAAGCTCGCGCAAACTGCTGCCCCTTGATCTCTGGCAAGCAAAGCGTCTTCCACCTTGGTCTTGCACTCCCTGCTCAGCTGGCTGACTCCCTCCTCCCTGGCTGCGAATTCACTGAGTTGCTTCTCCATTCCATTCATGACGGTCATCATTCCCTCGGCGTCTTTCCTAGTAGCGGCAAGCTCAGCAGCAGTACGACGATACTTCTCTGAAAGCCCATCTGCTCGGATAGTAGATGCAGAGAGCTTTCCACTGATCTCGTTGATTCTTGTCATAGATGTTGCAACTTTGCTTGACAAATCGTCGCATTCCGCTTCTCGCTGAGCTCTCTCCCCCTTCAGATCAGCAATTTGAACCAGGAGTACATTCTTTAGTGCCCCAAGATCCTTCATTCCTTCCTTTTGTTTATTCACTGTCTCTTGCAGACTATTAAGCTCGTTGTTTTTGTCGACTACCTCCCCCTCTGCTGTCGCCTTCTCCGCTTCGAGCCTCTCCCCTTTCTCCTCCATTGCCTTCATGGACATGGCGGCATCAGTCATTGAGTTCGAGAGATTGATGATGTTCTGCTCCCTAGCATAGATCTCTGAGTGGGCGTTCTCAAGCTCCTTTGTAAGGATGGCGTTCTGTTCACTGATGAGGCCATTCTCCTCCATGAGAAGATTGATTCGTTCATTGACGTCTGCCATGCTGACTCCATCTGATGAAACAAATCCGGCACCAGCGCCACCACTCATAACTCCATTACCGACATTCGAATCGTTCTCACCCCCCGCGAACAACTGTTTAACGTCCTTGAGCTGATTCTCCCTGAGGAGCTCATTCTCTGCAACAAGTTGCTCGGAATGCTCAATGAAGGCGTCTAGCTCACGTCGCTGCTTCTCCGTCACACTCGTCAGCTCTGCTATTCGAGTATCATACGCATTCATCAGAGGGGTGATAATTGAGGTGGAGGTCATCCATTCTGGTGCCTTGCTGTTTCCTTCACTGCCAACAACTTCATCAATTTTGATGTCTCCACTTCCATATCTAATCTGCCATTCTCTCAGTTCCTTGCCCAGTCTATCCACCAAACCTTCAAGCCCGCTGTTTTTCTCCCTTAATCTCTTTACCTCCGTCTCGTACGCTTGCCTCTCCTGGTTATTATTGAGGGAGGTCGAGGATGGCAGAAGAGAGGGGGAAGGGGATATGGAAGTCTGGAGGAGGGAGGATAAAACAGCCGTTTGATTCGTGTCACGGTCATGTTGAGGGCCACCGCTGCTCATTGTTACAGGATTATTCTCGACTGTTGTTATTGAGGATGGTCTATATCAGTGTGGTCAGTGATTCAAGAGGAGTCAAGAAGAGGGCAGTTCAAACAGAAAGAGAACAGGGTAATCAGTTTTTCAAAGAAATGAAGTCAACAGGCTCGCTGACAACTACACAGCTCTTGTTTCCTGACTTTATTTAGCTCTTATCACCGCCAGAATGACTGTTTGCTTCAAAATTGTCTTGGGTGGGATGATTGACCTCGGACCTCGGACTTTCCAGAGACTTCGTTTGTTTTTTTGATTTTTCGTTTCCCTGCATTTTAACTACCCCTTTTCAGAAAAAAAAATGACACAAATGGGCGATATGATGCTTCCTTCGGTTGATAGCGTCACTCAACCCCCAGAAGAAGACACGGACGCTCTAATCATGGCCCCTAGGGATCCCAAGTACGACGCCAAAGTGAACACATCCTCGACCTTTGCTGACTCCCTTCCTACAATGAACGACGAAACCCTCCGCGCCTGCGCCATGGCCAACGAAGGGTACGAGACGGAGGAACTGAACGACAAGCTGTACTTACACTTTAAGGGCTTTCGAAAAATTGAAAATCTGGACAAGTACTGTAACTTAGTCTCTCTGTTTTTAGATTCCAATGGGTTTGATAAAATCGAGAATCTGGGACACCTCAGGAAATTGCGCAGTTTGTTCCTTCAGAAGAATCTGATCCGCAAGATTGAAAATCTGGGTAGCTTGGTCAATCTGGTCCAGCTTGATCTTAGTGATAACAGAATCAGCAAGGTGGAGGGATTGGGGAGTTTAACGAGTTTGATGACGCTAAATCTGTCCAAGAATGTCCTTACCGACCAAGAAAGCATGGACAAACTTACTGAGTGCGAATCTCTGACCAACGTTGATTGCAGCAACAATGAGATTGCAGATGCCGAGGTCATTACTGAGGTGTTGGGGAAGCTTCCCAATCTGGTTGCGGTGAATATGGCGGGTAATGCAGTGAACAACACCGTCGGACAATTTCGAAAGAAGTGCATTTGCGCTATTAAGAAGCTGAGGTATATGGACAGGCCTATATTCGATGACGAGAGGGCAACGGCAGAGGCATGGCAGGAGGTGAGATTTGTCAAATCGCTATTAAAAATACTCCACGTGTTCGTGTTGCTCTTCTCCATTTATATCGCTGTGGAACACACGACACGCTTGCTAACTAAATTATTATATACTCAACTCCCTTGGATAACAAAATTCTACGCACGCACGCAATAAATTTAAATACTCAGGGGGGCCACGAATTGGAGCAGAAGGTTAGAAAGGAGAGGCAAGAGAAGGCGAGGAACAAGGACAAACAGAGTTTGCAAGATTTCAGGGACTGGCAAAAAGAAGTGAGAAGGAAGAGGCAAGAAGAGATCGATAGTGGGATCATCAGCGAGGAGAGGCTAAAGGAGATTGAGGAGAGGCAAAGGTGCACCATTCAGAGGGAGAGGGAGGCCAAGGAAGAGGCAGAGGAGGAGAGGAAAATTTACGGGCAAGAAAACATTGCCCTTGTGATGGGTGCTAAATACGCGGCGAAGGGGGAAGAGAAAAGGGACAACTTCGGAAATATTATCGAAAATGAGACAGATGAAAAAATTGATGGCTACCAATATGGTGTGGGGGCATCTAAGGAAGATCTCAAGGGATCGGAAGGGGGCGAAGTAGCGGACGGCCGCATGCTTGATGACCTATACAGTTACCAGGGAGGTGCACCGAAGCGAGAGGAGGAGCGAGAGGAAAAAGACGAGGCGGGGAAAAAGGACCAAGAGAATGAAAAAGACAAAAATCACGAAGACGTTAACGAAAGCGAGAATAATGCTGAGGAGTCGGGATATAACAGTCAGGATGAACGAGAAATGAGAGTTCAAGAATCGCTCGAAATTTATCGTGCTCAAAAAGCGGCCTCAAAGAAGGCCAAGGAGGAGGAAATTGTCGAGGTCGCAGTTGCCCCCGAAAAGGAGGAGAAGGAAAAGATTGTTTACGCTAACGAGCTCAATTTTTCCCAGATGCTCATGGATGCCAAAAAAGAGGCCGACAAAGAAGTCTTCGTCATCGACAACCCGAGCGCAAACAGCTTCTACTGGAGCGAGGGCATGGATGCTGAGCTCGCAGCTACGGTCCATGAAAAGGTCTTCGACTTTGAAGAAGTAAGCAAGGCCCTCCAAAACACCCTGAAAAGCGAAGACCTCAATGGACTTGATGCTAAGATGGTCACAGCAGAAAGCTGCAGGCTACGCTGGTGCGAGCTCGATATCGAGGAATCCAACATAGATGGCGAGAGCAGTGACATTGCAAAGAGACAGCAGAGGACAATACCTAAATTTGCTATCGGCAAGGAGGGAGAACAAATGAGCTTTGAGCAGCTCCAGAGACACGTGAACAGTAATCAGAGCAGTCTCCTAGTGCCACCAAGTAAGTTGCCTGGTGTCGGCGCTGTTGAGATGGACGAGGATGACGAAGATGGTGAGGTCCAGATCATGACAAGAGACCAAATTTTCAAAGGTTTCGTCGAAAAGGGGGGAGTGACAAACTTCGAGACTCTAGACTGATGATGATGATTTATGATTTTTGCTAAATAAAATGAAGTTGTGTTGCCAATAAAATTGAGTTGTTTTTTCCCAAGTTTTGCTCCCTCATTTTATTTTTTTTATTTTATTTTTCGACAATTTGGATTCCCAGCCCTTATTTTACTGACGGCAAATTTGAAACTTTCCGAGTAGCACACTTACAAAAATCTACTTGTCATCGTGTCATTGCGATTTCATCCTTTCAAGCCATTCCCAATGTTTCTCAAAAAGTTTTCTATGCTTCCTTCCCGTTTACTGACCTCATCCCTTTGCAGTACTGCAAATTTTATCCCCAAGATCTCAACATTTGAGTCGCCCCCCTCCTCCCCTACACCTTTGATCATCCACCAGTTCCCTTGTCTGACTGACAATTACGGCTTTATTCTGCACTCCCCGATCACTAAAGAGACCGCCGCAATTGATGTACCGCACGCACCCTCTTATCTCAACGTCTTGAGAAAAAAGAACTACACACTCACACACATTTTGAATACCCACTGGCATGCTGACCATATGCAAGGGAACCAGGCTCTCCGTGAAGAGTTTGACAATGTAATAACTTACGGGCCACCAGAGTGCAAGGAGCGGGACTACCAAGTGACGACAATTAAAGGTTCTCCCACGCCAATCGAGTTTGGCAGCACGAAGATGTTTGTGCTTGACACACCAGGACACACACTCGAGCACATTTCGTATTATGTCCCCTCATTATCTACCGCCTTTGTTGGTGACACTATCTTCTCAATGGGTTGTGGCCGAATGTTTGAGGGAAATCCGACGATGTTCGTTGAATCGATAAATCGCATAAAGTCACTCCCAGACAGGTGAGCAAGAAAAAAAAAAATCGGTCGATGCGAAGCGTCCGAAGCTGAGCTTTCTGGTGGATTTTGTTCCTCCGAGAAAGGCGATTTTAAATTCAATTTCGTTTCATTGGGAAGAATGTATCCTAATAGTATGGCATTATTTTCCATTCTTTTTTCTTCTCAACACAGCACTCTTCTATTCTGTGCGCATGAGTACACTAAAGACAATGCGGAATTCGCTCTTTGCGTGGAGCCCACTAATGAAGACCTGGCAACTCGATCAGCCGAGATAAACAAGCTTCGGGAGGACAACCAGCCGACTGTCCCCACTTCACTTGAACTAGAAAAAAAAACGAACCCGTTCATGCGACTTCACTTGCAGACCGTCCAAGAAGCGGTATCTAGCGGTTGGAAGAATGAGGATGAAATTTTCAAGTTGTTACGCAAAAAGAAGGACGATTGGAACTCCAACAAATAACCGATACATTTTTGTAGCTCGAAAATTAGTAGACAGACAAGCGAATTTTGCAAAAAATTGTTTATTTTTGGAATTTTCCTGTTCCCAAAAATGAATGTTGGTCAATGCTTTGAATATTTGTTCCGGCAACCGAAATAGCGCACAATATATTACAATTATTAAAACTAGGGGCTCGAAAGTGTCTCCGGAGTGACGCATTTGTGCATAATATTCCTCCCCATCAACCATTCGCGCTGCGGTAATTCAAAAGTTCTTGCACCACGTTTGGTCACCGGCATAGGGCATTGTTGCGGGGGGTTGCCTATTATGGCCGACACCCTTTTCGAAGTAAAATAGATCCAATTCATCCTTGACGCTGGCCTGGTATGGCGCCTCCGCTTCACCTCTCCGGAGTGCCCCGAAGTCGATCTTATTGAAATAGGGGTGACTCTGAGCGGAATTGATTTTACCCACCCTCTTACTGCAGTGCGTGAGACACTGTCGTAGTAGTCCAGCCGCATTTGGAAATTTGGTGACGAATTTTGGATGTAGCTGCAGCTTTGCTTTCCCCATGCCAATCATGCACACCTCTTTGAACGTCCTTTTGAGATCCCCCCCGGCATCGAAAGGATTCTGCCCCATGTAAGCTTCGAAGAGAACACACCCGAATGCCCACCAGTCTGCCCCTTGATCATACCCCACACTCATGCAGAATTCAGGAGCCATGAACTCAGGTGTCCCACACATGGTGAATGCCAGAAGGGAAATCTCCGTCCTCCCCTTTCCCACCCCTACCACAGCCGGAAGTCGTTTTGCGAGCCCTAGATCGGCTAATTTTAAGTAACCATCGACGCTTATCAGACAATTCTCCGGCTTGATATCCCGGTGCACAAAGCCCATGTCATGAACATGAGTTATGGCCTCGGCAAGACAGGCGGCAAAGAAGGTCGCAACAGGGTCTCGAATGCTACCCTGCTCAATCATATAGGCCATTAAATCCCCGCCCTGGACAAATTCTGTCAAGAAAAAGAGAGAATCCTGGTCCTGGTAGGTTTCAAAAAGTTTTATGACAAAGGGGGAGGAGCAGGCCATTAAGACGTTCCTCTCTGCAATCACCCTTGTCCCCTGAGAAGCCTTTACTAGGTTTACCTTCGACAGTTTCTTGAGCGCATAACTCTTGTTCCTCATATCATCTCTGACAAGTGACACGGTCCCAAAAGTCCCCTGCCCGAGAAGATTGATGACCCTGAGGTCCTCGAGTTCTATGCCACTCCTCTCAAACCCCTCCTCCTTCTTCTCCTTCAGTTGCTCCTGAGTAAGACCACTCAGCGTCCTCTGCGCGGAGCGGTACGAGTTGTCCAGAGCTTCCATTGCAAGACAACTTTGAATCCTCCTAAAACTTGCGAGTCCTAGGCTCCACAGAGTGCAGTCGGTACTGCATACCGCCGTTGCGCTCCTCTCAATGCCATACACCAAGGAAAGCTCGCCAAAGACCCCTCCTGACGTCTGTTCACCAACGTTCCTACCGTCAATGTAAAAACATATCAGTCCCTCCTCGACAACATACAGCCGATCTCCAATCTCCTTCTCTGTGCACACCACCTCGCCTTTTTTAAACTGTTCCTCCCTAAGCTCCTCGACAAAGAGATGCCTCACGGCCGAGTGCGTGCCCTCAAAACAGAAGTGGTCCATAGCCATCTTCATTGCGAGCGTCGCTGCGCTTGCTTTCCTATTGTACTTAACATCTACTCGCGCGTACTCGTCCGCTCCTAGCATGTGTGACGACAGGAAATCTGACAGACCGGTGGAGTAGAGCTGTCTGCTTTTGCTGTGCGTCTTCTTGCTCCCGCTAGAATCATTGTTTAAGCTACTAATATTTCGGCCGGCGCCGTCACTGTTACCGCTATTAATGCCACGAGCGCTGCCGATTCCACTAGTCACCTTCGGTAATTCGCCTTGAGATTCAGACCCCTCTTCCCCCATTTCACCTCCCCCTCCCTTACCTCTCATCGCCTTGACAAAAGAGGTTTCTCCCCCCCGCGTATTGCTCCCATTGCTATTATGGTTGTTACTGTTGGCAGTATGCATCCTCTGCTGCCTAGCATAGAACTCGAGCGATCCAGTGTCATTGACCCCGCCGCTACCGCTGTCCTTCTCCCTCTGCATAGACCAAGGGGAACGAGAAATCAGAGGGGGAAACAAGTTGTCTTGATCGTTGCGGTCGTAGTCGTCACCGTGATAGTTGTCATTTTCAGCTCGGTAGTCATCATCATAGTAGTCATCATCGTTAATTTCCCCCTCTTTTCCCAGACTTTTATCCCCACTTCTGCCTCCCCCACTCCCACTCCCACTTCCATTCCCACCACCACCACCACGTCGTCCACTTCCCCCTCCGAAGCCTCCGAACTTACCCCTCTTCCTTCCACGCGGATTAAATGAAGAACCATCCTCAGCCGTATGGTTTGAAGCTGTGTTTAACGTGGAGTCATCGGGCAGAGAATTATATGTGTTTTGGCTATTGTTGTTGTTGTTTCCTTCTTCATCATCGTCTTCATCATATGAGCTTTTGTCAAGAATTTTGCGTAGTAAGCCACTCCTGCCGGTAGATGCTTCATCCGAATCCGAGGAGCGCACCCGATGAGGCGACTTGTTCATCTGCGGCTTCCGATCCATTGGCCTCTGAAATTCACCCTTTCGATACCCGCCGCTGCCATCACGAGGTCCGCTGCGCCCATTTTCCATTCGGTCGTCATGCCGCTTATGCCGCTGGTGATGTCTTTGATAGTCCTGCTGCTGTTGACTGTCAGGGTGGCGCTGCAGCGACAAATCTTCTCCTCCTCCACGCCTCCCCTTCTTAGCCATCCTCTTCTTCCCCCTCTCCCTATCCAAACTTGCCCCAGAAATACCCTCTGTGACCTCCTCGACGCTTCCTTCTGAATACCTTTGTTGGCTATTAACCGATATCTGAGGGCTAAGTGTTGCGGGTGAAGACCCCCCGGGATCGCTGGAAGTCGCTTCATAGGGGGGCGGACCATACTTGATGTTTTCCCGGAGGCCAGGAGCAGAGATCGAGACACCTCCTCCCATGTGATGTCTAGGCTTCCTCAAGGGATAAGTCAGATTTCTTCTCTAGGTGTGGCGAATATGTACAACTGATGTCGGCAGAGGATTAGATTCGTTGAAACAAGCTTGATCAGTAATGCGATTTAGAAGGTGCGGAGAAGGTGAAACTAAGGCGGAGAAGTTGGTGACTTCTGGCACAAGAAGAGAAGAGTAAGGAGTTATTCAACACAATGGGATTATACTTAACGACTTCAAAAAGAACATATGAGTACTCTATATAGACGTGTGGAAGCTATAAAGTCATTTTTTTTAACGCAGGAATCAATATTAACCCAGATTTATGGCTTTCTTTGTACTGAGATGAAAATTTATATTTTCAATGAATTTACATTCTCCTCCATAAGGATGAAATAATGCAAGAAGATGAGAGAGTAAAGACCCGTTTATTCCAAAGGAAACTTACAGTTCCGTTACCGAGAAAACAATTTATATAATTTCATTATTAAAAAAAGCAAATGGTTTTCCTTTCCTTTGCTTCAGCCTCCTTAAGCACCCCCTCTACATCTGCATCCATATCTCAAGAGAAATCAAGGATCTTACAAATACCGTGTCATAATTGATCTTAAGAACATTCGTCGTGCGTTGGAAACCTCACCAACACAGTCATTCAATGCACTATCATGACCACTTCATAACCACACTCCTTCCTCAAAATCAAACGACTTAATTGTTGGAAATGGGCGCGGTTCGGGGCCAATTTTGACGAGATCCCGGCCAGAACGAAGCTCTGTCAACTGGAATAGCGTCTTCGTCGGTCGTAAAGGGACAATTTCATCAAACACCCCATCAGGGACAAGTCGACGAAGTGAATCCCGAACGGCAGCATCAGACAAATCCTCGAAAGGGAAATTGAACTGCTTACGCCCGTGGGCATAAACCCGATAGCTATCTCCTGCATCGGCCGCGGCGATACGCGATATCGCCTTGTTCGCCGAGCGGGAGAACACCTGTCAGGACTTGCAAGCATTGAGGACATAAATGTTTGACTCAGTGGGTGGTGAAGCTGCAGGTTTGGTCGACGTTTTCTTTTCGGCTGATACCGGCACCGTTGCTATTGTTAGACCGAGGCGCTCCAAGAGTTCCCGTTTATTCCCCCCAACCCGAAGACACTTTTCTCGACACATCTCTTTCAGTATTGGGATCGTCAATTTCTCTGCTCCCGTTATCTTATCTGTTCCATCCACTTCAGCTTTCAAGGGAGCCGAAGTACGAAATCCTCTCATCGACGAGGATTTCACAAAAACTGCAGTAGACGACCTCATTATTATAAGAGAACTGCAGGGGGAAAGCGACATTACCAACATGACAAGAGGGAACAGTGGCGAGTGCATTCGTTCAATACCCCAATACTGTGAGCAGAATGGTAGTACAATCGTGAGCAGGTAGTACTCTAAAGTTAACACATTGATTTAAAGCTGGTTCTTTCTGTCTTCGTGGTTTTCTTCGATGGTTTTTTTACTCATTTTAAACTTTATTCATTCTGCTTTATTTTCACCCTAAATTATCTCAGGGACGTACTCGAAAGTACTCTGACGGCGACGTAAACCGAAGAATTATAACTGAAAACCGAAGCCAACAAGATGTCCCTTCCCGTGGGTGGCAACCCATCCAAACCTCCCTCTCTCCGCCCGCTCCTATCTCACCACTCTGGCTACTCTCGCTGCTCTCCGAAAGCTCTCACCATCCTGAACAGCGTATTATCTGAGTTTCTCGCCTCAATTGTAACAGGTTGCAGTGGAGGTGCTGAAGAAAATGATAAGAATGATGAGAATAAAAAATCCATCACGCCGAAGGACATCGAGGACTACCTGAAATCAACGAAAAATTCTGTACACTACACTGTATTCAATGCACTTCGTACCAACAGCTCGGAGGAAAAGGAGTCTCCCAAGAAGCGGAGGAAGAAGAATTCGACCCTAACGACAACGACCACGACCGCGACCAAACTTTCTCATCAGGATGGAGATTTTATGAGTATTGCTAAGGATGCAGGGCTGAAGCCCAGCGATACGACTTTAGTGGACGGTGCTGAAGGTGGCGAACATTCAACAATAATTACGATTGATGATGAAGATTACGATTGAAGATTTTTTTCATGATGCAGAAAAACCCCCAATTTAATGTGCCCCCTGTCAAGATTGACGACAGCGTCCAAGTGACGACTGCACAGCTGGATTCGACGTTCTCAACGACTCAATACTTGCGGAAGCAATGTGGCGCATGGATCCCTCGCAGCGCCGTTTAGAATATCTGAATACTTGCGGAAGCAATGTGGCGCATGGATCCCTCGCAGCGCCGTTAAGAATATCTGAGAAGTGAGTGCTCGAAAAACTAAATGGTGGTTCCTCACAAGGTTTTAATGAATTTTATTTTCTTCCATGGTCAAAACTTCTCTGGGCTTAACTTCATAACTTTATGCAGCCTATAAAATTCGATCGCTACTTTCCACCGCAGCCACATTCTCCCCATCTTTCTGTTTCGCCACCTGCTCCAAATGGAATTGAGTATCCGCGCAGCGACATTCCGATGCTCGATTTCCACGCCAAAACGGACAACTCGCAAATTCTCAATGAAATTATCATTCATGGTTGCCTCGTATTTAGTCCACGCCGACCAAAGAAAGAACGACTTTTGTACATCTAATCGTCTTGCGATCCTTTGCCTCGACGTCAGAACCTTCCCCACGACCCAAACTCTCTTCCACTCCTCACCGTCTCTTCGTATCATAGCGGCCGAAAACGACCTCATGACATCCAACGCAATCCTCAACTTCCCAATATGACATTTGCGAATCAATAATTTCACTTTCCTCAACTTCTCCTCTTCATAGTTTACTGCCATATCGCTCTCTCCTTTTTCACTCATCTTCAACCAGCGATGGAAAGAGCGATAGGAAGCATGCCGTTTACGACGGCGAAAAAATAGTAGGAGGACTCTCGCCCCAGCTTCGCTATCGCCAAGACATTTCACCCGCGCTCGCCAAACTTTCATAGCACGACGGTACAAGCGGATTTGTATTCGATCAGAAAATAGAGAGAACTTCTCTTCTCTCTCCTTAATCTTCGCAGTAAACGATTTCCACTTAGCCAGAGACACGAGCAGGCGCTTATTTCCAAGTCTAATTACCGTCTTCCTCAAGACTCTTACTCCCGCTAGTCTATCTTCGATGTGACCTACTCTTGTTCGCCACGTTCTCAAAGCAGAGTGGAGAGCACGGTTCTGCATTCGGAAAATAAAGATCCTAAATTTGTCGTCTCTTTCTTTCATTTCGGCAACAGCGGACTTCCAGTGCCCAAAAGATAAAAATACGCGCTTATTGACAATTCGCACGACCGTTCGTCGCAAAATTAAAGTACCAACGGCGACTTTCTCCTCCTTCTCCTTTACCTTCGCGATGAATGATTTCCACTTCCTCAGAGAAGGCACCAATCGCTTATTCGCAAGTCTGATAACTGTTCTACGTAAGATTTTTGTCCCTGCAGCGCTCTTATCAAGCCCTTCTACCCACACTTGCCATTTCCTTATAGCAGAATGGAGAGCACGGTTTTGCATATAAATGACAATTTTTCTGAACTCGTCCTCCCTCTCTTTCATTTTGGAGACGACAGATATCCAATTTGTGAATGATTGGGAAATACTCTTATTGACAATTCGAACGATTGTCCGGCTCAATAATCTAGCCCCCACTCTGCTATCGTCAAGACATTTCACTCGCGCTCGCCAAGCTTTCATAGCACGACGGTACAAGCGGTTTTGCATTCGATCGAAAAATAAAGACAACTTCCCTTCTGTATTTTTTTGCATGTTCTCTCTCTTGATTTGTCTCTTTGTTGTCTCCTTCCATGTCACCATCGCCGTGTGTTGCGCTTGCTTCCCCATCCTCTTCAGTACCAGCAGCAATTTATCATCTCTCTCTCTGTCCTGTACCACGAGAGTTTTCCACCTGTATGTCGCCCTTTTTATTTGTTCTCGACTCCAGTTAGTTTTCATCTTCCCTATTACCCTCCCCACCCTCTTTGCATTGCTCTCCGCGGTCCTCCTCCTAACACTTCCCTCCTTCCACCTTCTGAACCCCCTTTCAATCCATCCTTCCCTCTTCCTTCTCAGCAACCTCCCTACGTTCCTCTCTCCTTCCCATCTCACTTTCTCACCCCCCACAAAGCCTATCCACAATCCAAGCGCTCTTCTGATAATCCTTTTCCTCCCCCCTCTGATGACACTCCCTAAGGCCATTTCCCTGATTTCCGCTTCCTTATCCCAACCCTGCCACCTCCTCCACCTCCCCAACGCCCTCCTAATCAAGGACTTCTCACCTCCCTCAACCGCTTTCAGGATAAATCTCCTCCTACGTTCGTCTCTCTCATTCATCGCCTTGCACCAATCCCCCCAACTTGCGAAAGCCGCATTCAGAAGCTCCATCTTCAGCCCTCCAAACCTCCTCCCTAACCTCTCTAGCCCTCTTTCCTTCTCAACTGTTCCTTCCCACCACTTCCTCCAACATATAATCAATACCTTTGTTCTCCATCTCAAAAATACTCCCCAAATAGCCCCAACTGCCAACCTAACCCCACTGTCATAAACCCTCAGAGGATACAAAAGCTCCAAAGCGGTAACCTTCCAACGACAAAAACCAAAACTGATGCGTCGGATACTAAAGCTATCCAGCACCTTCCTGAGAGCCCTTAAAACGTACCGCGGGAAAATACCATCAGCAAAGGGGGACTCCAAAGAGAATCCAGCAGGGCGTGACTCCAACGCATGCCAACTCAGCTGATTCCACGATGAAGAGAGGAGTGCGAATTTCATAGAATTAATTCGACGAGAGAGTAAAGTCCTAATCCGTTGAGTGGGATTGACGTATATTTTTGGTGTTGGGCATGGCGGCATCTGAGAAGAATGAGAAGTCAATGGTCGAGACGTAGGCGATGGAAAAGTATGCGTATGCGTCGTCGGTAGTGTGGGTGGGCTTGTTTTGCGAGTGGTGACGAGGGTGGCTCTTTCGCCTTCCGAGTTAACTTCAATTTCGACCGAAAAATGCCTGGGGTCGTGCGAGTCGGTGCTATTTGCAGGCGATTTAGAATCAGGGGAACTTGTTTTCAAGCGACCGTTTCTCTCATCTCTGTCGACCCGGAGGCCGTCATCGTTAATTTCTCCGCCACTGGCACCATTATCGTCACTGGCCGAGCGATCGAGTCTGGCATCAAATCCTTTATCAATGCAGTCCTTCCATCTCCTAAATCCCCTTGACAACAATCCTCCTCTACTTTTTTTCAGCAAACCTCCCAAGACGTATCCTAAGTTTGCTGCTGCAAAACGAACAACTTCCCCCATAGCTTCCGCTATGACAGGGAGTACAAGAGTTTCGCTGATGCAAGTATTTCGACCATTTCTGATCTTATTCTCATTGTTAGTGCCAGTATTATCACTGTAGCCCCTACCAGGGACAGCGACTGCATCACTCTCGGCGACAGTGTCAAAGGGGCAATTCACGCTCATACTTATACAGGAGAGGCTCACTGTGGCGAATTCTGTTCTGGGAGGTTGAGCTTAAGTTTCACACCCATTTAGCACTATTTATCCTCGTCATACACGATAAAAAATCATTGACGAAGATCAACAGATTTATTTTTAGACTGAAACACAGCAACACTTATGTGCCCTTTAATGTTGGTAATAACCTTTGGTATGGTTTGGGTTTTGG
>Ga0115555_1000934_pt1 | contig 20148 bp, 12 predicted proteins | sample COGITO_mtgs_1104_2_FD_87285 | JGI IMG/M metagenome (GOLD analysis project Ga0115555, IMG submission 87285) | Pelagic marine microbial communities from North Sea - COGITO_mtgs_110407 | ecosystem: Environmental > Aquatic > Marine > Epipelagic | place: Germany:Helgoland, sampling site Kabeltonne... | reverse complement strand
GGGGGGGGGGGGGGGGGGGGGGGGGGGGGGGGGGGGGGGGGGGGGGGGGGGGGGGGGGGGGGGGGGGGGGGGGGGGGGGGGGGGGGGGGGAGGGGGCGAGGAGAGGAGGATCCCCCAAAACCGAACCCACCATGCATTCCATTGTTCTTCTTCTTGTTTTTCTTATTTTTCTTTGCTGCGGAAAGATCGCAACCAAGGCGAGGGCCTGGAAGAGGAATATGGTAAGGTTCGACGAAAAAGGAAGTTAGGGAGGCAAGGAGGAGGGCATGAAAATGCTGCATGTAATATCTTATTCCCTCCTGCGATTCAAGGACGCCTGCACCCAGCGGTCGAATGATTTGGTCGACTTGACCGTTGTGCGCCGCAGCGGCAGGGGGAGGGGAGACTGTGGGGCAGAAAAAAAGAAAAAAAAGATTGAGAGTTAATGGGCGGCCCTTCATACAATCGAAAGAGTTTTTACAATGAAAAAAACAAATACACTCATTTTGGGTCTATTGATATATCCCTCCTCCTGACTGTCATACGACGGGAAGATAAGCCTTCTAGATATATTCCCGCAAATCGAAAATTAATAGTAAGAGACTTTCCTTGCTTCCGATCGCTGAACCAAACAAATCGAAATTAAAGTATGTTCAACCTGTGGAGCCTTGTACTGCCCGCGACTTTTTGGGTCGTCTTTGGCTCTGCCACGTCTGCAACTGACAGCGGCAGTAATGCGCCCATTCCTGCCGCTGGGGCAATGGGCGTGGTGACGGTCGCCGTAATTTTGATGTCGTCCTTGCTCCTCCTGAGGATGTTCCGTAAAAAGAGAGACGACCTCGATCCTGCGAAAATCCCCCCTGTCGTGGTTCCCAAGGTCAACATTCCGATCCTTGACAAGCTATTGAACTTGACGTTCGTCGAGTTTGGCAAGTCACCCCTAAAAATGGTGACGAGGTGCGAGAAGGAGTATGGTCCTGTCTTCAGCATGAAGATGTTTGGACAGAACATTACGTTCTTGCTAGGGCCCGAGGCCCAGGAGCCTTTTTTCAAATCGAACGATTCCATAATGTCCCAGAGCGAGGTCTATGGATTCATGAAATCTGTGTTCGGGAAGGATGTTGTTTACGACTGCCCAGCCAAGAAGCGACAGGTTCAGTTTCAGAGCATGGCACATGGTCTACGCACCACTCGACTGAAGACGTACACGAAAAAGATCGAGAAGGAAACAATCGAGTTTTTGGACCAGAAGTGGGGAGAGGTGAGTGTGTGTGTGTTTTTTTGAGGGGCAAATTTGACTTTCATTCCCTGCTGTTGAGGTTTGCTGTTCATATTTGTAGTGTGACTTTGCCCTCTAACCCGTGCCGCCAATATTTTCTTTTCACAGGGAGGCACGATCGACCTTTTAGATACGCTTTCTGAGCTCACCATCTTGACCGCTAGCCGTTGTCTCCACGGAGATGATGTTCGTGAGAATATGTATACCCAGGTCGCTGACCTGTATCACGACTTGGATCAGGGGGTGCAGCCCATCTCGGTATTCTTCCCGAATGCGCCAATTATGGCCCACCGCAAGCGCAACATCGCTAGGAAGAAGATGGTCGAACTTTTCTCCAAGGTCATCAAGCAGCGAAGGAGCGAAAGCAAGGAGGTGACAATTGCGGCTGATCGCACGGATATCCTCCAGGTTTTCATGGAGACCAAATACAAGGATGGCACACCCCTCAGTGACGACGAGATTACAGGGTTGCTCATTGCTCTGCTCTTTGCGGGACAGCACACGAGCAGTATCACATCAAGTTGGACTTCTATGTTTATCACGAAGGACCGTGATATCTTTCGTCGAGTCGTTCAGGAACAGAAGGACCTGATCGGTAGTGACGGTGCTGAGTTGACTTACGAGGTCGTCGACAAGATGGAGTTGCTGCACAACTGCATGAGGGAAGCCCTTAGGATGCACCCGCCACTTGTACTACTTATGAGAAAATGCAAGAAGGATGTTGTGATAAAGGCGAAAGGGAAGGAGTACGTGGTGCCAGAGGGCGACACAGTCATGGTCAGCCCCAGCGTCGGAATGCGACTGCCGGATGTCTTCACAAACCCAGACACGTTCGATCCCGATCGATACGCTCCCGGAAGGGAAGAGCACAAGATTCCTTATGCGTACCTTGGCTTCGGGGGTGGTATGCACAGTTGCATGGGCCAGAACTTTGCGTTCGTGCAGGTCAAAACAATTTTGGCGGTCATCTTCAGGAGATACGAAATGGAGATGGTGCCGGCCAAATTGCCCGATTGCGATTATGAGGCCATGGTAGTTGGACCCAAGGGGGATTGCCGGGTCACCTACAAGAAGAGGGAGACGTTCTTGGGATGAGATTAAGTGGAGAGGATGTGTGTGCGTTTGTTGAGATGTTTTTCGTCGTAGTGAAGAATTCGCTACTAGGAATAAATTAACAGATGTGTGGGTGTTTCTTCCGGTAACGTAACCTGCGGTTCTTCTTTTATTCCCCCCCCCTCTACTGAGACATAACGTACGCATTTGCAGCAAAACCTAACCCATCAATCACGAAAATAAAAAGCATTGTGGTGTCAGGCTTCACCCACTCGAGCTCTTGCCATTTCATGTTGTTTGCCTTCAAAACAGAATTTAGTCTCTTGCCTTTTTTGTCAACGAGACCCTTACTCACAAGGAAGCACGGCACATTGATTATAAACTGACTAAAGTGTCCCACCGCAAAAGAAGCATATAGAATCTCCCGCTCCTTCTGCTTCGCGAAAAGACCATCACCAATTGCTCTCAGAACCAGCAAGGAGAGCAGACAAAGGGAACTATTAATCCCGCCCAAGAACATTGTCGCTCCCTTTACTTTGTTATACCATATTTGGGGCGTACGACGAGGAACGAGCCAACACATTGCCCGATCTCCAAGGACAGAGAAAAACAAGAAGGCGCTTCCAAACCACGAAACATTAAAGAGAAGAACTGCATCCGAGGAATGATGAGTTGCAAACGCCCAAAACCAGAAAGCGACGAGACAAGCTTGCCATAAACCGTCAAAAGAGATGATCATGGTATCCCTCAGTTCCTGTTACAAACTAGGCTTACAAACAAGCTTACCGGGTTCATTTCTTTTTTCGAACTCTTCTTTCGGAGGGTGTTCGAGTGTTCGAGGTTCGAGTGTCCAGTGTTCTCCCAGGCAGCCCAGCCACCAGTAGTCAATATCAACCTCTGACTAAATACAGTATTTCAAGTTAGAAAAGTCACTGAACCAATAATTTTAGATGGCAGCACCATCAAGCTGGATTAAAATTTCATTTCATCCCTTTTAGGGTTACACAACTACCAGATTCATTCCCACTTCCCATCATCCTTCTCGCCCCACCTGTGATAGCCAAATGGGGAAATATGCTAACCATACCATCTCAACTCACGAGGATGCGCTAATTCCGGTCGGTGTACCCTATCCGATCAGACCAGAGGCCCGAAAGCCCCCTCCTTCACTTTTCACAACATCTTTGCGTGATGAACTTGTTGGGGATCTTCTGTCAGCAGTGGTTACAACCCTTGGTGTCGCTCCATTCATGTCGGTAATTGATAAGGCGATTGTACAGAATGCAAATAAGTCCCATACCATATCATCTTCAGTGAGAGGGAGTTTGCTGACGATCTGCAGGGATCCCATAGGCTTTGTGAAGAGCCCAATGTTCCTCATGATGTGGGGTGTCTATGCCTCAACTTATGCAACGGCGAACTGTATCAGAACTATATGTGAGCGCAAAGAGGATTTTTCGAAGAAAGAGAAGACATTGGTGTTTGCAGGGACGACGGCGGTCAATAGCAGCACGAGCCTTGTCAAGGACAAAATGTATGCCACAATGTTCGCTGCAGCCTCAGCGACTCCCCGACCGTCTATACCCATGCTATCGTACGGTTGCTGGATGGCCCGAGACTGCATGGTGATCGGGAGCTCCTTCGTTGCCCCGAGATACGTCACATCGGGGCTCAGCGACTCCTTGGGAATCGGTGAAGGTGCGGCTGCCAATGTTGCACAGTTCTTCTGCCCTGTCGTCACACAGCTGTTTGCTGGTCCTGTGCAGCTGCTTGGGCTTGACCTCTTCAATCGCCCTAAGGAGAGCATTGTGAGCAGAGCAAACTTTGTGAAGTCACAATTTGTGCCTGTCGTGGCGGCGCGAATAGCTAGGATCGCTCCTGCTTATGGCATCGGGGGGATTGGGAACACAGGTTTGAGGAACCGTTGGAGACAGATGCTAATTACGAGGGGGGTGGAAACCGCGGCCGTTGGAAACAAGGCGGGTGCAAGAGAGCTAGTTGATCGAGTGGTAAAAGAAAAGAAGCGAAAGGTGAAAACCGGACAAATTCGGGAAGGGAAGCAGCCATGGTAAATTGTAAAATAATTGCCAGAAATATAGGTCGGAAGGAGATACATGCGGTACTGTAGATGAAAAAATTACTTGAAAAGAGGGAATTTTACAAGAATTGTTTTCGTCCTGTAAAGGTTTGTCGCTTTATTCAACAATAGGTTAACAACATTCCAAACTATCCAAACAGCAAAAACTGCGCCCCCCCCCGCTTAATTAACTCTTGGCCCCGCTGCTGAATCCAGTAGCAAAGGTGCTTGTCTCAGTCCTGGCGTCGAAAAGTCTGCTGCTCAAGTCATCGACATGCTTAAGGAGTTGGTCAAAGTTATCTTTTGCCTCTTCCCTCCCGTTCCTCTCGTATTCTTTCCCCTTCTCGATAAGGTAATCCGCAAGAAATTCCACAGGATCGTCCGGGTTCTGAGACAGGACGGACATCATGCCCTTGGTCACATCCTTCATGATGTTGTTGACGCTGTAATCCTCCAGAAGTAAGTTCATCTCCTCGATTTGGTTGATGTCTGCCATGTTCAAACTATTGAAAATCTTCTCGTGAGGCAGCTGCCCTCCGCAGCTGGAGGAGGATCCTTCCGTTGCATTGGCAGGAGGCTCCTGTTCACCAGAGTTACCAGCAGGGGTAAGGTCGTCGCCAGACGCCTTTGGCGCCTCCTCTACGTCTTCGATACTCTCCTCTTCCTCCCAATTTTCCATATCGACATCTTCCATAACCCAGCAAATCCCCGGTTCCCCACCCACACCGTCTTCGATAAGACTGTTGCACGATGACATCATCCCGTCCATTGTTCCAATGTAGGCCACGGAGAGGTTCTCAGCTGCTACATCATCCGAGGGGAGCTGGAGCGATTTCAGAGACGGATTATGGGCCTCGATCCACGAAGATAGGCTCGAAGGTAATTGAATTTCGAGTGCGGGCGCGGGCTCGCCATCGGGCTCATCAGTCTTGGAATCATCTTTAGACTCTTCCTTATCTTCTTCCTTGGACTCCTTTTTAGGCCTCCACCCGAAATTTTCCAGGTGCTGTCTGTACTCCTTCAACTCACTCTTGAATTTCTCGCCTTCTTCAGTCATCTCTGGTGCCTCCTCCGTTGTCTTGAACCCCATATCTTCCATGAGCCTATCATCGCTGCCCTCCCTCGAAATAACAAGATCAGGTAGCCGAGATTTATTCACCTCCCTAGGTGCGCAAACAACATATTCCTCCTCTGCTTCTTCTCCCTTCTTCCCCTTCTTGTCGTCCTTCTTCCCCTTCTTGTCGTCTTTCTTCCCCTTCTTCTCCTCTTCTTCTTTCTTCCTCTTCTCCTCCTCCTCCTCTTCTGTGAGCACCTTCGGTGGATCTGGGTCGCTGAATACAACGTTGGCATCCTCTTCGCTGACGATAGAGTCAAGAAGAACGTAGCCATGGACGAGGCACCTCGACGAGCCGATGCGGCGCTGAAGGCACTGCCGGACTAAGGAGGGGGATAAAGCTGAGGAGTCCCAAGGGACTAGAGATGCCTCCTCAGTATCTCCCGAGGCTGACGAGTAAATTGAAGCCAACTCGTCCATGAGAAGGTCCGGGGGAGAAGCGACGTTTGCTTCCGTACCCTCTTGCTCCTCTTTTCCCTCTTTCCCCTCGGACTCGTCCTTCCCCTCCCCTTCACCCTCCTCGGCGCCCTCTTTACGCTTTTCGGACTCCTTCATCTTTTGCTGGTAAAGCCACTGTCGGTAAAGCCACTCGACGCTCCTCTTACCGTCAACTATGGGCACTCTATACTTATCCGATAGCCTGTTGGCAAGCCTCGCATTAACTTTCCCAGTCCCTGGCGGTCCTCCCAAACAAATTTTCACGGGGCGCAGACCCCTCCTGTCGACAAACTGACGGCCAACGTCGCCGATGCTGCCAACAAGGCCCGCATCGGCGTATTTCAAAGGGAGCGAGCTGGACCAAGACCCGGTGCTGTCGATGCACAGGTTTAATTTGAGGAGCGAGATATTTGTCCCGTCTTCTGAGTCTGTTGTCTCAGTCTGTGTCCCCCCATTCTCCGCGTCCGTTGTCCCACTAGCCACTCCACCACTGCGGTTCTTACTAATTTCGTTTGACACCGCATCCACAATCTCTCTAATAGTCGATTGCTTCCGATCACACGCTAAGACGTACCTTGGAGCCTGATGATCCCCAACTGCCGCCTTGACGGTGGCAACGAGGTCGTCGACATGAACTGTCGGGAGAGAGTTGTTAAGCCTATCATTACGCTCGTCTCTCCCAGCCGAATTATTCCCCAGTTCCTCAGCGTTTGACTTCCAAGACCTCTCCCAGATGTCGTAGAAACCACCCTCGTCCTCCTCCCCGTTTCCATACACGCAACCATGCCCTACGACAACGCCGGAAATACCCTTTACCCCCAGCTCGTTGAGACCGAGACACTCCTCCTCAACCCTCTTCCAGTCCTGGAATTTTCCCACGGGAATCCTCCCTCCATAGTCCCCCTCACTCAGCGGATTCATAAGGCTCGATGCCCTGCTTCCCCATGTTGACACCAAAGGGAGGACGACGCAGATCCGCACGCTCCCGCTCGAACTGGAACGGTGCCGGACGAGCGAGATAACGGAGTCCGCAAGGCTCAATGATTCATCGTCGAAGATTGGCAAGATGCAGACCGATGCGGACTGGAGGGCGGCACTGAGGGAAGTTGGGCAGGATGAGGGGATGGTCTTGATTTTTGGGAGGCCCTTTATGGGCTGGGCGGAGGTGGTGGTGGCAGTTACGGTATTACCGATACAGAAAGACTGGGCGAGGGAGGTGGAGACCAGGGAGGAGGGTGACAGGGAGGTAAGGAGGATGTTGGGCATGTTGTTGAGAAGTTATTTTAATGGAAAAAAGGTTTGGTCAGAGTTTTTGCGGGCGCGAGGGTGACAGAGTGACAGAGTTGTAGAGAGACGAAAGAGCCGCAAACCAATAAGCGTGAGGGTTCTCTTGGCTAATCTGGGTGTTAACCCTGGATGATCTATTTTCCGCACGCCGCACGACCCGACGAGGAAGTAGAAGAAATTTGGGCTCTTTGAACAATCAGGTTTAGTGCCCCGTTATTTCTACCTCTCGCAAGCCCCACATCAGCACGGCTCACCGGCTCACAATTCACGACGGTAACCAGAAAAGCATTGTACTCAATTCCAACCTTCTTGCGAGCTGCTGTTGGAAGAAATTGGCAAGCTTAGACACACAAAATATAGCCCGTCACTCTATTTTCTCTGCCGATCCTTGCGAACTACAATGAGCCACTCTGTCGCTAGCCAGAAATCTTCCCTTTCCCACTACACATCCAGAACCAGCCGTACCTCTGCCTCCAATATCTCCAACTTCCAGGACGAGCTCAATGCCCCAAAGCTTTGTAAATGCTACGCCCTGGAACCCGGGGAGTCGTGCTCGGGAATACCATTCGGACTTGACTTGATGTCAAAGAAGAAGATCAAACGTCTTGGTACCGCAAGGCGGAATGAAAAATTTCAGATGAACCTCATCTCACATTCCCAGCGCTTTGGGTGGGGGATACCAATGAAGCCGAATCAGAACCCGGGGGGCGGCCACCTGGATAGCACTAGCCCGGCAAAGAAGAAGAAGAAGAAGAGGGGGGGGGGGAAACAAAAAGACCCCCCAATCATGCACCGTGCGAGCAGTGCTGAGAAATACATCCACCCGTCCCACGGCACTTTGGAAAGCTCTGCCAAGGTTCTCCTCCCCCCCATGATAGGCGAGGGCAAGGTCGAGAGCGGTGCTCCGTGGTGGGAAAATCAGATGTCACAACAGCCCAAAACGCCCGGTACGGCTAGCGCAGTGGTAGCGTCTACCTTGGAACCGCCTGGATTCGACCCACCGCAGCCCCAAATGATTGAAGATGGTGAGGTTGTGGACTTCAATAATTTGGCGCCGCTGCCGGGGATCGGCATGGAAGATCCAGATCTGACGAGAGCGACTAGTGCCGATTTGTTGATCAGAGACAACGCTTACGAAGAAAACTTAAAAGGTGGTAGTGCCGATGAAAAAAAGGCCGGCGGCATCAATGACGATGACCAGACGCAAACGAGCGACATAACACAGGAGGGTTTCGGCGTAATGCAGGCCTTTGAGAACATGGAACGATCCCAAGATCCTGTTCCCGTTGAATCAATTGTCGCGACCCCGCACGGAGACAACGCGACCACCGCCTCGATAGCTAACGATGCGTCGATGAAGGACTTCCGCCTTGACCAAATGGTCGACGCGGCCCTATTCGCCTCGTGGAAGGCCCTCCCATGGCAGTCTCGAGTGTGCCCTCGTGCGCTTGAGGAGAGGGAGTCCGTGCGCCTTCTTGCCAGCATGGTTCAGGAGGCTAGGCGCGTCCGCGCGTGGAGGCAACAACAGCAACAGGCCGCCAGAGATGCGGCGATGAAGGAAGACCGAAGATTCGCAAAGTGGGCCTTAGAAGAGCGGAAGAGAGTGAGCGAATTCGAAGAGAAGGAAGCCGCGCGTGTCGCGGAGGAAGAGGCAAAATTGAAAGAAATTGTTTTGAACAACGAACACCGGGAGCGAACGCTGGTCAACCAGGAGATCGAGAGTGAGCAACGCAAACTGGTATTTTTTCAAATGTGCGAGGAGTACCACTTGGTCGCCGGCAGCATAATAACAACTTACCGTCAGTGCGTCGAGCGCGACCCCCTTGATGCGCACGTGATTGATCGTGACGACCTTCGCCTGCGACTACTGAAAGAAGAGGAAGAAAGGTTCAGCGAGAGTACACGAAAGCAGGAAATCAAGGCAGCGTGGCAAGCGTCGAGCGAGAAGGCTCGTGCCTTGGACAGCTACAATCACGAGAGGAGTCGAGTTGACGATTGCAGGCTCAAATCTCATTACGTGAAGAGCGCGAATGCGGCTGCTCACCTTGCTGCTACTAAGACAATTTGCAACGACGAAGATGGCAACGCATTTCAGTTCTGGACCGACGAAGTTTCCAGGGTGAATGTCGCCGACGAAGAGGAGACGAACAGGCTGAAGGCGTGGGAGACGCTGCAGTTGGCAGTGATGCGCTCTGCAGGACAGAATGTTATTAGACTTCTTCACCCAGACCCGGGAGGTGTGGATGCAGACGACGAGCTTGACAGGTGCAAATGGTACGCCAAGGCGTACAAGCAGCGCTCTCGAGAAGAAAAGAACAAGTTTACGAAGCAGCGGTATTTGGCCCGCAAGCAAGCCGACGCGGTATCGCGTGCTTGGAAGTCGGCTCTCGATAAATGGCGAGAGGCAAGTAGCGACCTGCACGAGAAGCGAAGGGAGCAAGAGCGCGAGCGTGTTGAGCGAAACACGATGGAGGAAAACAAGAGGGTCGAAGAAGCGGAGAGAAAAGAGGCCGATCGGGTTAGCTACTCGTGGAAGAGAGAGTGCGACCGGGTCACTCGCTGGAGAGGAGAAGAAGCCAACCATGTATCCGAAATGCTGACTGAGTGGCGAAGAGGGGGGGTCGAGTGGGAGAAGGCCTTTCTTTCCATGTGTAGGAAGAGCTGCGAGGAATGCGAAGGAATCAAGAGGAAGTGGCAAGAAGCAGAGAGCGAGAGTGACTGGTGCAGCAAAGAAAAGAAGACAATCGAAACGGAATGGGCGGAAGAAGCTGAGAAGGCGGCTATGGAGGAGACCAGAGAGAGAGAAACAGTTTTGGAATGGGAGAGCGCCTTTTTGCTATGGAGCATGGGAGTTGACGAGAAGATCATGAGGATGGTGAAGGACAGCTACTACGAGAGCGTGAAGAAGCGTCAGGTCGAGGATCGCGAGTTTGACGAGAGAAAGATTTTGGACGAGTTTCGTGCTTCTGAGATTGCTCGGGTGGAGGAGAAGTTCGCAGCTGAAAAGGATAGGGTGGTGAAGGCTCACAAATTATCGATGGAATTGCTAGAGGACGCCATAAAAAGCGGAGACGATGGTGCTGCTAACCGTTACGAGGCGGAAAAGACCCGCGTGGAGGACTTTGCGAAGAGTTGTGTCGTTTACGTTGAGCAGATTGAGAGCGAAATGCTCGAGAATGCGGCGAAGTGGGGTGCCGCCCAAGAAAATGTAGTTGTGAACGAATGTTTGAGGATTTTCGGCGTTGACTGTTTAACTAGGAGCAAGACGCTCCCGGAGATCCCCAGGGAAGACGAGGCCGCAAATCAAGAGCAGGCTGCTATCACCGAAGAAGAGGAAGAGGAGGGTAATGCCGCGGAGGTTGCCGGAGAAGTGGGTGCCGAACAGGATAAAGACGCGGAGGAAGAGTTTGATGTGCTTGAAGAGTTTGTAGAGGATGGCCCTGTTCCTGTCGCGGAGGAGGCCATTGGGAAAGTCATCAAGGTTTACTGGGAAGACGAAGACGAGTGGTTCCAGGGAAAGGTCGACAAGTACGTAGAATACGACGACATCGAACACTTCGACGGCGGCGACTTCGGATTTCATGTAATCTACGATGATGGGGACGAAGAGTGGATCGACGAAAGGGACGAAGCAGACTTTTCTAGGAAATTCCGATTCCCGTCGACGATAACCAAGCGGATTCCAAAGAAGCAGGAAGCAGCAGAAATGAAGACGGCTGAGGAGGACGCCTCCACGCCGACGGCATCGAATGCTAAATCTAAGCGCTTCTCTAACATCGTCAAGAAGAACAACCAGAAAATGAAAAAGAGTAAAGACGGAACCATAAATAACCTCCGGACTATGTCTCAAATGTTCGGAAATATAATTGAACCCCAGCTTCTTCACAGTTGGCGTGTCAAGTGCACGGTCGAACTCATGAAGCACCGACTTGCCGTCATGAATGAAGAGATCAAGCGGCAAGGAAGGGTAGGGAATAAGATCAGCAATGAATGCTTTGAAAACGTCAAGAGTACTCTCGAGGAAGAGAGAGGCCTGATTGTCAGCTGGATCGATCAGCGCAATATCACCGAGCGCATGAGTAGGAGCGAGCGAGCCGACAACGAGAAAAGAAGAATCGAAGTCAAGAGCGAAATGGATCTTAAAAGTTGGGAGATCTTCAGCTCGTTGGTGCTCAAGTTCCATGAAATGACTTTCAAGCACGGCAAGTTGCTGTTAGAAAATTGGACACGGGTATTTGCAAGTGTCGTTGACGATGGAGACGACACGAACAACGACGGCGACGACAGCGAGCTGACGCAAAAACATCTGAGCAAGATGAACGTTATTCTCAACGAGGACAAAGTTGTGGGACAGAACGTCGTGGAAATCGATCGAAGGAATTGGGAGAGTATAGTTGGCGGCTACGTGAACGAAATTTCCTCGATGGTCAGTGGCTTAAGCGACAAGAACAGGGAAGAAGAGAGGCTCTACAGTGACGAAAAAGTTGCAGAGGAGGACAAGCAATTTGCGGTCGTGAAGAAGTGCAAGGAAGAGTTGAACGAGACCTTTCGATCCGCGTTGGCAAGCATCGACGAGGTGGACGGTGTGGTAAGGGAAATTGAAGTCGAGGAGAACAAGGTGGACTATGAAACCTGCACGGGAGAAGTTGCGGAAAAATGCGAAAATCTTCTCAGGAAGGTGAACAGCATTAAGGTTTCAATTGATGAGGTACTCGCTAGTTTTCCCGCAAAGGTAAAATCTGCCGTCGGTAATTCAGCCCAAAAGCGAGACGGCATGCGGAACATTCTATCACTCAAGCTGCAAACCTTGGAGGGCGAGGTGGCAGGGAAGAGAAGTTCACTGTCTACGAAACTCAGCGGTGTGCACATGAAGTGTATAGCAGAGTTAGAGAAGGCCGTGGAGGATTCGAAGGAGAAAGATGCGGGTCGCGTGAGGGCTTTCGAGCTCAACATGACTGATCAACTGAGCGTGCTGATGCGCGAATTCGACCATGACATTGATTTGCTGAAGCAAGATCAGACGGCCGTCGTCGAGAGAGGCAAGGCTGAGAAGGAGGGATTCGTGAAAGCGGAGGTGGACGCTATGGAGATTTTTATGAATGAGGAGATAAAGGGCAGCATAGAGAAAAATCCTGGTAATAGCAATGTCGAGGAGCAAATGAAGTGCGTCGACAAGGTTCTGGACAACAGGAAGGAGAAATTAAAGGAATTAATTGAGGAGGCTGTCAGAGTGGAAAACGACGAGGTAATCCGGGAGAGCGGAGAGATGGTGGCCGTCAGGACTAGCCACGAAGCTGAGTTGAATCGCCTATGGAAGGAATACAGCAAAACTTATGGCGAGAACAGAAAGGTTGTTGACACGGAGAATGCGGGTGTGTTGGAGAATCACAAGGAGAATCTTAAGGCCGAGATGGATAGTCGACTGGAGAAGGAAATTTCAGTACGAAACGACTGGCTCAAGTGGGAAATGAGTGAAGAGGGGATGCTGAAAGCTGTCGCAGAGGAAGTAACAGGATTGGAGAGCTTCGGGCAAAAGAATATGGAACTTTTAAAAACTAAGGCCCAAGAGGCCAACTCTGTGATGAATGGGGAGAGTTGCGTACTCAAAATTCACAGATTACGAGACAATGTCTTGAATGCCATCAAGGAGCGAGAGGAGCACCAGGAGAGGGAGAGAAAAATGAGGGAAGAAAGGGAGCAGCAACAACTAAGAGCCGAGGGAGGGGGAGGAGGAGGACAAGGCATGGATGATGTGTAAATTAGTGTAAAAAGGTGCAGCCACAAATGTTGCTATCGATAAAACAACTCAATCCACTTCACATTTATCTACTTTCATTAAGCCGATATATTTTTGGAAAAATGCAGACGACGCGACGAGACAGATTTATTTCGAAAATGCAGACAAAACGGAGGACCCAAGCTGTAAACCCATCTTGACTTCCAAAAAAGATGATCTGGCTGCATCTGTTAGGGCTGGCTAAATTAATATGCCAAATACATTGACGACGGCCGTCATCGTTTCATTGGTCCACTGTACTGTAACCGTTCCATCCGTTTCAGAGTCTGTCAGTGCACATCCACCGAGGTGCAGGCCCTTTTTCAATCCCGCGCTCTCCTCTTTCCCCTCCTCAAAATCATCATTTTGTAATATCAAGGTCTGCACAATATATTTCAGGTTTCCACAAAGTCGCTGGCAGTCGTTCAAGACAGAGTCATTGAGTTGGTCCGTCAGCGCAGCAACGTGTTTGTGGTTGTAGCGCTTGTTCTCCAAGTTAGATAAGATGGCTTTTTGGGTGAGTGATTCAACTTCGCCAGCAATAGCGTGAAAAGAATACATTGCTGAAAAAGAAAAGCAGCAGCTTTTAGTGGGGGGACCCCTGATATACTGTGATATTAGAAAATCGAATCGGGTCGAAAGCCGTTCCTTTACTGTGTTTGATGATGTCTGGGCATGGGCGGGGGCGGGGGCCAGATTGCCCGATTTCAGTGTTCCGAAGCTGAACTCAGTTGTGAAATAGGACATCTCCATGTTTGTTTTTTGCACTTAAACTCGCTTGAGAAAGATAAGACAACGTATATTCGAGATCACAAGCTCAAAAATTAGATCTATTATCGATTAACTGGTCTATTGCAGATCTCAAACTTTGAATTCATAGGGTCGGTATTCGTACCCTCCCTCTGGTAAACTTAGGACGCAACAAAGTGAAGCCACCCTGGACAAGATGCTCGCTACAACTTCCGATTCCCGCATCACCATAATCCCTTTCTCGAATACTGCTGTGTGTGTGAACTCATTGAGCAAGGTTAGAAACCTCCTCCCTCTGCCGATGCCAATGCCAGCAAAAATGGCAACGACAACAACAACGCCAATGCCGCCTATGTCTACTCAAAGATCTGCGACAAGTGCAGGTGAAACGATCTCTGGCAGTGATGGATGCTACAGTGGACGATGTTGCACCCTTGCCAGCGCAATCAAACCAAACTGCCGTGGTGAAGTGGTTGTGACTAGCTCCGTTGACTTTGCCAAACGATGCCTCTCAGTGAGCCTCTTCACATCTTCATTCCAATCTAAAAAAACGGAAACAAAATCATCTTTTGAGCACGTAATGACCTCTCCATTGCATCCTATAAAAGATAACTGCCGAGCATCGTCAATGACGAGCTCGATATCATTCTCTACACACGACCCTGAAACATTTGTCGTGTCCGAGTCATATACCGACGGGAGCGCGATGTTTCACACGCTTCACCTTTTTGGAGTCGTAATAGTTCGCGAGGTCGATGGAAGTGAGCGACTCGGAATCGAGCTATTCAACTCTCGGTTGATGAACGATGATTATAACCCTGTGGCCTTAGGTGGTGCCTTGGATGAAGGGGAACAATTGATGACGGGTCTCGTCGATGATAGTGACAATGACGGCGAACAGAATAGCGACAATTCAAGAGAAGAGATCGATTCGAATTCCATTTCATCTGGTTTGTTGGACGATGCCCGAAATAACGTGGAGAATACCACCAAAATCAACTTAAATGACGTCTCTCTCCACAACAAAGCCCTGTCCCTTGCTTGGATCCCGGCGACACGCAAATTCATGACGGTCTGCTGGGGTCAAGTGTGGTACTGGTCCGCCGAAGGCGGTAGGACGAAGAACTTGAAGATCGAGGACCAAGATCTTGGGGGCGACGGCAGCACCCGGAGACACGGAGTCAGTTTTGTCCTTTCATCGCTGACCAAAATTGCTGTCGAAAGACGAGGTGGCGGGGGAGGAAAAAATAAGGCGGCCTTGGAGCGACTGCTATCAAGCAGCAAAACGGTCGACCCACTTGACGACTGCACGGTCCTCGTTTGTGGCGAGCCGCCCAACGCCAAGGTTCTCCGGATCGAGGCAGTCAAGGGTGGCCAAGTCAGCGAGATCGAGTGCAGGCTCGAGGATATCATCTCAAGGAGTAAGATCGGGTTTGTATGCGGTTGCGTCTGCGGGGATTACTGCCTAATCGGCTGTTCAAATGGCGATATCATGGCGATCGACTTGACCACATTTAAGTTCGTCCCATCGCTGACAATTCAATTTCCTTCACATATCCGGGGCGACTTGGACCTAAGAGCGCGGACTCTCACGAAATTGCGAAACAAAATGCGAGCCAAGAAGAATTTACTTCCGACGAACAATAGTAGCAGTAAGGGAAGTCGTGGGGGGAGTGTTGGAGTAGCGGGGGTTGCCTTGTCAACGAGTCCTTGCGTCGAGGTGCATGTTACAGGACCACAAGTCGTCGGACCTGGGGGCGCGGTACAGGTTGTTGCGCGTTATGCAGACGGTACTGTATGCGTGCATAGCTTCCGAGGAAAAAAAAGGCGGACCAGAAACGACAGCGAAGACGCAAATCGGACCGATAGTGTGGTGGGGAGGGACGAGAGAGACAAAGAAGAAATGAAGGATGAAAATGACAATACCACTGACGAAGGCTTGCTGTCGATGTCACACAGCAAAAGCGGGTCAACGAATGCAGTTGCATGGCTTCCTCTGAATAGCTCAATCCCATCCTTGCAGAACAACTTCGGCACTGGCGGCAATAAGCTGAGCACCAACTCAACACTCCTTTTGTCAGGCGGAAGCGATCAGTGTGTCAGTATTTGGAGGCTCGTGACGAATCCCACACTTTCTCTTACGCCCAATGGAAAACTTGAGACGCCCCCTAGTGCGCCCGTGGGAGTTCTTGACATTCCGAGAAGCTTAAACGAGCACATGAGCTACCGAAATGTGAGCCTCAAGGACGGAACCGCCGTGGGCGATCACACTTTGAAGCAGGGGAATTATATGATCAACGGGGCATGGACGAACGAGAAAAGGAAAAACTCAATAGGAGTTTGCAGCATTGCAGTGGCCAGCAACGGCACTGAAATAGCCGTGGGGTGCAGTGACGGCCTAATAAGAATATACGGTGTCGGCGGTGCACATGGCGGAAAGCTCTTGTTCAACTGCGACACAAAAAGCGCGGGTGGTGGTGGTGGTGGTGGTGGTGGTGGTGGTGGGGAGGACGCCCCAACTGAAGTTAGCTCCATTAGTTTCTTGGGTAGCGATGCAACGGGTGGAAGCAACTTGTCGCAGAATCCCGACTGGCTGGTCTTTCAGACAGCAAGTGGTTTGAGTGGCGCCGCTCACCGGAGCATGTGCTTCAAGGGCGGGCTCATTTTGTGCGAGAATTGGCACGAAAAGTATTGGTGCCACACCTTCCCCAATCACAGTCCTTCACTGCCGAGTGCGATCAGTCTGCTGGCTGCCGACGGTGTGAATAGTTACAGCATCGTCAACGAGTGCGACAACGGGCAGAGGAAGAAGAAAAAACACTCCTTGATTCGGAGGAAATTGGAGCATCCGACGAAGGAAATGAGATTGTCCGTGCTGGGAAAGAAGAAAAACTTGTGGATGTTCGTGAAGGAGACGAACAACAGAGTTGCCGGAGGAAATGAGGAGCTGGACAATTTTTTAGTTGCCGACCTGGGAAATTTACAATTAGGCGGTGGTTACGATCAGCCTATCAAGTTTAAGGTGGACGGCATCGTGGTGGGTGCAGACATCCACCCAAGCCAGCAGTACGTTCTGATATTGAGCAGCTCGGGGTCGATATTGGTATATCACATTTGGCTTGGTGAACTCCGAGGAGTTTTTCCTACTGTAGACGTCGGGAACGATGACAGTGCCAGGTTTCTCCGGGGACTCAGCTGTGATCCATTTGGACTGTACGCTGCGATTGGGGTGGGTGCTGTGGGTGCTAGGAGTGAAGCCAGAAAGGAGGAGGAGGAGAGAGACGGCTTCGTCACCGAGGTAGAAATTTATGAAATCGCCACAGGCAAAGGAGTCCTGGGAACCTCCATCTTATCTTCCGAGAGCAAAGCGGATCAGGAGAATTTGATCATGATCCCGCCTACATCAGCCTTCAAATGGTCATCTTGCGCCAGCAAGATTTCCTTCGCCAGCGTGCGAGGGAATGTCACCGTAAAATCGCTTCCCGGATTTATCATTGCAAATTGCTACGAGCTGCGGCGGAAACTGAGAGCAAATGAGAACCTCTGGGCGACAATGCCCCTGTACATAAACATGACGCCTGCACTCAGCAGCTCTAGTAGCAGATCCAAGGTAGGCGGCAACCTTGGGAACTCAGGCTTGGGGGGGGGGGGCGGCACTCCCGGCGGCGTACTGAGTAGCAACCCCACATTTAGCAGAATGAGCAGCAAGACAGGCTTCAGCATCAGCGAGCTCTCGCAATCACACTCTCAGGATAATCTGAGCAGTCTCCACGGTGTCCCGAAGATGGAAGGCGGAGGTGGACTTTATACCGCAGACAATCACGGTGAAAGCAACAGCACACTCTTTGGAAGGCACAGCAGCGCCTCAAGCGCAACAAACTGAACACCGAAGATGGAAGGCGGAGGTGGACTACAAAAAATAGAAAATACAACGTAACGAAAAAGTAAAAAAAGAGAAACTATGAAATTTTTTTGAAAGTTGGGAAAAAATTGCAACTTTCTCTTTGGGGAGTAAACGAGCGTGCGGGAGTAATAATTGTTACAGGGTCAAAACACGGTTTTCGCCTTTTGGCGTAGCAGGAACAGCCCCCCCACGCGATAAATAACAAATAGAGCGGCCAAAATCCCGCAATAAAGCCCAGTGTCACTGGAATCGGCGTCAATACTCTTGAGGACCGCCTCGCAATTGCTCAACGCCGCCGTGAGACAGACATCGTCGCTCTGATCACAGGAGCTGACGCAGCTGGCGGGGTTGAATTCAATGATCACCAATAGATTCACAGCGTATTTTAAAGGACACGCATATTGCACCCAACGAATCCAGGCTGCAAAGTTGACGCAAAATGTGAGCCGAGCAGTTAGAAGCAGTACGATTCAAGTGTTGGTCTTCATTTAGCCTCACTTACCAGGGATTGCATCGACGCTGACGAAAATTCCCGTGAACAAAATTTGAGGAACGAAAATGAGTGTTTCAAGCTGGATGGCAGCGTCGGTGGTCTCAGTGGCGCATCCCAGCAGAACCCCCAGGCTGCTACTAGACATGGAAAAGAACCAAAGCGTCAAAACCATGAAGAAGAAGTTCCCGTTAAAGCCGATCAACCAGTAGGAAGTCAAAAAACCGGCAAGAGTGCTAATGAGAACGCTCCCAAGCTCAACCAATAGCTTCGCGATGAAGTAGGTGAATACGTTGTAAAGTCCGCTGGCGAACTCCCTCAGAAAAACAGGTCGCTGTCGCGGAAACTGAAACAAGGCAGCCTCGCTTGGACCGAAGAGCGCATTGATTGTAATGAGAGTCACCGCACCGTAGCTGTTATTCACATTCGAGAAAGTGCTGAAGTCACTGTTGGCGGCTTGGTAAAATATCACACCGAAGATGAGATTTAGCACGACCGCGATGCCAACATTGATTGCGATGACCGCTTTGTTGCGATACCAAACCAGGAACTCACGCGTCGTCAGCAACTTGAGCTGTAAAGCGAAAGAAGCTTTCCGAGCCTTCAGTGCAGCGGATTCGCCATTTCCTGCTCCAAGTTTGAGGCTCTCTGATTCACTACCAGCATCACTGCCTCTCTCGTCCTCACCCACTTGAAACATGCCCAGCTCGTCCATTTTTTCGTCGGGAGTCTCCTGAATGATTCGCATCACAAAATCGGCGAGATTTGTAGCCTTTGGGAGCTCAAACCCGAATTTCGAAAAGTAAGACTGGATATCATCGATAGGACCGGAATAAACAATTCTCCCCGACTTTAAGACCACCACATTGTCAAATAGGTTAAAAACCTCCGACGACGGCTGATGAATCGTACATAGCGTGGTGGAGCCATCTCGAGAAAGCAATCGCAGATATTCGATAACAGTCCTTGCCATGAAGCTGTCCAAGCCGCTAGTTGGCTCATCAAGAAGAAGAATCGAGGGGCGAGTGACGAGCTCAACGCCGATGCTGAGGCGCTTCCTTTCCCCACCACTGATTCCCTTCACCAACTCGTCACCTACCATAGTGGTCTTGCAGCCCATCAAACCAAGCTTTTCCTGAACCTCCCTCACCAAGCTGTGAACCTCGGCATCGGAGAGATGGGGACGGCGAAGCTTCGCTGAGAACCTCAGCGCTTCGCTAGGCGTCACTGTGGCAGGGAAGGTGTCATCCTGCATCACGTAGGCAAATCTCTCACTCTCCTTGCACGCATCGACAACCATACCATCAAGAGCCACAGTGCCCTTGATTTTCTTGCCCCCCCCAGAAGCGATCCTACCAGCAATAATGTTCAGGAGGGATGTTTTTCCTGAGCCAGATGGCCCGAGGATGGCTGTGAGAGTGTTAGACGGCAGAGAACCTGACAATCCTGACAGGATCGTCTTTGATGGCTTTTTGACTCGATACGTTATGTTTGTAAAGGTTAATGTTGGTCCTGCAATACGCTCTCGCGTCAAGGCCCTTTCATTGGCTGCCATGGTCAAATTTCCGCTGTGGAAGCACACTTTCGGCTTTTAACAATTTGTTTGCGGAGTCGTCGTCGATCGTCGATGGTCGATGATACTTCCTCCCTACACAGCAGCTGCACAAACACCCTTTAAAACCGCATTTCTGTGTTTCTATCCTTCTTAACGCCCGCAATCACACCATTTAATCCTCAATATCTCTTCTCACAAGAGCAAATTGTGACGTCATCTGATCTTTTCTGTCGGAACTCCCCCCCCCTACAATGAGCAACAATGCCACCCCAAACATCGGCAGTCTTTCTTTCGCATCTACCGAATCCCATTGCTGTTGGTACTGCGGTCGCCGTGAGGAGACCCTGCCCACCAAGCTGCAGAAATGCGGGCGCTGTGGACTGGCAGTGTATTGTAATCGGGAGTGTCAGAGGGGTGATTGGAAACTTCATAAGGCCAAATGCAAG
>Ga0115555_1000933_pt1 | contig 20149 bp, 13 predicted proteins | sample COGITO_mtgs_1104_2_FD_87285 | JGI IMG/M metagenome (GOLD analysis project Ga0115555, IMG submission 87285) | Pelagic marine microbial communities from North Sea - COGITO_mtgs_110407 | ecosystem: Environmental > Aquatic > Marine > Epipelagic | place: Germany:Helgoland, sampling site Kabeltonne... | reverse complement strand
GATTAATGAGGATGATAATAAGAATTACAACGACAATAATGTATATGAAAAGCGACGAGAAATTGTGTGTGTGAGCTAGAAAGAGTAGTAGGCGGTGGACGATGATGAAGAGGACGTGAAGGAAGAAAAAGTGCGTAGGCGCGTGCCGAAAGGCTTGGAGACGCGTGCGACTTTTTCAAGGAGAGAGAGAGAGAGAGCGTTTCCAATTGTAATCTGAAAAGTGTTTCACGATTTATAAGAATATTGATAATAATTTATTACAAATCATTTTGTTACGTACGCGCCGTACAAAGCTAATCCTATGGCTACAGCAGTCCACCCAATCAGTTGTAACCGATTCGGCGCGTACTTGGCGTAGTTCACTCTCTCCATCGCCTCTTCGGTGTACGTTTTTGGCACCTTTGGTTTTCCTGATTTCCCAACCACTTTCCCGTATCCCCGATACCTGTTGGCATCTTTCACTCCCGCCGGCACGTCGACGTATTCGTCTTCTTCTAATTCTAACCTCGGCGCCTCGGCGATATACTTCAACTCCCCAGCCTGTCGACGAATGCTTCCGATCGGATGCGTTCCTTCCAAAAACGTATACAAATCGATGCACTCCTCCAGACGACGGAGTGCGTACAACGTCAAAGCTTTATAGATTTGGATTTTCCCACCCAACAAACTGGTATCACTCGTTTCTTCCAACGCATTTCCGAAGAATTTCAACGCTTTCGGATACTGACCTACACTATACGCCTGAATCCCAGCTTCGTACAAATTCGTCGCCGCTAACAACTCGCCTTTCAACTGCATGGCGTTTTCTTTCAACTTCTCCGCCACTAACGGCGCGTACTTCTTCTGCGTCTCGTTCAACTTATCAGTCGGTACACCGAGCGCGTACCCAATCTGCTCCTCTGGCGTCAACCCAGCCTCGTAAGCCTCCATGAAACGTTTCGTCGTTTTCAATACCGTCGCCGCGGACGCGCCTTCGGGAACCAACGCTTTCACCGTCCTCGAGAGCTGCTTGGAAAACGTCGGTTCTCCCGAAGACGACTTGACCGGCGCGCTACCAATCATCCGCAGTGGTTCATCCTTATCGCCGTCGTCGTCATTTCTTTTCTTCTCTTTTTCTATCGCCGTCGCGTCTACGTTAATCGGACTCAGATCCGTCAAAGGCTTCGCGACCGCTGGTGGTGGTGGTAAAGAAGAAACTTCAGTTCCTTTCACTTCCCAAGTCGAACTCTCGCTCTTCTCGTCGAATATCTTCTTCTCTTTTTGTTCCGTCTGCGCTTTCGCGATCGCCTCTTGGAACTCGTTCCTTTTCTCCGCGAGCGTGGAATCTTCGCCGACGTCCGCCAACGTGAAACTCTCGTCGTCCTCCTCCGAGACTTTGCTCGTCGAGGATGACGAGTTGTTTCGGGAAGGATTTGCGTCAGAAGACGATGCGCGGATTAACACTCTCCTTTCTTCGCGCCTCTCCTTCCTCCTTCGAATCAAAGAAGACGCAGAAGACAAAAAAGACGAGGAGGAATACGACGTCGTTGGTGCGCACGTCTTCGCATTTCCGCCGAGCGTGAATGCTGCGCGCATGATGGATGAGAGTGTTCTTGGCCAAGTCTTTTTGTGACGATGGTGTTTCTTTTGAAAAGAAGATACGGGTGGTGGTGGTGGATACTCAGATGCCCAAAAATCGGAGAAACACAGCGCTGTTCATCTATTACATGTCGTACCTATTATCATACTCGTTTTGTAGACTCTCTCTCTCTCTATCTCTCTCTTTCTCTATCTCTATCTATCTCGCGCCGTATCGTCGCTACTTGGTATCGCCAGGGAGCGAAACTGTTTTCGGTTTGCGTTGTCTCGGCTTTTTCTTTTGCGCCGAGCTCGGAGGAAACGCGAGAGGCGCTTTTTCTTTTTCTTCCGCAACTTTCGCGACTTGTTCTTCCTCCTTTTCGGTGATCGTGTCGTTGCGAACGCATATTAACTTTTCGAAGCCGAAACGTTTGGAGATTTTGGCTTTCTTTTGCGGCCGGCCGAGAGCGTCGATGCTCAAGGCGCCGTGGAGACGTTCGAAAGCGAGGCGGGCGGATTTCACCGAATCGAACGCCACGTAAGCAGAAGTTGTCGGAGCGTGCTTGGAAGCTGGGACGACGCTTCTTTCGGAAGATGCGAAGACAGACACCGTTTCGTTTTCTTGCGCGTTTTCGCCGGTTTCCACCTCGAACTTTCCTTTAATCGTCTCGATTTTAATGACTTCGTGACTGCCCTCGTCTTCTTTTTCTAATTTCGTCTTGATGACGTTTTCAAAGATGGATTCTATGGCTTCTTTTTTAACACCTCGCGGGAGACGATGGATGAAGAGCGTTCGACCAGCAACGCGATTAGTCACTTTCCCGCTGTTCTCATCAAAGTTACCTTTTCGTTTCTTATCCGGCGTGCCGTTTTTCCTATTCTCCTTCGCCGTCTGTCTTCTCGCTTCGAATAACACTAACAACCGTTCCGGTGCCGGCAAAATAAATTCAGCTTTTGCTATGCTCGTTTCCACGACCTTTTCTACGACTTTCATCGCGGTCAAAGCGTCCGCGAATGCTTCATGCGCCGATCCTTTCTCTCGCATTTCGTATCCTAAAATCATTTGACATAAATCCGCCAACGCCGGCGTCGCTCTCGGAAGTTCCTTGAACGAAAACAACAAAGACGTATCGATGACTGGCCTGTGGTCCAAACGCAAAGCTCTTAAATCGTGCGATAACGAATGACCAACGAGAATGCACCCGTGCACGTCCTTCTCCTTATCCTTTTCTCCTTCTTCTTTTTCACCGTCGTTGTCGTCCACATGTCCTCGTTCCAACAACCGCATCAGTTTTGCTCTCGCCTCGTCCAACGTCAACGTCACGTCCTTAAAATCCGCCTCCGTGTACCCGGTAATTTCGTGCCTATAATCTATAATCGCATCCGGTGGTTTTACCAAAGCGTCTAATAACTTATTTCCATCTTCGTCCACCGCGGACACCGCGCACAACGCCTTATTATCCGTCGTCGTCTCGCACATCTCGCAATCAATCGCCACCATCCTCGGCCTCACGTTCTTCTCCACGCACCACCTCCCCGGTCGATAACTCGTCCTCAACCAACTGTCCATGTGCGAAGGAAATCGATTGTAGTTCTCGTCGAATTGCTGACTCTCCTCGCACATGTTCACCAATTTCCACAGCGCGTTTGCCTTCGAACCTTCCTCGCCGTACTTTTCCTTCTCGTCTTCGCAGCTCTCGTGCCATACTTTCCACTCCTGCCGTTTCTTGTTCTTCTTTTGCCAATTCGCGTGTCTAGAAATCGTCTCTTCGAATGATTGTTCTTTACTCGTCGTCTTTGTCGCGTTAGTCTTGGTTTTCTCCTTTTCAATCTCTCCGTCTTCTTCTTCGTCGTCGTTTTCGTTTTTCCTTTCCTCCTCCTCTTCCTTTCCCAAGACGCTCTCCACGAATTTCACCAACGTCTTCCAATCGTGCCTATTAGGATCGTGCGTGTGCTTCAACTTCTCCGTCTGCGCGTGTTTTTCCACGAATTCATTGAACGTGCCGTCCGAGCCGGCTTTTTTCGTCCTCTGCGCGTCTTTGACGATGCGCACGAGCACTTCTTTGTCCTGTTTTAAAGAGAGAGATTGAGAGAGAGAATTAGCCGCCACACCGGAAAACGAGAGAGAGAAAGAGAGAGTAAAAAAGGACGCGCAAAAGCGAGTAAATAACAGACGCACGGCTTCGGTAAATTTGCTCAGACGCGACTTCTTCACGCCCATGATCTTTTGCCCTCTTTTGCGACGACGGAGACTTTGAATGTCTTCGGTATCTGAGAAAAAGCGCGTGCGACTTTGTGACCAAAAACTCGTTACGTTTCCCCACAAAACAACTCAGAATATTCTTCTTATTATTATTAAAGAGGAGCAAAGGAGAGCACGATGGACTCGGACGGTGTCCTCGGATACGCGTGCTGCCTCGTCGCCGCGATATTCTTCGGCTCCAACTACGTGCCGGTGAAGAAACTCACCAACCTCGGCGACGGCGTCTTCTTCTCGGTGTGCATGACGCTGGGCGTTTTCACGGTTGGAGTGGTCGTTTGCCTCGCGCGATCGTTTCCAAAGTTTGAATATCAAGCGATGTTTGGCGGAAGTTTGTGGGCGATTGGGAACTTGTGCGTGGTGCCGATCGTGAAATCGATAGGTTTAGCGCTCGGGATGATGATTTGGAGCGGCGCGTGCATGCTTTCTGGGTGGGCGAGCGCGAGATTTGGCATTCTCGGATTGGACAAAGAGGAGGTGTCGATGCCAGGGTTGAACGGATTCGGAGTCGCGTTGGCGTGTCTGGCACTGTACGTGGCGTCGAAGATTGATGGGACGACAAATAGTAACAGTAATAGCAGTAGTAGCAGCAACAGCAACAGCACGAGTGGTATGAGAAGAATCGACGTCGACGAAGAAAGGGAGGACAACGCGTTTTTGAATAACAACAACGACGACGAGGACGAAGCGTTGCGTAATGCGAGCAATAAAAAACAGACGTTTGGCATTACATTATCTCTTCTGTCTGGAGTCCTCTATGGCGTGAACTTTAACCCGGCGGAAAATTTGAGACTTCAGAGCGGTGCGCATTCCGATGACGCCCTCGATTACGTGTTTTCTCAATTTTGCGGCATCTTTGGAACTACGCTCGTCGCGTTCGCGCTCCATTACTTGCACGTCGTCCGAAAAGCCACGGATAGATATCCCGAGCTTCGTCAAGAAACCATAGTCCCGGCGTTTATTTCTGGCGTCATGTGGGGGATTGCTCAAACCTCCTGGTTTGTCGCCAACCGCGTGCTCTCGATGTCGATCTCGTTTCCGATCATTAGCACTCTCCCATCGGTCGTCGCCGCGTTGATTGGCTACTTTTACTTCCACGAAATGCGAGGCGAAAAGAACGTCCGGTTATTACTTTCGTCCGGGGCGATGCGATTAGTATCTGTCGTGTGCATCGCCAACAGCAGGTGATACTTAAATTGTAAAATTGTGATTCTATTTACTGTATATGTACACGCTATTCTAAAAACAATATATGCTGTCTCGCGTGACGCTATCGCTACTTGGTGTAGTACTCCTGGTACTACTCCATGCTTTTCTAAAAACAATTCTGTCTCGCGTTTACTTCTTCTTCGCTCTCTTCCCTTCCCCTTTCTTCGGAGGTCCTTTCCCTCTCCTCTTCATCCGCTCTAGTTTCACCTTCCGTCTCTTATCGTCCGGGTCTTCGAACAGCATGTCCATCTTTCGAATACCTTCCGGGTACCACGACGTCAATCGTGGACCGACTAATGCTTTTTTTAAGAGTTTTCTCCCCGTGGGTGCGTTCGTGTCGTTCAGCGCGGTTTGGAATATTCTCGCCGCGACCAGGGCTATCTTTTTCTTGTTCGCCGAGGCAATCGACGACATCGCGCTCGTTTGATCTCGCTCTTTTCGCGTTTCTTCTTCTTTCGCGTCTAAAGTGTGTTTTACACTTTAGACGTGTGTGGTTTTCCTTTCAAAAGCTTCAGAGTTTTCACACGAAACGCAAGAAACACATCTCAAATAAAATGGATTCCGAAGAAGAAAAGAAAGAAGACAAAGGCGAACACATCAACTTGAAAGTGAAGGACCAGGTTCGTTTTTGTCGTTAAGTTGTTGCTGCCGCTGTTCTCGTTTTTCAGCGCTCTCTTCTTCTTCTTCTTCTTCTCGGATTGTTTTTTAGAAAACGCGCGTGGTTCTCCTTTTTGAAAAATCGCTTCCCCGATCTCTCCTTCCTTCGTTGCTCAAACGAAACACAAATCTCTCTCCCTTTCTCTCTTAAAAAACAGGACAACGCCGAGGTGCACTTTAAAGTGAAGATGGGTACCAAGTTTAAGAAGGTACGCGTTTGAGCGTTTCGTTTTATTCTTCTTCGAAAGACGACGAGAAGAGAATTGGATGAGAGATTTTTACAACCGCTGCTCAAGGCACTCGCTCACGTTTTTTCTCTTTCTCTCTCGTGCGTTCATATTTATGAACAAAACAGATCTTCGACGCGTTCTTGCAGCGCAAATCTCTCCAACCCGGGTCCGTTCGATTCTTATTCGACGGGGAGAGAGTTAGAGAGGACCAAACGCCGCAAGAGTTGGACATGGAAGACGGCGACTCGTTGGACGTCATGATGGAACAAGTCGGAGGGAAGTAAAGAGTGGAATTCTGCGCACCCGCCCTTTGAAAAAAGTACTAATACACACGCGCAGTAACATAAACCTTACAACTTAGCTGCCGCCTGGAAGGGCGCAAAGTAAAAGGCAGAGAGTGAGAGAAGAGAGAGAAACACGCACACATTTCATATGTTATACTCAAATTTACGTAGATGAACACAGACTTTTCTTTTACACCGGCTAAATTCTATTGATACTCCGCCGACGCTTTTTGCATCTTAGATTGTCGCTCGCGAAAGACATCCTTCGTGGGCATTCTGAACGACGACGACGGTTCGCCTCCTGTCATCATATCGGGAGTCATCATTTGCGTCGCCGTTCTTTTCGAGCCCATGCTTTGCGGTCGAGTATCTTTACCCTGCATTTGCGCCAACAACTCAGCTTTGCCTTCGATGGTCAAATCTGCGTTTTTCAAAGCGTCCAAGACCGCGTCGACTCTCGGTGCTGGCATTTTCGCGAACGCTACCGGACCGGGAAGCTTATTAAACAACTCTCGCAGCGTTTCCGGGAGATGAGGTGCTACTACGACAGGTAAAGCGGAAAGACCGATGGACGGAGGCGCCGCGCGCGGCGCAGTCGTCGTCTTCGCGTCGTGTAGAGCCGACGACGAGGGCGCCTCGGCGGAAACAACTTTCGGAGGAGGAGGAGGCGCACCTTTAGGCGCTTTCGGCGGTGGCGGTGGTTTCGGTCGAGAGATTTCTTTTTTACCCGAGGCAACGGACATGGCGATGTGCTTCCGAATAGAAGACACGCCAAGTTTCGCGTAGTGAGATAAACTTTCGCTTCTCAAAGGCGCGACGTCTGGGATGAAGTTGTGTCGTTCAAAAACGTTCGCGACTAATTTCGCCACCGTCATTCTCGAGAAAATCCCTGGATCTATCATGGACGCCGCCGCGCTAGGTTCTAAAAACTCGCTTCTCCGAATTTCAGCGGCGCGAAATGATTCGTACGAGCCGTACTCGTGCTCAAATTTCACAAAAGCGTCAAAGATGGAAACGTCTGGTTTTCCTACGCTCAATGCGCGTTCAAAGACTACCCTCGTATTCCCAACGTCTCCAAGCGATATTAAATGATTTGTATACGTCAACACGTACGCGGGTACGTCCATGTACGTCTTGAGACCGAGTTCAAATACATTCCGGCACGGTTTATCGGCTTCATCGTAGCGCCATTCCACCAAAGCGGCGGCGGCGTAAACGAGCCAGCTGCATCCGGGAGCTTTACGCGCGCGCAAGAAAGCCTTTCGAGAGGAAGCTTGGGAATCCGAGCGTCGACACGCGCGAATATATTCGGCGTACACGACCGAAGTGTCATCGTCCATCATTTTAACGATTGTACCTTCTCCCCCCGCTGCTGCTTTCTCAGCTTCGCGCTTCTCTTCGTACGAACCCATGTACGATTCGTACACAGCTTTCATCCCTTCAAAGTTTTGCTGCGACTCTTCTAAATCAGCGGCAGCAAGCAATAGCATGATTGACCCCGGAAGCACTATGCGCGCGCGGGACAATATTTCAGCCGCATCTCCCGCTCGTCCTGCACTTTCGTGCCAGTGAGAGTATTCTAACCAAACTTCTGGGTAGTTCTCGCACGTCAACAAACACTTTTCGTACGCTAGAGCGATGCGTTCTCGAACGCGAGGCGGCTCTTCTTCTAGTTTATCTGCTGCTGCTTTCTTTGCCGCTGCGATGCTAACAATGCCTACCGCTTCCAATTTCTGCGGGTTCGTTTTCTCCCACGCGATGAATCGTCGAAACGCGTCTAAATGACAATCCGCAGCTTTCGTCGTGTGCACGGGATCACCCACGGCAATACCGTTCTTATGCACTCGCAAATCGTAACCTAAACCTTCGAAGAGAGCCGCGTTTAAAGCTTCGCGCTCTTTGTATGCGGTTTTACACGCGAATATTTTCGGAGTGCTTTCGGCGAGCAACGTTCTCGCAAACTTTTTATCGTACGAATTTTCAAAAGCCTCGTAGTCAGTCACTAAAGATTCCAGGGATTGCGTGGGAACGGAAATGGCGCGTTGGTACACGCGACGGAGTTCCATCATTCGTGCGGTTTCGTACTGCTCGGGTTGTGCACCTGTCGGCTGTGAGAAGAGGAAGAATATAGAAGAAGAAAAGAGTAAGATGTCAATATCAAAATTGAAGACTCTGCAATTTTCATAAATCGCCCCGAGAGAGAGAGAGAGAGCAAAAGAAAAGACAAAATGTTTATCAAATTTTCGTGGCATCAGAGGCATCGTTGTCAACACCATTAATCGGGGGCGAACCCGTTTCAGTCGCAAATTACCCATGATACTTATAACTCATCACGTGCCACGAAGTTTGGTCGCTCTGTTGCACCGGCGTTTTCACCAACAAGAACAAAATTTTCAAAATTCAATGAACGTACCGCAATAAATCCCGGGCTCACTCCTTTTACGAAATCAACGTATTCCTCCCAAATCTTACCGCTCTCCACGTCTTCTCCCACGTGATCTACACAATATTCAAACGCCGCTTTAATCGCTCTCGCTCCTTCCTCTGTCGTCCCGTTCTCATTCGTCGCCTTTGCGTAGTTCACGTACACCAACCACAACTCTGGCGCCAAAACGTCCCGCAAACACCTCGAGAAAATCTCCGAAACCGCCTCGTCGTCTTTCTTCTCCATCGCGTTTTGCGCGTACGCGATCCACGCGTTCACGCATCTCGGATGGTATCGCAAAATCTCTTCGAACACATCCTTCGCCACGGACGGCCTCCCTCTCGCCTCGACGAAGAACACGTCCCAAGCCGTCGCGTCGTACGGGTTTCTCCGAAGAATTTTTCGAGCGTTCGTCAATCTATTTGATTTCACGATTGGATTCGCGCCGTCGTCGTGCGCGTCAAACGCTGGGTCAATGTCCTCGTCCGTTTCAACAGAAGGAGCCGGGTCCATTATCTCGTCGTCATTAGTAGTAGTAGTAGTAGTAGTAGTAGTTTCTTCTTCTTTGTTTTCAAACGTCGTCGTCGTCGTCTCCAACTCGTTTCCTTTCGCATCTTCTTCTTCCGTCGCGGGAGTCTGCTCTGCCTCCTCGCTCTTCACCCTCTCTTTAGCGTCTGCATCCTTGCCGCCTTTTCCTTCTTCTTCTTCTTCATCTCTCTCCTCCAAAGCCTCTTTCAATCGCGCGACTAAAATCGGCTTCGTTCCCGAGGAATCTAATTTTCTCTTTTCGAGTTCTGCTCGAAGTTTAACCACGGTCAGTTTCTGCATGTCTTGCGGCTTCAAGGCGGCGACGACCATGGCTTTATCTTCTCACTTTTAGTACTTTTTTCCTTTTTGGATGCGCGGTGGTTACTCGAGGATTGCGTCGGAATTGTTGTGTGAATGTGGACTTTGAATTAGAGGAAAAGAAACTCCCAAAAACTGAAAAAATACTCGTATGCGCTCTTTGTTTAAAAAGAAATCGAACCTAAAGGTAAACACGTCGGTCTTCCGTGCGCGCACGAGAAGGGCACTTTACAGCTGCTGAGAGATTTGACGACGATGTCGCACTCTTTTTGGGTAAGTGCATCGCCGAACATAATCGCCGAACGACAACTTTTTTTTGCGAAAGCGCGTCGGAACGAAGGCGGGAGAGCGACGCCGCCGCCTGTTGTTGTTGCAGTTGCTGCGCCTCCTCCGAGTTCGTGGAGGAGAACTTTAAACTCCTTGAGCGCGGATGCTTCGAATAACGCTGGCACGCGCGTTAATTTGATCTGTAAGAGCCCAATTTCTTCCCATTCGAATCCGGAACGGACGATGGCGTCTCGAAAGTCGCACGAAGCGATGTATTCGTCTCGATCGAGTTTCGCCACAAGGTTGACAGCTCTCCCTGCTGGGCGCTCTTCGAGGTAGCTTTTTTCGAGATCTTCTACGATGCACCTCTCATCTGCTGCGTGCTGATCGACGAGTAATAACTCTTTGGTGTCTTTGGTTATCAAAACGATAAACTTCTTGGCAAACTGGCCGACGACGCGCGACTCTCTGAGTTCGTTTGAGGTAACCGTTTTGGACGAAGGAGGAAGCTTTAGTACTTCGCGGTTATTGACGAGAGCAAACGCCGGATTCACCCACATTTTCTTCGGCGATTGCTTCTTCTTTGGAGATACGATAGCGTAGTTCAGCTGGAAGGGCAGCTTTTGAATCGTGCAGCACTCGCACCGCTGCTTTTGTTTCTTCTTCACTACCTCTTTTTCTTCTTCTTCTTCTTCTTCTTCTTCTTCTTCGTCGTCGTTGTCGAGGTGCCTTTTCTTCTTGGACGAGCTTTGCTTCTTGGACGAGCTCGACGGCACGCGCGGAGACTCTGCCGCGTTTATTTTCTCTTCAGTACTTTCGGAAGAGATCTTTTTTACAGTTTCGCGTAAGAAGGCTGATATCAACTCTTCGTTCTTTTCGTCCGCGGTCGTTGTCGAGATGTGTAAAACGTAAGCGACAGAAGAAGATTTCTTTTTGTGAATCTCCTCGAACGATCTCTCTATAACCGTGTGGTATTTTGTTCTCTCTCTCACGTGAGCCCGGTTTATGTATAGATACTGTATCTTTCTCCTGTGAATGTAGTTTTCGGCCCAAGTAATATATCCGGAAGCTCGCATGGAGGGAGGAGCTCCATGGCTACCTTTTTTCTCGTAACACACCGGACGCAACGCGCGCACGGTAACATCTTCCTCGCCGTACAAATCTGCCAAATTCGCCAAAACATTGCCTCGGCTGCGAAATGCTTCTTTCTCTTCCCACTCCTCGTCGTTTCTCTTCTTTTTTACGGTCAAAATCAAAGTAACTTTTGGATTGATAAGCGAAAGGGCAAGCACCCGTTCGCGCGCCTCTTTCTCGCAAGCCTGCGCATACGTCTCAAACCCATCCGCTTTCATTTTCTTCTGAATCAAAGCAGACCCTCGAGAAAAGACTCTATCAACGGTGATAATCGCTCCAGAGTTTCGATACGCGCTCGGTAGCATCCCTTTCACTTTTCTTTTACTCCCCTCGGCGGAAGACACCAGCGTCGCCGAAAACGTTCTCGTCGAAGGCGAGGCGGTTTCAGACCCACCCATCTTCTTCCTGGTCACGATCTGAACTCTCTCGCTCAACTGCGCAATCGCCGCCAAAGACGCTCCACTCTTCCCTCGCTTCGACGTGCACCCAAACTCTCCAACCAAATGTAAATCTCTTTCTGTCATTCCTTCGCCGTCGTCTCGGACCCGCATCGAAGGTAAAAACGACGAGAACGAAGACGAAGACGAAAAGAAGAGTTCGCACGACACTTCTCTCGCGCTCGCTTCGACGCTATTCGTCACCAGTCGTTCCAAAACGTCCGCGACCGACTGGATGATATTCACCCCTCCCGTCGTTTGTCTTTGCGTCGTTACGTGTTGTCGTCGCATCATCGGGGTTGTCGTCGTCCTCCTCGTTTTCGGTCGTCCTAGGGTGGTTGTTCTCTCGCGTGTCGTTCTCTCTCAAAGTTTGTGTGAGTATTTTTTGACATCTGAAAAGCGAAAAAAAGCGCCCAAAAAATCTCGATCTCTCTCGTTTATGAAAAACTCGTTCGTCTCTGCGTGAGATCGTTTTTGAACCAAATTGAACAACAACGAAATTTAATTTCAACGTCGTTGCCCTCGAAAACGTTATAATCATCATACGCAAATCAAACAGAAACCCCCGCCCAGCTGCCTCTCACACAGCGGAGAGGTGGAAAGAAACGAACCAAAAGCTCTCGATCGAAAACGCGGACGCAAACGCAACCTTTAGGTTTTAGCCGCCCTCTCTGCTTTTGCACGCGCACGCATAGCACATATACTATATATATAAATTAAAAAAGAGAGAGAATGCAATTCAACGCCCCCCCCGGGGGAAACTCGAATCCTCTTCTTCCTCCGACGCCACCACCGACTTCGAATGGAGAAGAAATATGCCGAGACTTTTTAAAGGTTTACACATTATGTTACATAGTATGCCGCAACATCTGACCATTCTTACAACAGGGAGCGTGTTTCAGAGAAAACTGCAAGTATTCTCACGCGCACGCGGAAGGTTTATGCGCGCAGTTGCCGCAGGTGAGACAAGTTTTTTGCTGACGCAAATTCGGCTTTGAAACGAACCTAATTTTGAACCGACGTTTGAGAGATTGTGCATTTCGTTTCTCTCTCTCTCTTTTTTTCTCTCTCTTAATCAAACTCACGAAACTGATGCCACTCTACTCGTGCTCCTTTTACTCTCGATCAAACAGACGTCGCAGCCCATATGCAGAGACTTCCAAAACGGGAGGTGTTTTAGATCCAGGTGCGTTAGTAAATTTAGATGGCCCGCCCAAAATTTCCTTTTCTTCGACACAAACGCGGGCGGCGCTGAAACGCGCCAGACGACAAAAAAAAAAGGTCGAGTCAAAAAACTAACAACCTTCGAACAAAAAATTCTTCTTCTTTGTCTTCATCTTCTTTAAACAACAGTTGCCGATTTTTCCACGGCGCGGTACCGACCATGGTTGGAGGCGCGATGCCTGGACAGTTACAGAACGGCGCGTCCGCGTATTACGCGCAGCAGCAGCAACAATCGCCGCAACCGCCGGGCGGCGGCCAGCCGATACCGGGGATACCGCAGCATCATCACTATCAATACGCCGGCCCGGCTGGACAGGAACCGAATGTTATTAACGGTGGTAATTATAATCGCTACGCGCAGACCTTTAGTGGTGGAGGTGGGCATCAGCAGCAGTTGCACTTTGGGGCTACAAATTCTGCACCGGAACAGCCGTCGTATTTATCGAATCAGACGAACGGGCAGACGCAGGATTTCGTCCAAGCGAGCGCGTATTACCGCCAACCGCAGAATCAGCGATATTCAATCGACCAGGCGTTTATCGATCAATCGACCTCCTCGGCGATAGGGTACAACAATAATAGCGACGGTCGCATGTACAATACCAATAATTCTATCGCTGGAATGATAGGCGCGGAGCAGTTGTACGCAAACGCAAGCGCGGCTGCCGAAAGCGCAGCAAAGGCGTTTGCGTTGCAACAGCAACAACAGCAACAGCAGCAGCGGCAGCAGCAACAACAACACGTAAATGGTAGTAATAATGGCGCAGGGACGACGACTTCAGCTTTAACCGGTGGTTTTCATTCGCAACCATTTAGTAGCAGCAGCGGCGTAGTCTATAGCGGTAACCAGGCGGCGGTGAATAACGTTCCTCTGACGAAACAGGAAGGTTTCGCGAGGGTCTCATCCGGACTGACTGAAAACTCCAATTACAGCGCGAATTCTCGCATCGATCCCATAGATCTTCCGTTGGATATTCTCGACGAACCGAAGACGACTTTGGAAAGCTACCAGTAACATTATGACGATCATTTAAAATTCGTGTATTTATAATTTTAAAATGCGACGGCGCACGTTTATGTACATGCAAGTAGACCAGATAGATATCAATAGTTCTACATATAACGAGAGAGAGGTTTTCCAGTTTTTAATAATATAAGTTCAATATCACACATTATATTTCAAATAATAATCAAGTATCTCTCTCTTCTAGTTTAAAGCTAAGGTTTTCGGTTTTTACAATTCTTTCTTCTCTCTTTCTTGTTATTTGAGCAGCTTTAGTCGACTTGTCTAATCGCGGAAAGTTCAACTTGAACCGACGGTCCCATGGAAGAAGCGATGTACAAAGATTTCCAGTAGTTCCCTTTCGCTCCAGTCGGCTTGTTCTGGTCGATAGCATTCACAATGGACTGCAAGTTCGTCATCAAATCACCCTCGGCAAAGCTCAACTTGCCAAACGGAACGTGCACAATACCTTGCTTGTCTGCACGAAACTCAACCTTACCACCCTTAAATTCACCAACCGTAGTGGCAACATCCGTCGTCACCGTACCGGCTTTCGGGTTCGGCATCAAACCCTTCGGACCGAGTTGTCTCCCCAACTTCGCAACCTTCGGCATCATATCCGGAGTCGCCACCAAGAGGTCAAAATCCAACATACCACCCGAAATGTCCGCGACCAAATCATCATCGCCGGCAAAATCCGCACCAGCACCCTTCGCGGCAGCAATGTTATCCCCAGAGCACAAGACGGCAATTCGAACCGTCTTCCCCGTTCCTTTCGGCAACGCAACCGTCGCTCTCAATTGCTGGTCGTTGTATTTCGGGTCAATGTTTAATCTCGCGTGCACTTCAGCAGTCTCCACAAACTTCGTGTTTGAGTTCGCTTTCATCAACGCAATCGCTTGTTCCGGCGTTTGCGGTTGCATTCTGCCCGGAACGGATTTTTGAGCCGCTCTAAATCTTCGAGACATTCTCGCTTCCTTCGAGGACAAGCCATCTTTACGAACAGCTCTCGCTTTGGGAGCCGCAACTTCCTCCTCGAGCTCCGCAAAGTCCAAAGCCGCGTTCACTCTCATCGTTTGTCTCATCGGGGATTGTCTTTGAACTGTTGATGATTATGATAATGCAGAGTGAATTAAGAAGGGAAAGAGAGAAGAAGGTGAGTACAGAAAGAAACGAATACAAATCGCATTCGAAAGAAATGGATAAAGCAGGTTTTTATAGGTTTTCTCGTTCACCGGAAAAAGGACCCAGGAGGAGAGGGAAAATCAACCCGCCGTGCGCGCGACTCCTGCGCATTCCAAGTCCATCGTTCACAAAACAAACGCAAATTCGAGTGATTCACATCACCTCCTTCGCGTTTCTTCCATCAAACGGAACCTGTGACATTCGCACGGACCCCGGAACGCGTCGTCGATTTCTGTTTTTCTTCTCGGATGACGCCTTTCCTTCTCAAGCAGGTCCATAGTCATAACTCAATTTGCGAGAGAAACGAGAGTAAAAAAAACGCGCGCTGCTCCTCTCTAAACGATAAAACGCGAACGTTCAATACCGCGTACCTCTGCTGTTCGTGGACGTGGAAGAAACCGAGGTTCCAACCAAAGACGCAGTTCTCATGGTTAAGCCTAACATTGTCGCTGTTTTTGGTTGTGCGCTGTTGTACGCGCAGGGTGATTTTCTGGCGACTCGAACGTACTTATCTCTCCTGCAAAAAAGCTGAAAATGGACCAAAAATTGACGTCAAAGCAGCCGAGACACTTTTTAACGCGTTCGACGCAAGACGAATGATGATGATGGCGAGCAGCAGCAGCAGCAGCGTGAGCAGCAGCGCTCTGCTGCTCGCCCGATTGAACGGGTATCATCTCAACCGCTATTATTATTATTCGAATAAAAACACCACCACGTATACTTTGAGCAGAGGCGCGAGGACGACGAGAGCGTTCTCCGGGAAGTCGACATCATCGTCGTCGGCGCCTGCATCTTCCGATTTGGAGGCGGTGAACGACGATGGGGATGAAAGCGACGATGGCATCGAGAGGATAAAACGGAACGCGGGGCGAGAAAGTGCGGAGGTTATCGTTGCGTTGGGGAAGTTTGATGCCATGCACAGGGGGCACAAGGCTTTAGCCGCCGCCGCGGCGACGTTGAGTAAAGATAATACTAAGAGCACGTCCAAAAAGGTAAAACAGCAGGCGGTGTTGTTGTCGTTCGAGAACATGGCGGAGGTGTTGGGATGGAAGCCGAAGAAACCAGTCACGGCGAAACGCGACAGAGGGAGAGTTTTGAAAGAGTGGAGCGAGGAGTTGGTAGCTTTAGATGGTGTGGAGGAGTCGGATTCAGACTGTTACTCTATTCGCGAACATGGCGTTCCGTTTGCGTCTATTCGAGAGATGTCTCCGGAGCGCTTCGTGAAAACTTTGAAAGAACGACTCGGCGTTGCCGGGGTAGTCGCGGGAGAAAACTACCGTTTCGGCTACCGCGCGAGTGGAAGTGCGGAAGATTTGGTCTCGTTCGGGGAAAAGTACGGATTACGAGTGAAAATAGTATCGCTTTTAGACGCAGATAAACTCGGCGCGGAGGCGTGTGATAACGACGGGTGCAAAGGCGAGCAAGTGTCCTCGTCGAGAGTGAGAGCGTGCTTGAAATTTGGCGACGTGGACGCGGTGACGAAGTTATTAGGTAGGAACCATCGATTATGTTTAGAGAAAATAATAGCAACCGACGGGGAGAAAGAAACGATGGATGATGACGAAAATTTCGTCGCGTACAAGAGCGAAAACATAACGCCGAAAGCCGGCGACTACGAAGGCTTTCTCGTCGTCTCTTCTTCTTCTCCTCTTTCTTCCGATGATGATGACGTCGGCGAAGAAAAGCGCTTACCAGTTCGGTGTAAAATAGTTGAAAACGGAAATAAAGATGATGAAGATGACGGATACGTGTTACTCCCGAGGAGTGCTTTTAGTCCTATTATTAGCGATAGCAACACTCTCCTCGCGTTCGATATCGAGAGACGACTTTGACATGAAAAAATTAAGGCAAATGCTTCATTATTCATATCACACATTTTAGCAGCAGAGAGAATTTTTTCACGCGCTCTATATACACACACACACACACGCGTCATGGGCACCGGTGGAGGTGGTAGTACTTTTACTAGCGAGGAAAAAATATCTGTCTCTGTCCGGGTGAGACCGTTAAACGAGGCGGAAAAAGACTTAGGCTGCGCGTGGAGGCACGCGGAAGATGCCATCGTTTTGGACAACTCTCGTAAAGTGCGTTTTTTTATTATTCCCCCTCGAAATTTCTTCTCGTATTTCTATATCTATCATCCATCAATATCTCTTTAATGCCTCGTTCTCGATACGTTTATACTCTCATTCTGACGCTTTCATCTCTCGTTATTATCGTTCACAGGAAACCACCTCCACTTCCAAAGAATCCGTGGTGTACCGCGTCGATAACGTCTTTGACGAATCCTGTTCCAATTTGGACGTCTACAACAAGACAACTTCGAAAATAGTCAAATCGGTTTTGGATGGCTTCAATGGTACGGTATTCGCGTACGGGCAAACGTCGTCCGGAAAAACGCACACCATGCACGGAGAGATCGGCACGGAACCTGGGATTGTTCCGTTGGCGGTTCAAGACGTGTTTGATTCGATTGAGAAATGTCCGGAAAGAGAGTTTCGAGTGCGCGTGAGTTACTTGGAAATTTATAACGAGAATTTGTTGGATTTATTAGCGCGTTCGTCCGCGGAAATGGACGAACATGGACAGGTTAGCAAGACGTTGAGAATCCAAGAGGATCCGGAGAGAGGAATCGTCGTCAATGGCTTGAAAGAGGAACGCGTTCAGAACGTGGCACAAGTGCAAAAAGTATTAGAGATTGGCCAGAATAATAGACACGTCGGCGCGACGAATATGAACGCGAGAAGTTCCCGGTCGCACGTTATTTTCAGGCTGTGTATTGAATCGAAGTTAAGAAAAGATTCAGAGTTAGATAGTAGTGATAAGTCAGGTCATGCTAAGAAACCGGACGGTTTCGTAGGAGCTGGGACGAAGAGCGGTAGTGAGAAAGGAGGAGGAGACGAAGACGTGGCGAACGAAAACGTGCTCGTTTCTGTTTTGAACCTCGTCGATTTAGCCGGTTCCGAGCGCGTGGCGAAAACAGGTGCAGAAGGTCAGCGCGCGAAAGAAGGTGCGTCAATTAACAAGTCTTTATTGACGTTAGGCGTCGTCATTAATAAACTCGCGGAGGATGGAAGCAAAAACGGCGGTGCGGGCGGCGGGCATGTGCCATATCGAGACTCCAAATTGACGCGCATTTTACAACCCGCTTTAGGTGGTAACTCGAAAACAGCCATCGTCTGTGCGATGACGCCGTGTGTGAGTCACGTGGAGGAGACGAGCTCCACCTTGAGGTTTGCAACCAGGGCGAAAAATGTCACTAATCAAGCGAAACGGAACGAAGTGGCGACGGCGACTACTGCGTTGATAAAGAAACAAGCCGCGGAAATCGCACGGTTAGAGAAGAAGTTGTTATCGTCCACAACTTTAAAGACGAGCGCGACGAAGAAGTTAGAAGACGAGGTCGAAGCGCTCAAGCAAGCGCTTTCTGTCAAGGATTTGAAAATACAAGAGTTGGAGGCGAAGCTCTCTTCTTCTTCTTTTCCAACGACGGCTGAAGAAGTTGTCGATGAGAATCAATCCGCCTCGGAGTGCAGAACGGTGACGACGCAGAACGATAACACCGAGGAGGGGAGTAAAAAACAAGAACAAGAAATGACGCCGCACACAACGGAAGCCATGTTAGCTTTAGAGGCGAAATTGAAAGAGATTCAAAAAGAGAAAGATTTAGTGGGAGAAAAGATGAAGACGATGAAAACCGAGTACAAATCAGAGACGAAGAAAATGTTCAAAAGAGCAGAGCAAGCTGAGAAGGAGTTGGAAAAGTTGAGAACGAACGTGAAAAAGCTGGAGTTAGAGAACGAGGCGCAAAATTCGGACGTCGTGAGCGCGAAAGAAGCCATCGAAGCGGCGTTGGTCTCGAGAAACTTAGAGCTGGCTTCCGCGGTGGAACGCGCTACTCTCGCCGAGAGGAAACTCGAGGAATTCAATCGAAAACTGAAACTGAAAGTGCGTTCGGAAGACGAGGATAACTTTGAGTTGAATAGAAAGCTGGAAAATATTACCGACGAGAAGGAAGAATTGGAGTTGACGCTGCAAAAGAAGGAGAAGAAGTTTGCCGAGGAGAAGAAAAAGTTTGCGTTACAAGTTGAATTGGCAGAGAAAAAAGTCCAAGAGTCTCTGAAAATGTACAACACGGAAGGCGATGGAAAGATCATAAAAGAAATGGTAGAGAAGATTAGAGGGTTTGAAAAAGACAACGTGGCAAAGATGAACGAAATCGCGAAATTGAAAATGGAGTTGGCGCAAAACGTTTCCAAGCTCATCGATTACGAGTATCGTTTGGATGAGAAGACGAACAACACCACGACCAGTATTCCCGATATCAAGAACAAGAGTAATAAAAACACCACCGAGGAAGTCTTCATGAATGAAGAAATAATGAAGTCACGGATTACGGAGTTGGAAGAGGAAAATGCGGATTTGCAGAAACGTTTGATGGCGTCGCCGAGCGAGAACACGACGACGATACTCAAGAAGGAAGAGGAAGAACTTTTGAAGAATGATTTACGGTTCGCGTTGGAAGAAGCGAACGTTCAGATTGAGAGAATGAACGTGGAAGTTGAGAAAGCAAACGCGGAGGCGGGCAAAGCGAACGCCGAACGCGTGGACATGGAGCAAATGCTCGAGGATGCTGTCGTGGCGGTTGAAGAGCAGGCGCGTTTGCGAGAGGCACTGGAGAAGACTTTGGAAGAGATTGAGAATAAAACGATGAGAATAGTTTCGGCGGAACCCTCTTCTTCCCCGTCCAAGAAAGCAGAAGCAAACGAAGAAGAAGAGAAGAAGAAAATTGAGGAGATTAAAAAGCTGTGCACTATTTACGAAATCAAATACGGCAAGGCGAAGGAGCGCATGAAGGAGGACTTGGTCCGCATAAAAGCGCTCACGAAGGAGATCTCGAACGAGAAGAAAAAACGAGAAGGCTTGAAATACGAAGTCGTGAAATTAACCAAGCAGATGGACAAAATGCAAACAGTTTACGGGCGCTTGAAATCGACCAAGTACTCTGGAAACGAGGAGGCTTTTGAAAAGGCGCGAGAGGCGTGCGAGAAAGAGGTGGAAAACGACTTGGTGAGCAAGAAGAATTTGAAAAAAGACCGACGACAGGAGGTCACACCGTTAGCGGAAAATAATATATAATTAGAGAGAGTAATTTTGTGATATTAATAACAAGGCATGTACTCAATATTGCTGTATCCACAGGCGTGTACGTACATATATGGTGTGTGAATGTGTGAAGTTTCTCTTATGTGTTTTCGTTTGAATATGGTTGAGATAAGAATCTCAATGTTTTTTGTTTTGTTTTTTGAAAAGTTTAACAAAGTAAATCGCGGTTAAGCAGTTTACTTCTTGGACTTCTTCGGCAACAAGACCGAGTGGATGTTCGGCAAGACACCGCCAGACGCGATCGTGACCGTACCCAACAACTTGG
>Ga0115555_1000932_pt1 | contig 20150 bp, 3 predicted proteins | sample COGITO_mtgs_1104_2_FD_87285 | JGI IMG/M metagenome (GOLD analysis project Ga0115555, IMG submission 87285) | Pelagic marine microbial communities from North Sea - COGITO_mtgs_110407 | ecosystem: Environmental > Aquatic > Marine > Epipelagic | place: Germany:Helgoland, sampling site Kabeltonne... | reverse complement strand
CTGACCGAGGCGATGGACTGCGTGCAGTGTGGGAGGTGCAGGATGCACGGGAAGGTGCTGGCGTGGGGGCTGGGGACGGCCGTTGGGGTGTTGATGGAGGGAGAAAGGGAAAATGGAAAGGGAAAGGGAAAGGAAAAGGATAAGAGGAGGGGGATGGGGAGGGTGGAGGCAGCGAGCCTTATGCAGGCGGTGGGGAAGGTGGGGGAGGGGGTGAGGTGGTGGAGGGAGATGGAGGAGAGGAGGTTAGGAGAGATGGATGAGAAAGGAGTGAGGGGTAGCCACACCGAGAAATAATGTACGCATTTACGTAATGGAAAATGTAAAATGTTTCTCGTAAAAAAATATTCTACCTTGTAAACGTAAAGTAATAACTACTCTCACTGGTCTGGGGTGGGCGTGTTTTCTCACACCAGATCATCCCCTCCGACGACTTTATACAGCCCCTCCCTCCCCACGGATTTGAAATTCGTGGACCGATCCGCGATTTGGTCGATGATGCTGAAGCGGTGGTGGTGGTGGTGGTTGTCGTCTTCGTCCGACGAACCGGAACCGGCCGCGTGAGGGGTGGAGGATCCTGAGGTACCGACATCGTCATAGTCATCGTCGTCGTCGTGGAGGTATATGCGCCTCTCTCCGACATCCCCCTCGCCGTACAGCCGCTCCGTGACCTGCAGGATCCTGTCGATCTTCCTGGCCTTGTTGTCGGCAGCCACGGAAAGTTCGTAAGCCGCAGACACGTCGGTGAAGACGTCCTTCTCGGTGGGGAGGGACGCGCGGGATTCCATGAGCACCTTTTCGTGTATGGTGAGCTCCTCCTCCGGTAAAGACGCCTTTTTGTCCTGCAGGTGCAGGAGCTTCGAGGTTCCGAGGCCGCACGACTGCGCCCTGACGGCGTCCTTGACGTCCAGGAGGCTCATGTGGTTCAGCGCGTAGGACTCCCCCCCGTCCTCCTCGAGGCTCCGGGTGTACTCCGTTACGTCCTTCCAGATGTTGAAGGCCGGCCGCACCCCGATGCCGTCGGGGACGAGGCGGGTGAAGACCTTTATCATCCTCGAGTACGTCTGCTTGGCCATTTCGCTGGCGAGATCCTGCCTGTCCTTGTACTTCTGCTTCAAGTTGAAGGCCTTCTCCTTCTCCGCGTACCACGCCTCGGGGAAGTCCGCCCGGAACTTGTTCCCCTTCTTCTTCTGCACCTCGCGCCCGTGGATTCCGATGCTGAAGCTCTGCTCGAGAAAGTTGTCCTTCAGCATGTTCTCCTGCATCACGTCCCTGCAGTACAATTCGGGCCGGTCGTTGGTGGCGTCCCTCCAATACTGGTCCCCGAATATCTTCTCCCTCATGCACCCCACGAGCCAGTAGGCGTAGTACAGGAAGATCGGGTTCTGCTTGCAGAAGACCTGGAATTCGTCGAACTGGACCCCCCCGGACTGGTCAACGTCGAGGAAGGCGAATATGCTCACGGCGATCTTGCGGACCTGGGAGGAGTTCTTTTTCTGAAGGGGGTCGTAGCGGTCCTGGACGAAGAGGACCATGTCCTCGAGGTCCACAATTGTTATTTCGGGGTCGTAGACATCCCCCCGACGGGATATCAGGCGGAAGGCGAGCTCGGCTACCCTGTCCTTGTCGAAGGAACAGTACTGCCATGCAGTCACGAGAAAGTCTCGGATGTTGACAAAGCCGTTGAAGTTCCTGTTAAAAATTCCGAAGAATCTCTTTATCCACATCCTCTCCCGGTGTTCCGTCAAGCCGAAGAACTCGACGAACTCCCCCTCGTCCATGCTGTTGTCCTCGTTGTCGTCGATATTGCTCCAGAGCTCCACCCACCGGAGCTTGTCCTCGTCGCTCAGCCTCAGGAACCGGAAGGCGGCGATCAGCTCCCCCCGGTTGTCCATGTACCTCTCGAGGAGGTACTGTTCCCTGTTGACGGAGTGCGTCACCCGACCGAAGAACTCCCACATCACCCAAGCGTACGCGAACCCCATCGACTTGCTGACGATCCGGTAGGCGTTTTTCAGCAGGGACCGGAGGATTATCAGCGGCACCCACAGGGGGGAAAGGAGGAAGTTGAGGAGCCGGGTGCACACGTTCTTCTTCTTCTTCTTCGGGGCGGCGGAGGAGAACTCGAGCTTGCCCATGTGCTCCTGGAGGGCCTTTTTCCTGTCGGTATCTTCCCTCTTCTCCTCCTCCGTGGGCTCCCTCCGCTGCTGTGAGGGGGCCACGGTGGCCTTGGTCTTCACCTTCTTGATCCCGGCCCCCTTGGGCTTCCTTTTGAGGTTGTTCTTTTCGACTTTCTTCCCCTTCCCCGACCCGAGGAGAAAGCCCTCTTTTTTTTCCTTCTTCTCAAGTTGGGCCTTTTCATCTGTCTTCTTCTCGAGGATGTTGATGACGTTCCGCCGGTGCTCGGATGTGGGGGCATGGGCCTCGTTGCGGAAATTGTCGCGAGGCATGCCAAAGGGTGGAGAGAAGAGGAGAGGCCAGAGGGGGTATTTAACTATTAGGAAGCATGGTTTGCTGTTGATAGGGAAAGGTTCTACAACGGCTCACGTGTTGTTGCCAACTTACCCTGCCACTGCCAATTTAAGTTTTTCTCCCGTGAATTACTTGCTCTGGTACACTCTCGGGGTCTTGGATTCTCTAATGGCACTCTTTTATGATTATTAATTAACACAAAAGCTCCACTCTAGGGTCACGAGCTTCCGTCATCTGACCTCTCCAACTTCTTCTCAGTAAATGTCCGGAGTTCCTCCTCCCCGCAAAGGCGGTCGCCGCCGGCGCACAGTCGGCAATTCCTCTTCGACAAGCGAAAGCGCCCTGAAGAAGAAATGGTTCCAGTTCTCTGAGCCGGCGTCTTCTCTCCCCCACGAGCAGGTGAAGTTGGACTACTTTTACAACGATTTAGACGACGAAATCACTTTCTTCGACCCGAGGTGCGACGGCGGTTGGGAGGTTGGCGATTACGCGAAGGTGGAGGAGTTTGGGGGTACAAGTGACGAGGAAGATGATGATGATGATGATGACCCACGACCTCCGCAGCAGGTGAGAGAGAAAATGCACTTTTGGCCAGAGACTGTGAAGACAGCCAGCGGTGACGATTTAAACATTGCCGCAACGCACACACAAATAATATGTATCCACATATTCCACAGATTACTGACCCCAAACTCTTACTCCGACGCGACGCAATCGTCCAGGTTCAGACGGTAGAAAGCCTGCTTAAGTCGTCCTCCATCGAAATTCCCACTCCCAAGAACCCGGAGTGGACAGTGGAACATGATGAGGCTTCCAATTCCGACTACTACTATAATAACTACACCGGCGAATCCTCTTGGGTGAAACCGCAATCAATGGTTGATTCGGAGAGGGCGGCAACAACATATGCGAGCAAGCGATTTGCCTTCGAGCGCGGTCGTCGGGAAGCCTACAAGAAACGCCTCAGCGAGCAGCGGCGTGTAAAGCAATCTCTCAAGATTTCCGAGCGGCAAGTGATCGTCGCTAAGAACGTTCACGAGGGATTCTACGCGCCCAGCGATACGCGCAAGAGGTCGAGCGCACTTCTTTTGGAGTCTCAGAAGACCCGAAAGCAACTGCTGGACTCTGCTGTCCAGTATGGTATCAATGATAATTTGCTTTTCTGCTGCAAATCATACCGTTCCGCCCGTAAGAATGGGGCGCGTAGCAAAGATATTTTCTTGTCGCTAGCTGGCAGGCATGTCGAGCTGTTCAATAAGCTCCTTGACGTCGAATACTTACTTTCCTTACACAAAACCAAAGAAGCAGAGCGAGAACGCTACAGAATTGCCGGCGGAACTCGGAAAGTCACGAATTACAGCAAACGCAGCGTGCGCGAGCGGTTCCTTTTGGTAGCACTCGAGGCCTATGAAACCGCGTATAATATGCGCTTACCACCAGTAGAAGTAAAAGGTTCGAGCAAAGATGGAATTGGCACTGACAAAAATGACGACAACTCTGTGTCTTCGGTGTTGGTACCCAACCCCATCGATAAAGAAAACGCCCCGACTATCCTACTGAACATTGCCAAAGTGTACAGCAGGCTCAACTTAGACGGTCAATGCGCCAATATCGTGCTGACCCTCTTTACCCCCGACTTCCAGCAACATGCTACGAGCCCCACCATTTTGTCGATGTCGATTCTTTCTTTTGAGACGCTGTTGAAATCGGGGGGGCATGACAATATTACCAACGCCTGTAAGATCCTAAAATGGATTGTAGAGAATGTCGAGGACGCCTTCAGCTCCATCATAGCGCACAACACAGCTCGAGAACGGGAGCTTGAAGCGCACTCCGCCAACGAGAGGTCGAAAAAACAATTCATCGTACGCCGAGAGAAGGAGCGTTTAACCAACGTTGCCCCTCCTGCTTTTCTTGCAACTACGATAAGCCATTTGGAGGAAGACGACATACGGAAGATGAAAGTAATCTGTCTCCTCACCTATGCCCAACTATACATCAAGATGGGCAATCGCGCGGAGGCTATGGTCTCGATTCTTGATGCCTTTACTCTGGCTTATCGTGTGGACGGGTGGGCACCGGGCACGATTCACGATGATGCTGTAAAATTCTTCAATGACGAGGTCACGTGGGCTCACGCCGGAGAAATGGCGCGCGAGATTTTGTGCCACGACGGAGAGAGAATCGCCGAGTATTGTTACACGCAGGCAATTCTCCGGGGAGACGGACGAGCATCGACCATCAAGAGCTTAGCGTACATTCAGTTCCGAACCAATCAAGAATCTGATGCCGTCTTTACGTGCGTTAATTTTGTCAATAGTCACGGATTCTGGGACCCCGATATCCGTGGTCTCCTCTACTGTCTATCCCCGGCCTTTCAGCAGAGATTTGATCGAGAAGAAAGGGCTAGCATATTTTTGAACCGATTTGCCCGTTACGTTTTGGCCAGGAGAAGAATTAAGAATCTCAAGCAAGAAGCATTATTACAGAAAGAAAAAGACCAGGAGAACCTGAAGAAATTGGTCGAGTTTTGGAAGTTTAAGGACGAGGGATGGATCAAAAGAACATTTTTCAAGCTGGAAGAACACTGGCGGAATATGCGGACGGTGAAACATGAAGCAGCAGTGATTTTGCAGTGCAGGTGCAAAATCATAAATGCCCGTAATGAGCTCAAGCGACGCAAGATGCATGCCAAGTACGTGGACGGTGCTATCCGAGACAACCTGCTCAAGATTCTGGGGAATCGTAAACTGAGTACTATGACAAAGTGGAAGGATTATGTGAAGACTAAGAAAGAGTACAAGTGTAGCAATCGCATCCAGGATTTTGGAAGGATGGTGTTGGCCAAGAAAAAAGTTCGGCAGGAGAAATTGATCGCCAAGGCTCTCGGAAAGAGCACAGAATTGATGGTAAAGCATTGTGTCATTGCCTGGCAGAGATTTGTCCTGGACAACAAGAAAGTGAAGACGGCCGTGAACATGCAACGATTTGTGAGAGGGAGGACTGGACGCAAGATTGCCAAGGCGGCAAACCTCACTCGCGAGCGAAACGAGCGGATTATATTGATGCTCACAGGAAAGAGCAAGGGTAACATGTTGAGAGATAGCTACGAAAACTGGAAGAATACAGTGAAAACCATTCTTCATACGAGGAACGCGACTAAAATTCAAAAAATTGTGAGAATGTTCTTAGGAAAGATGCTGCTTGCGCTCAAGAAGAGGCAAGAGAGCAAAGCAAAAGAAATGGCGTTGTTGGTCATGGGGAAAAATAGCTTGAGAATCCAGAAGATCTTCATTGACGCCCTTTACAGGCTTTTGGAAGACAAGGCGGCAATGAAGCTTCAGGCCATTATACGGGGGAAAAACGGGAAAGAAGAACTTAAGCGCAGGAAAGAGCGCGAGAAGAAGATCAAGGCGCTGTGCCGTCGCTGTCTCGGAGGGGCAGGGCACTTTGCGATGGACGGCTGGAAAGCGTTCATCGTCATGATCCGAAACGAAAAGTACCATGCTGCCAATAAGATCATTAACCGAGCCAAGGTCGTTCTGGCCAAAGCGGCCGTTGAGAGAGAGCGAAAAGAACAAGCGAGGAAAGAAGAGCTAATCGCGATGGCGCTTGGAAAAAGCGTGGAGCGAACGGCAAAGCTGTGTCTCAATTGCTGGCACGAGTTTGTGGAAATGAACAAGTCCGCGACGAAGTTTCAGGGCCTTTTCCGTATCAAGCAGAGCAAGAAAAATGTCGAGATTCTCAAGGAAAAGAAGCGAAAGGTGGAATTAATCATTGCCATGGCTCTGGGAAGGAGTGGATTAAGATGGAAGAGGAACTTCATAGCAAAACTTATCGTAAATCGGAAGCTATGCAAAATGCAAAAGAGGATCAAAAAGTGCTGGTTTGCTTTCGTTGCCAAAACGATAGCAAAGCGCTTTGTCGAGAGGCGGGAGAAGAGAAAGAAGGGAATGCTACTCTTGCTGGCGGGTTATAGGGCTGGAATGTTGAGCGTCGGAATGAGGCGAATGCAACACTTTGTGCTCATGACGGCCAAAGCGAACCAGCTTCAGAGGGTTCTGAGCGCAATTTTGAAGAGAATCAGAAAGCGACGTGTCGAACTGGTGAGCAACGTGGTTGGTGCTTCCCTGGTGGGTCTCAGCGTCACTGTAGTGAGTTCTAGGTGGTGCGGTGCTCGGAGGATTAATAAGGTCGCCAAGAGGTATCTGTGGGAAGAGAAGTTAAGGGCAATAAGGAGAAATGCCCAGAGATACGGGGAGATCATTTTGAAATGCACCAAGGAGAGAGAAAGGCGGAACCTTACCATTTGCAAACGGGAGTGGGAACGCATGCAAATCATTTGGCGCAAGAGCTACGACTGTTTGAACCGAGGTATTCGGTGCTCCTTGGCGAGGAGGGAGTTATGGAGGAGAAGGGAACATGAGCGGCTCATCAACGTGCGGTTGGAACTGAAGTTAAAGCAGAAGAGAGGGAGAATATTGGATACTTGTTTGAAGGTATTCAGTGAGCTCTTAGTTCGAAAGAGCCTGAATAAGGTCGAGGCCTTTCAGGAAGAGTTCAGAAGGGCGCACGCACCGGCTCAAAGTCAAGGTGAAACGGAAGAGGGAGCTAGTCAGTCACAAAGTCCAACCTCGCCAGCGGAGACGACCCCGAGACGACCGAAGACGCTGGCTGTGACAGCGAGAGGAACGGCGATATTGCCCCCCCTCAAGCAGGCTGTAATGATGGCCCCTGTCGACTACTTAAGCAACGGCAAGCGTGGTGCCATGGAACACACCATAAGGCAACACAGTCTGAAGGCCCGAATTGACGTGCACTGCAAAGACGCTTTGTCGGCGTCCTATTTCGCGAATAAAAAAAGCATCGAGCGCACGGGCATAATGTATTGGGGAGGAGACATGACTGAACACGACCTGATCGAGTTATGCCGGAGCGCCACTGTAGTCATCCTTAACAAATGCAGGCAAAGCGATGTCGATAACTTGACAAACGTATTGCGCATCTGTTTCCCGCCCTACGATTACGGTAAGGGAGTGAAAAAAGAGGCGAAGAGAGAAGAGAATGGCGAAGACTACATGTTTACCGAGAGGGTTGAAGTAGAGGAGGAGGATGAACAAGCCGACGATGACGATCTCAACAACAAAGCCGAATGCGTCCTGAGAAAGGTGGTGATTGTCGGCTCTAGTGATGTTGTGATCGATATCCGGTGCCTCAGCCAAATCGTATGCGATCCAAACTGTAAAATTACCAGTGTGACAATCAGTAGCGTCATACTGAAGAACCAAGGAGCCATTGCATTCGCAAATGAGGTTAGCAAAGCGAAGACTCGTCTTTGCTCCGTTGATAAATTGAGATACAGAAAGTTGCAAGAGGTTGTGCTGGAGAACAATGGAATTTCGCAAAGCGGTAGCGCTTGCCTTTTAAAGAGCTTCTGCGACAACAGCGCCTTCGATCTGAAGAGCTTCGCCCTGTCAGAAAACACCGTTGGCGACACTGCGGTTATGGGGAATATCATGGAGAGTTTCGTGCACTCTCAGTATAATTTAAGAAAGCTTCGATTCTCCAAGTGTGGATTGAGCACGTTCACTAAGCTTGGCGAATACTGTGCGGATAATATTGTCGAGAAATTATTCGCGGGGCTGTTCCAAAAACCACCCGTTGTAGACGACAGTGGAGTGACAAGGAGCGCAACGAGAAATTTTGACTTCATCAATCTGAGTGGCAACGAGAATTTGAATGACTCCGCGATCGAAGCACTGCTAAACGTAAACGAGAAATCTGGAGGGGAAGGGAGCAAGGTCGATATTCAATTTTTGGACTTGAGTGAATGCAGACTTACTAGCCGGGGGGCAGGGATTATCGCGAACGTCCTAATTAAAGACGTAGAGAGCGACGGTCTAAGCGAAGAGGAAGAAGAAAGCGCTGGTGAGGGTAGTTGTAGTCAAGAGGGTGATGTCAAAAATTGCGTAGAAGTCGATGGGGAGGGAAAGAAGACCGACGACAGTGTGACTGACCGGAAAAGCGCACAAAAAAAAAGGCGGAATGACAACTTAAAAATCGTGGAAATAGACCTTTCTTCGAACGACATTGCAGATGATGGCGCAGACGCGCTTATGGATACTTCGAACCTGGGAGAAGTCGTCTTAAACTTGGACCGGAACAGAATGATCAGCGATAGTGTTGTGACACAAGAGGCTGAGAAAATAGTCAAGGGAGCCAGCCTCACAGAGGCCCCGAGAATATTCCCTTCTGACATTTTTGATAGGCCCAGTAGCCCACTAAGTGCGAAACGAGGTGCTTTCTTCAACACTATCGATAGCTTCGGTATGCTGTCTCCGGGTAAAAAAAATGTGCTTCCCAGCTTATTTTCTAAAACTAACCCATTCGATGCGAAGAAGCAGGCGAAAGAGATAGCTGCAAAGAGGTGGTGGGATCCAATAGAGGAGGCCAATTGGGTTCCGGAATACAGTATATACAAAGACTACTATAAATAAAACAATTGTGACAGACTGATGATGCGATGGTATACAACCTGTAGCCCTAGTGTTAAAAATAGCTAGTGCCACAATTGGCATTTTATTTGCAAATAGCTGTTCTGTTAAAATCACAAAATTAAAACAGTGTCCACTCCACTCCACTCCACTCCACTCCACTCCACTCACAAGTCAGTTAATCTGTTAGATTACACAGAGCGGCGACACCATACAACACCCAAGTATTGGGGTCAACATCCGTCTGAAACTCAACTGGCACCACAAAATTTGTACTCATTCCAGTAGTGCTCAAGACTCCCTGTCGAACGCTCGTCTTGTACACCGGGCAAGCATAGTCTTCGGGGCTGCACTTGTGATTAACAGCCGGCTGAAAGTGGATCATGGGCAACAGCTGGTACATGACTCCCTTGTCGGAAGGTGCTAGCATCCACTTGTCATGGTCGAATTTAGCTCCCTCCAAATACAATCCATAGACATAAACGCCGTCGTCAGGGCCCTCCTCGATCTCATCCTCGCTCTTATGCAAGATATCAAACTTGAACGTAAGAGTATCGATCGCAACTTGGTACTTTCGCGCGTAGGTCTGCAGAGTACCAGTCATAAATCCTTGCGGGAAAAAGAAAACTGGGAGTGGGAATGCGTCTGGCTGCCCGTTAAGCAGCCAACCCCTGAAGAACTCGACCCTGAGAATCAAATCCTTGACCCAGCTTCCCAAGCTCTTGAGGCTTGCAAAGCTCACCTTGGTCCATATGCCCGGGACCTGGTTATTCAAGAAGCTCCCATACATACTGTCCAAGTCCCCGCTCATTACGATCAGACCCTTAATAGCCTTCTTCAAGTCCAATAGGCTGCTCTTCATCTTCCTGAGCAGGCGATTGAACTTAATCATCTCTTGCTGCAGTACAATAGCTAGACTGGGCAACAAACCGTTTGGCTGGATTATGAACGTCGTGTCTCCGGCGTCATCTTCGTTCAGTATGTCGGGAACTTTGCTCAAGATATCGTCGCTGAGCTCCAACACAATCTCGTCTGAGCTCTTTCCCCCTCCTCCGCCGCTTTCCCTTGGTTGCAAGCTCAGCAATGTAGCCATGCAGGACAGGCTCTCGGCCCTATTGAAGGCAGTGTTGGCGTTGTCGTGCATGCCAAATACCTCCGGATCGTCCACGTCCGGTAACTTACTCAAATATTCTTTGGTTGTGTCTAGCTCCCCTGCAACAGGCGCGTAGTAATTTCCGCTCGCGCTGAATTTGTAGTCATCCTCCAGCACATTTCTGTTGATGAACTTGCTCAAAATGCTCATCAGACAACGCCTGTCCCAGTCGTCAGTCACCCTTCCACCATAATTAATATGCCCCGTGACGAACACCAGCGCGTCCCAAGGAATCACGTCCATGGTGTCCAAGAACCTTCTTAAAATCGCGATACTGGTAACCAGGTCACTCTCATCAAAACCATATCGAATGTTGAAACCCAGTGGACCGAACTTCCTTCTCTCCTGAACGTTAGCGTGGAACATGGCCAACCCGCAGATAAGCTTTTTCCAGGGCCTTATCATTGCACAATTCTCGTAATCGTCCTGCTTGACCAAGTTGCTGAAAACGCCTTGCACGTTTGCCTTGATCCCCTTGGGCGGCTCATTGGTCATCTTTACTCCATTCTGCAAGACTGACACGGGGAAATAAGTTACGGGACTACTCGTCAAGAACAGCCTGAAATTGGGGTGATTTTTTTCAGTGTTCTCCACAAGGTCAAACACCAAGTTCTCGAGGTCCGTCATCCAGCTCTTCGCAAGCATGCAGTTCTGCAGCAGGACCCAATTCCCATTCTTGCATCCGTCGCTGACCAAGCTCTTCGCATAATCGCCTTGTCCTTGTCCCAAGCTCACAAGTGCCAACGTGTCGGCATAACCTTCCTCCTTAGCAAACCTCAACAGCGTCCCAGTAGGATCTGCACCCTTAGTTAGGATAAAGATGCACGGAGTCTTGTTGTCAAGATCCTTGGCAATGTCAGCCATTGTAGTAGCAGGAGGTGTCGCGAATTCTTCGCCTAATTTACTCGACACGAACGTGAACAGACTTGTCGTAATCTTATCCTCCTTCAAGCACTTCATTAAGATCAGTCTCTTGAAGTCGTTCACAGTCTTGTTCAACGCCTCGTCAGGTAGGTCGTCAGAAAAAAGTGTCTCGCTGTTGATCCACTCTGTCCAAGCAGGCCAGTTGCCAATCAAGCTGTCAATCAAACCCGCAAACGGGTAGGTCACCGACCCATCAGCCCCTTCGACTGCAATGCGATCTTGACAGGCGTACAGCAAGTCCCACTGCTGCTCGCTGATATTGTCAGGACTGGGGTTGGGCTTGAAAGTGCTCCGATCGACGACCCCGGCGCCTCTCATGAAAAGACCCCACTCGTCGGCCTGAATATCGCCCCTATGCTTGAGTATCGCAAAGCAAATCATGCTGCTGAAAAGCAACTTGTGACGCTCGAATAGACCCCTGCAAATGTTCCTATATATGACCGTAGTGCTGTAGTCAATCAATATTTGCAGACGTTTTTCGATATCATCGCTCTTTTCGCTCTCCATTATACACTTTGTGAACAACGCCTGGTAGTATTCCAGACTGTACTGGTACATTGGATCGATCTCGGCCAAATCTGCAATCAAGAAGTAGATGATACTCCCCCTAGTAGCCGCGCTCCTGTACTCCTCGCGCGCCTCGTTGATGCTCTTGTTGGTGATCTCACTCTCTTTCACTCTCTCCTTGATCATATTACTCATCACCTTACTATTGCCCAGAGTCTCAATCAGCTGCGCATTATCCAAGATGTTACCCGTCGCAGAGCTCAGATCGTGCAAAATGGCAGCCTCCAGCTCGCTAAGCTTCTTCTTGTCGCTAGCCATACTCAGCAATAGTTGCACCTTCTTCTCCTCGATATCTGGCCTTTCCAATTTCACCACATCCCCCAGGATCTGATCTTCCAAACCGTCGATCGTCACTGTAAAGTTAATAACGGTAACTTTTATGCAAATCTCCGGAAGATAGTGAGGATTTGGGAGCTTGCTTGTCATGTACAGTTTAAACTGCTCGTCGTAGTCGACGTCGCTGTCTCCGAGACGAATCAGCCTCCTGGTGCCTTGTTTAAATATAGCCTTCTGCAGTACAGGTTCTAAAGCAGGCTCCATCGACTCCCTGACATCCTCAATGAGCAGCGGCCTTCCGTTACGAATGCAGAACTCCAGACTTCTCAGTAAGTTTATGTTGCTCATGGTGGTCATCTGAACACCGTTAGCTTCCTCCATTTTTTTAACCCACTTGTTTGCCTGTCCTTGAGGATCGATCATCAATGGCCACCTCTTCGCCTTGGTCGCCAAAATGGCGCTGTCAGTACTTACGCTGTCGCTCGGCAACGCGTAGTTCTGCCACTCGCGGATCTGAACAGGATCGACCATGACCTCACTCACAGAAAATTTCTCGGCCATGGGGATTTTCATTTCATTGACCTTTTCGCACCACTGAGAGATAAGAGTCGCCCTGTACTGACCTGTAAAGGGCCCGTAATAACTGACGGCGGCGCAAGCTAGGAAAGTGTCCCCAATCAGCAGCATCTTCTTCTCCGTTAATGTTTCGACAGTCTCCCTCCACCTGACTCCCTCCTCGCTCAGCCCCCCGGTCAATTTCTCTGCCCTCACCAACCTATTGGCCGTGAGATCGCTCTGCTCCTGCAAGTCGTTCTTCTCGGCAACGGTCTTATCGCACAGTTCGTTCAACTGTGCGACCTTATCCAAGACCGCCTTCAACGTCGCCTGCTTCTCGGCCAACGCAGAATTGGCCTTCTCCATCTGTGCATTCATCTCGGCCAGCTTCTTCTTCTTGGGCTCGACAGATTTACTAACGTCTGCGTAGACGCTCATGGCATGGCACCACATTGCCATTCCCGTTGCTGCCTTACTAACTTTTTGGACGACCTCAACTTGCATCTTCTCCTTCACCAACACCTTTCTTAGTTTTACCAGAGTTGGTTGGGGGATGTTGTCCTTGTCGTAGTTCTTCATATTATCGATAAAGGCGGCATTTCCGAGTACTTTTTTTGCGCTGTCCCAGTCTGTCTTCTCTCCAAACATAATACAAACGGCTTCCATCACCGTTTGCACAGCCTCGGGTGGCTTAGCAAATGACTTCACTTCGGTGATGTCACTCTTGGTTAAACTGTCTAGTGCTTTAACCGCATTCTCCAACGCAGGAAGCGCCTTGTCAAGATCTAATTGGGCATCTGCTTGAATCTCTGCAACCTCTGCAGCTTGCTTTTTCACAATCTTCTCCTCGCCCTCGACCTTGTTCTTCACCTTATCAGCTTCAGCCTGGTCGATGGCAACCTGCTTCAACAGCTCCTCGGCTGCCACACTCTTCTCCTCAAGAACTGGTTGCAACTTGGTCAAATCAGCCTTCAGACCGGTGACAAGTGCTTCGGTTTCGTCTAACTTTTGGACTCCGATGGCCATTCTTTCTCTCTGCTCCTCGACCTTCTCCTGGTTGCTGCCTAGCATCTCCTTGTAAAGTTGGATCAAGTCAAGGTAACTCTTCGGCGTCGTGTACACCTTCCTCCTCAGCTCAGCGAAAAAGGAGTTCCCGACAGAATTCACGCTCTGGTGTACCGAGCCGCACATAGTGATAAGTCCGTCCTTGGTGTGGTCCATTCCCTCCGGCAACATTAAATCCTCCATCAAATGACTTGCGACTGCGATCAAGGCCTCCTCGGGCCAGGGGTGGAACCAATCGATGGTCGTGCAGTTGATCAATGCGGGGAAGTTTCTGCACCTTATCCTCAATGCATCTCCGACCGGGCTCATGCCTAAGACAATATGGAGGTTTTCTCTTGTCAGGTTCACGAAGGTGTTGATGCAATTGTCCCTGCTCTCAATGATGCCCAACTCTTTGCATATCGGGAACATGTTACCAACCAATTTATCCAGCTCGTCCATTGGCCAAAGATTCGGTACCTCTCCTGCATTAAGAATGTTGTTGATGTCTTCCAGCATGGTCTCGTCGACAATCTGAGTGTCGGTGAAAATCCACGCCACGGGCTTCCTATCGATCGCTGCGGTCCACATGAACTTCTTGATGTCCTCCCGGAACTCGTTCACTCCGTACCCACGGTTTATTTCGATCTGAACACATTCGAAACCTGCAATGAAAGCCGCAATCCTACAGGTACTTTGTTTTCCGCTTCCGCCGACTCCCACGAGCATGGCATTGCCCCTCGGCTGCTTGAGTATCCTCGAAAGTCTGCAAACGTGCTGAATAGCATCCTGGAAAAACACCAAGTTCATGGCCGTTGGGAAAGTGACATTGTACTCGTCCAAACCATCGTTGAGTAATTTGAGCATCTTCTTGTTGTCCCTGCACTCTTCGTACAGCTTCTTGTCGGCTCCGGGCCTCATAAAGTCGCAAAAGAGGACACTCTTCTCGTTGTACAAATCCTCGGCATTCAAAGTCTCCCTGAAGTGTCTACTCAACAACTCGACGACCTTACTCTCGAACCACACCTGGTCCTCCCTGTTGATGAGCCTGTCGTAGAAAACACGACTGACCTCGTGAACCCACAACCTATAAAAGGTCTCGCTATTATTGCACTTGGCTGAAGTAATCATCAACAGTCCCTGGAAAACCTTACTGATGTCCCTAAGGTTGAAAGTGTAATGAAACTTTGCCGGCGTGGGCAATAGTTCCTTGCTAATGCTCTCGTAAACTTCGATAGTACTGGACACAGCGCATTTAGCCATCTCAGACACAGACTTCTCAAACTTCTTCACGTGAGATTTCAAAAGCGAACTGAAAATCCGCTCCAAACTTGAATTGCTAGCAGGAGGGACGCAAAACACATTGTGATGCCGCGTGAAACGCGGCGTGACCTCGCTCCTCCCACCTCCAGGGGGAGCTGCACAGCTGAACAGCAGCGTATCCTCGACGTCCTTCCAAAAGAGCTTGTCCCTGTCGTAAAATCCTTTGTGATCGAGGTACTGGCGCAAGAGTTCGACCGGGGGCTGGGCCCCGTAAGTCTCCACGATAGGCATATTCACATCATCGACAAAGATGATAACTTTCCTATTGATGGGCGCGCCGAGAAGATTTTTTCTCTTCTTCTCCATTTTACTCTCGATGCTGTGCTGGACAGTAAGAGAGCTTGTCTGCGCACTGTAGTTGACAGTCGTGCAGTTGATACCCATGCCCCCGTCTTCTACAAGCGGCTCTAGTTGATTCATCAGTTTCTGTATGACGGTTGTCTTCCCAGTTCCAGTCACTCCTGTCAAAAATACAGGCTTGTCGACCTCAATGAGGCTCTTCATCAAATAAGAAAACCTCACAGTATCGCTCGTTGGGACGACCATGTCAAAGTAGCTCATTCCAGGCGTGTGCTCGAACTCCGGGACGATTGAGCTCCAGTTCTTAAACTCATTATCGTCTAGTTTCACAAAGTAATCGAATACGTCCCCTTGGTTTGGGAACTTGAGATCACTTATTTCCTCACCCAAGAGTTCCCGAATGAAGTCATTGAAAATCTCCCAGTGGGTGTGAGCTATCGATCCTCCGACACTCCAAATCAAGCAAAATGCGAAGCACTTGCTGCACTGACTCTTGAGCCGGTCCTCGCTAGCGGTAAAGTCGACGCCCTTTGACGGCACAAAAAGGGACTGGAACAGCATGGTCAAACTCGTGACCAATTGGATATCAACGCACTCGACAGGTTCTGCGCACTTCTTCCTTTGGAATGTGAGCGCTTTAGGGAAAACTGTTTCGATTAACCCGAACAGATGGGCTTTCACGGGCTCTGGCAAGCCCTCCGGAGCAGAGGAGATGGGTCCCCACAACCAGCTTTTCACATAGGGCATGTAGCCCAAATCACTGGGAGTCATGTACACGACTCCAATTCGGCTGACCGTCGCAGGACTTGCAGTACTGAGATCCATGACCTCGAACAAGCACTTCATCTCTTGCTTGAGCTTGATGCGCTCTCCGTTGGCCAAGCACAGCGTCATATTATCGTCCAGAACCGTGTTCATGTTCTCAATCCACAGCGCATCGATGGGCCCATCAAATACTGTCCACTTCCTGTCGGGGGTTGTCTCTCCGACCGCCTTTCTCATGATGGTGCTGGCGAGTCCGTCGTGCCACTCCTGAGTCAGTTCATTGAATTCTCCGTAGAGCTCCCCCATGCTAATGCACTTGGGATTCAAGATGGTGGTGTGGACGCGGTCAAAAAGTGGATTGCTGCTTCCCTTCTCCCGCAAGTTCGTCATGACCTTGGCGAGCAATTTATAGCAAGTTGTCTTTCCACTGCCGGTGGGTCCAACAAGGGTGGCTCCGAACCGGATGTTGAAGATATCAAACATCTGAATGATCTTGTTCTTGAACTTGTCCACTTTCTGGTAGCCCCCTTTCTCGATTTCTTCGTCCATGGCCACTGCAAACTCGCCATAGTCATTATCGGGGATACTCACACCAGGGAAAAGGTCAAGCACGATGGCCGCAAACAAGGGGAGATCGTCTGCGAGGAACTTGGGCACATTACTGTCGCGCAGCGCTCGGATCAAGACCAAGTCCTCACTTAGCTGAGGGTTGCTGCGTTTCAGACTACCAGCCATGACAAGAACGGATTTCACCGCCCTGAGCCCGTAATCATAGTGGGGCTGCTGAGAAAGTTGCTCACTGCACAAAATGTATAATTTACACATCTTTCGGCTCAGCGTCTTTGCGTCCCCGAAACCTTCAGCAAAGAGCATGATCTCTGCGATCAAAGCATAGTTGGGAACCATCATACTCACAGGCCTGAAGCAAACCTGTAAGTTATCGGGCAGCTCTGTCCTCCCGGCATATCCAGGGTTCATGGTGATGATAACGTGGTGGTCTTTAAGCGCAATTTGCACGCCCATGAAGTTGATGCTGCTCTTCTTTGCGATACGGCCCTCCCTCAAGACAACCATTTGCTGCGCAACGACGCTCAGCACCTCAATGTCAATACGGTTAAACTCATCTAGACACGTCCAACCACCGGACTGTGCTAGGCCACGGAATAGCTTGCCCATCATTTTATAGTCAATCTGGTCGGAACAATTGAAGACGACACAGTTAATGGCTAGAGCTTTGGCGAGATCTTTGGAAGACTCCGTCTTGCCCGTACCCGCAGGCCCAGCGGGGGCCGCCCCCAACTTGAGTCCGTAGCTGCCCGTAAGTGTAAGCCAGCATCGATCAGTGAGAGGCGTGATAACTAAACGACTCGTCGCTCCCATGTATTCGTAACCATAGAGAAGAACGGCATCGCTATGATTCACCACAGGAGACACCTTCTCCTGCTCCACTATCCAGTAGTACCGCAGCTGAACCTGCCAGGTAAAGTCCATGGTATCCGTCACATTTTTCTCTATCATGTCGTCGATGATGTCACGTGCATGCACATCAGTCGTCACAAGAGCCACGATAACCTTGCGCTCAAGTTTGGTGAGGTCCCCCCTAATCTTGATAATAAGGTCGTTCAGATCAGCCTTGTAGAGTGCACTCCACTTCACCATAGCTTCGGAGGCATTTTCTTCCCTCAGTGCGGACTCTGTTTCACGTGCCCAAGTCATTTGAGCGACGGTCGCAACGACCTGTCCAGGGTGGTGCAGAATCCACTCCTTTCGGTCCCTCTTGTCATAGTCTATTAATCCAGCTTTCATGAGCGCGTGGAGCCTATCTTTCATCCTAGACTCCACGTCGGTGAGCCAGCTTTCGACGGGGCCACGGGCCTTGAGATTCTTGCCAAGGTCGATTCGCTCTCCTTCTTGAGAGAACATGGCCAATATGTCGACGCTCTCTCCCGGAGCAAACTCGAGGCTGACAATGTTGTCGAAGCACTTCCTCAAGTGAGGCTGCACAGCCAGGGGGTTCTTGGCCTGAGAAAGGATTTCCAAGAGCTCGTCGTTTGAAAGGAAGTAGAAACGTGGGAAGGCTGCTCTCTTCGTCTCCAAGTATTCCTCCAAATTCTTCTGGATCTTGTCGAGGGCAACATTATGGGACTGGAACGTCTCCTTGCGGTCCTTATAAGTGCCGGCCTTGATAGCCACAGGGTCGTCGTTCGTCATCTTCATGATATTCTTCCAACTCTTGTCTACAGTCTGGAAAAGTTTAGCAGCTTCAGGTAGCTGCTTGACGATGTCGGGGGAGCTGAAGATGGTTTCCAGATACATCCAAGTCTTCTGGCACATGAGCCATTCGTCGAGTGTGTCTTGGAACAAAATTAACTTGCCACGCCACTCATCGACCAAGTCCCTGATTCCTCCTACATACCGACTTCCTAGAACGGTGTTGATGGTTACGAGGCTGTCATCCAAATTGGCGATAATCTCGCTAGTGTCGCCGAGAATGAACAAGTCTTTTTGGTCCTTGTGATTCCTGACTTCAAATTCGCTTGTTTTCCACATGTTAGTGACCTTGGCCATCATTCCCTCTAAGACGAACTCTTGCTGGGCGTATGTGGTTATTTCCACGATGCGGTCTGCGTGGGCTGTGACCTCTTTCTCAATCAGCATTCCCAGAGTAAAATCGGGATCCTCCTGAATCTCAAAGCCGACGCAGTCGTCGATCTGCTTCCAGTGGCGTTCCTGCAATGTGTCGTCGCGAAGGTTGACCACGACGGGGAGGACTGGTGTAAACGACGTGACGGAAGATTTCAATTTGGGAACGACAGGGTTCCCGGGGAGGTTCTTGGCCGCCTGGAAGCAAAGTTTGTTGAACACGGTTATCTTTTTCTCCAGTGCAGCCGCCTCCACAGTCGCGAGGGGAGTGTTGGTCCATTCAGCGGTAAGGTGGTTCCACTCCTTAATACCCTTCCACAGCTTGAGTTTGAGGCCCAAATCAGCCTTGACTTCGTCAAGCACCTCGAATTCAGTCTGCATCTGCCCTAAGAACCCTTGATACTCTTGCAGCGTCTCACTTCGGTCACTTTTGACAGTGAGATCGCTCTCCTGCTTTTCGAGGAATGCAATTACATCGGATGTGTTCTCGTAATGGTCTAAGGAGCTGATAATGGGCTTGTCAAGCAGCTCCTTGATCATCTGAATGTCCTTGTTCAGCTTGGGTATCTCGGCCTCGATGTCCTGCACAAAGCGGATGGTGTCCTCCTCCTCCTTTCCCTGCGCAATCTCGATGCCGTTCTCGAGCGTAAGCATCTCACTCGAAATCATGTTCAAGTGCGCTTTCTCGTCGTCTGGAATGGGCCAAGTCATCTCGTCCATCAAGTGAGCCATGTCGTCGATGTGCTTCTGAGCCCCCTTGTAGTTGTTGAGCTCAGACTGGGACTCCTCCACGATTTTCTTCTTCTTTACAAAATCGGCTACATTACCTGGGACGCCCGTCACGATGGGAACAACTTCTCCCAGCGTGTCGAGAAGGATCTGGGATGATTTTTTCATGAGTTCAGGCAGAAGTTCTTTGAGGGCCAACATACAACGCACGGGGGAGGGCATTAGGTTCTTCTTCAAGACGTCGCTGAATACAGTGAAAATTCCTACGTCGGCGATCCAGGGGATAGTATTAAAGTTGTCCACCTGATCCTTGTACTTCTTGATGTCAGTCTTGTACTCCTCAATATCAATAGTCCCATGGTACTTTTTCACGAGGTTCTCCACCTCACTCTTGTTACTAAAGTAGGTGTCCTTAAATGGGAGGAAGATGTTCGAGTATTCGTTCACCTCTTCAAAGGCGTTGGCAAGGTTCTCGAAGATCTTCTCGGTAGTCAATGTGAAGGCCTCATCAGAGTTGATGATATCCTGCACAGGAACATCCTCCACTGCCTGCTCCTCCTGCTCGTCCGTGTCCTCCATTATGTAAACCTGGAGCTCTTCGTGACTGAATACTCGCTCGGGAATTCCGATCACCTTTAGCGACTGAAAAATAACAGACTCGATCCCCGCTTTGATGCGGTGCTGTGAGGGGGTGACATTGATCGTTCCCATGTCACTAAAGTCCACATCTAATTTGAAGAGTGAGGGGGCCTTCTTTGCCACCCCAACGATGATCTCGTCCTTTGCCTTCTGGACTTCCTCTTCGCTATACATAATATTGGGGATCACATTGGGTGGATTTTCTACCGATGAGACAGCATCGCTACAGTCGTAACATTTTTGGCAGGAGGGGGGGGGGGGGGGGGGGG
>Ga0115555_1000929_pt1 | contig 20259 bp, 8 predicted proteins | sample COGITO_mtgs_1104_2_FD_87285 | JGI IMG/M metagenome (GOLD analysis project Ga0115555, IMG submission 87285) | Pelagic marine microbial communities from North Sea - COGITO_mtgs_110407 | ecosystem: Environmental > Aquatic > Marine > Epipelagic | place: Germany:Helgoland, sampling site Kabeltonne... | reverse complement strand
TTCGGTGCCTTCCACCAAGAAGGAATCTATTTCTTGGTCACTCATCACTCAGAAGCCTAACTCGGAATGGTACAGGTCATTACACCCTACACCCTACACCCTACACCCTACACCCTACGCAATCACACAATCACACAATCACACAATCACACAATCACACAATCACACAATCACCATCACTCCATCACCATCACTCCATCACCATCACTCCATCACCATCATTCCATCACCATCACTCCATCACCATCACCTCTCCCGGTTCACAACGTCCTTTCCGAATTTTTTGTAGGACGCTTGGACGTGGCGGTTGAACTCCTCCTCTCTGTCGCTGTCGCAGCAGTATGGCTCAACACAGTCAAAACAGTGCCATTCTCCGCATTCGACGCACCATTCCATCCACTGATGGCGCTGCGACGTATCAGACTTCCTGTAATGTCGGGGACATCCCGAACAAATGTGGCCCACCTCCCCAGGTCCAAAAAGGCCACAGCGGCACTTGATTAGTGGATCATCGTAGTCGTCGGAATCATCGTCTGTGTCCTTGTCGAAACAGGAGATACAAATTTTCACTGTGCAGTATTGACATTGATGAAAGGAAGGTGCACCATCAACAGGTGCACCATCAACAGTGCCTTTGCAAGTGATGCAAGTAGCAGAGGGAGCTTTGGCTGACTCCTCTTTCGTCTCTTTCTTTGTTGTCTTGTACGTCTTTGACGGAGGAATTTCGTCCTCAGAGTCATGTGTTACCTCCTGAAACTTCCTGCTGGGCTTACGAGTTCGTTTAGAGGACATTATTAGGTTATTGTGTTTTATTTTCTTACCCAAAAAAGAAAACTTTCGATCTCAGATCCCTACAAAAAAGGCAAAATTTCAAACGCTACGTAAAATAGTGAAATTAGGCGACGTAGCGATCCAGCGTCGAGGGAGGCCAAATCTGTACTTAAAAGTCGTCCAACGCGCGGATCAAGACCAAAGTGAGTTCCTTCTTAACTATTTTGAATTTCGTTTACTTAAAATACATTCTTGTAATACAATTGTTTTCATGATATTATTTGAATATATTATGTTATTCTTAACATAAATTTTTCAAATACTTTCATAATATATTTTATAATTTGATATATTTAAAAATTTAATAATTTTTTCAAAGTAATATAATAATTATTTTTTTTAAAAACTTTAGAATTCAAAATTATCATAATATATATATATATATATTTATAATAAAAGTAAATTGTATTTCAAAAATGTATTTAGTATACGAAATCAAAAACGACAAATTTTGCAAAAATGCGCTAAAAACCGTGTGTCTACTATTCGTTATCTGTTTGTTTTTGTTTGTGAGGGACATCACAAAGTAATCAAAAATTTTCTACGCTCGATCCCTGATTCCAGACTCTTTTATGACAAATTCTTCACGTTCCCCCTCCTTTACTCTGGGACTCTTTCCAATGGAGAGAACTTTCAAATCTGAGTTTTTCCCATCAACTCCTCCTCCCTCACTGAGAAGGATTTGTGTGCTTGTGGCTGATTTAAATGCTTCCCCGGCGAATGCATCCCCCCCGGCGAATCCGTTGGCACTATCAAGGCTGCCGCTGTTGAACTTGATCACATCTTGATTGGTCAATAGAATGGCGACTTGAAATTTGTGGGCAATTTCGGACAGTTTTCCCATGATCTCCAAAAGAGTTTCGTGTCTTATCGATGTCTTTTCGACCCCCCTGAGAAAGTATCCGAGGGAGTCGATGACGACCAATTTAAGGTGGGACGAAGGATTAAGTGCATTCATTGACGCGATAACACGGGGTAGGCTATAAATGTGCTGAAGGAGAGAGTCAAGGGTGTGTATGCGGAGGAAGTGTATTGTCGACAGAAGGGAAAGGACGGTTGGGAGGTTTCCATTTCCATTTCCATTTCCATTTCCATTTCCGTTCCCGTTTTCCGCGTCAATTGTCCCTTTCTTCCTTTTCTTTCTTTTCTCAATTTTTTCGACATGTTCTTTCAACCCTGTCGCCAATTCAGTCCACCTCCCCTCCCCCACTCCCCCCTCTGTGTCAAAGTAGATGCTCCTCCCGCCTGCCCCCCCCCACTTATTCCCTAGTCCGCAGTCGACGCAAATCTGCATGGAGAAATTGGACTTCCCAACTCCTGCGGGGCCACAGACTGAGGTGATTTCGCTGAGAGCAATCCCACCCTTGAGCAGGTCGTCCACTGGTTTGATGAAAGTAAATATTTTGCCGGGCTTTGAGGCAAGGATTTCGGATGCGGAAAATCCGGGTAGTCGGAAACATCCGGGTAGTGTTGTGAGTGGGGACTCAAAGTCAGAGTCATGGGAGATTTTTTCTTCGATGACTTTCTACGTTTTGATGCAAAGATGTTGGATCATTTTTGTTGTGTGTGTGAGTGTGCTATCTACTATTTTCAATGCCTCCCATTCCCCTCCTCCCTGCTCAACCCACACTCACCTTTACGCAATCAACAGATTCTATCAACGAGCCCCCCATCACACCCTCTCCTTCGTCATATTCAAGCACATCTTTCACAAGAACGAAACCATTTGACTGCAAATCTGCCAGAAATACCTCTGGGATTCTCAAATTCCGTAGCGATACCCGATTAAGAAAGAAACTAGCACTCGCAATTCCTTTCTCCACGCCGGGAACATCGCCATCCCCTTCTCCTTTCTCGGCGCTGGTAGTGAATGTGCTTGAGCTGGTGGCAGTTGGAGCACAAGCACTCTGCAGGGCAAGTTCGAACCAGCTCGGAGATTCGTTGCATGCCTGAGAATTCATTGGAAGAGACTCTTCCAGGGCGGGGATACCCCCAATTTCTGAGTGCCGAGGATTTCCCCCGTTTAATACGTGAACTTTCACAATTTTCCTATTACTTAGCCCTACGCACTACGAAAATTCAGAGGTCGCTTTGAACGCCCGCTTTTCCTCGCAAATGAAGAGAAAACGAAGTGTGATTGCCCTTTTTCTTTTTTGCCTTGGTTCTTCACTTAATAAATGGCTACAAATCACCCAGAACCATTGATGTCGTTTCTCGTTTTTCGAACGCCCACAGCACAAGACAAAACCTCAATTTATTGAAGAAATAAACCCAAAAATATCTTCAAAGACCTCCATTTCCTCCCCACGAAATCTCCCTCCGAAGACGGAAGACGATTGACTTCGTACTTCGTACAGTACCGACGACTGACTTCATACTGCCATGATATCGCCTGTCTACCCACATTTGAACGACATGTCGGCTCAAGAGCTGTTGAAAACGTCCTACGAAGAGTACGCAAATCCCAACGAAGTGAAGGAGATGTTTAAGGAATTTTTTTTGGGAGAGTTGGGGGAACTGAAGAAAATTCGCGAGCTGTTAGTTAGTGACAATCAACAGGTCGGGTCGCAATCGAGCGTCAGAGGGCATAAGGAATCGGCCGATTACTCATACTTTGTGGACATGTTTGCCCTTTGTGAGTATTCCCCCCCACTGTCCAGGATGGTACTCAAACATGCTAATGTTGCCAGCCTCCTCACCCCCGTTCTTATGGAGCTGCAGATGTCCATGCTCGAGGACGAGAAAGATTTGGAAGTAAAGAAGAAGATGTGGGTAAAGGGGCTGAAGAAGGAAGATGCCGATGGCGATAGGGTGCAGGCTCAGAATCTGTTTGAGGTGGGAGGGGGAAGGGGGAGAAAGCGGCAAAGGTCAAACCTCCATGTGCGTTTGCAACACCTTCCTCCTCATTGCGAAACGTCTAAATCGAGTGCATCTTCAATTACCGCGTCTGACGTAGGTTCCGTTGTTCAACTCAATGGCACAGTGATTCGAACTTCCCAGATTCGGATGCTGAATGAGTACAAGGTATTTCGGTGTCTGAATAGCAAGTGTGGTCACGAATTTCGGGTCTATGCCGACATGGAACAGAGCGACAATGCAATCGTGCAGCCGCTTGTTTGCTTATCCCAGTTGGGGGGGGAGGGAAAAATATGCGGTGGGAACAGGTTCATTGAAGACGAGAGCCAACACACTTACTCCGATTATCAGGAGATTAAGATTCAGGAGAGCGTCACTAAGTTGGGCATCGGTATGATTCCCCGCAGCTTGTGTTTGATCCTCCAGCACGATCTTGTTGATCAGTGTAAGCCTGGCGATGATGTGACTGTCGTGGGAAAGATAATGGCCCGCTGGGACCCGGTAACACCTTTCTTGAAACCGGAAATGCAGATGTGCCTGAGGGCAGACTCTGTGAGAGTGAACAATGGCGACAAAGACGACAATTGGGAGGGAGTCATTGTGGGAGGGGGAGAGGAGCAAAGCAATGATCTCAATGCCCGCGAGATGCTCAAGAAGGGTTTTAGGGAATTTTGGGACAATCCTCACAACAAGGCTGCTCCGATTGCGGCAAGGAATTACATTGTCAGGGCAGTCTGTCCGAAGCTTTACGGGATGATGACTATTAAGTTGAGTCTGCTGCTGACTCTGGTTGGTGGCGTGGGCGAGGACGGAGGTAGCGTGAATAATGACGGAGTCGGAGTCGATGAATCGAAGGTAGCCGAGCGGCAAACGGGAGTTGTTAACAGCGGCGGTGTTGTCACTAGCAGTAGCTTTGGCCACAGTAATGGCAATAACATTAACGATGAGAGCAGCGACGAAGATGATAGTAGTGGTGACGAAGCCGCACCAGTACAGTTTTGGACATCTCAGTCTCCCCAGCCCGAATCGTCCGGCCCAAATAAAAGAAAAAGCAAAAATCGAACTGAACAGACGTTGCACCAACAACGCACCGACACAGTACAGCAAGCGCTCCACGACAACCCTCAAATGTTGCCCCCGCCGCCAAAACAGAAATCGCAAGCCCCAAGGATGAAACGTCGTTCCCAATCTCACATGCTCCTCGTGGGGGATCCAGGCACGGGAAAATCTCAGGTGAGGTTTTCTCATTTTTACCTTCGAACGAGCTTTTTAGAAATTCTCACACATCCCTATTTTGTGCGTCATACTCGCACGCTTTCCAAATATAACATTTACAATAGTTTTTGAGGTTCGCCAACGCGCTCTCCCCTCGGTGCGTGCTGACAACCGGCGTGGGAACGACTTCGGCTGGGTTAACTTGTTCAGCTGTAAGAGATAAGAATGAATGGACCCTGGAGGCTGGGGCGCTGGTCCTCGCTGACCGGGGCGTCTGCTGTATCGATGAATTTGGCTGCATACAAGAGCGTGATCGGACAACAATACACGAAGCAATGGAACAGCAGAGCCTAAGCGTGGCGAAGGCCGGTCTCATATGCAAGCTAAATTGTCGTGCGACTGTCTTGGCCACCACCAATCCCAAGGGCCTTTACAATGACGACAAGACCCTTTCGGAGAATACCGGAATCGGCACTCCTCTGCTATCGCGTTTTGACCTAGTATTTGTCCTCCTCGACACTGCCAGCACCGAACGAGACGCCAAGATAGCAACATTTTTACTGAATCACGCTATCAAGGGACATCACGGAGTTTCACAATCTTCTGAGTTTGAAAAATCAATGAACCCTAATGCAACTTCTCAGAATGACGCACGCGAGAGCCAAAACTTCAATGATATCAACGAACTTTGGGGAATAGAAAAGCTGCGCGGTTATATTGCCAACATCAAGGAGTTAAATCCGCGACTCTCCCGGGGTGCTCGAATACTTTTGTCCCGCCACTACAACGAATGCCGAAAGAGCGTTCATGGAGCGAAGGCGACTGTTCGATTGCTTGAGAGTCTGATTCGACTCAGCCAAGCTCATGCTCGGCTGATGTATAAGGAAGTCGTTGAGGTGAGCGACGCTGTGGCGGTTATTTTAATAATGGAAAGCAGCGCAAGTGTCGTGGGGGGACTCGGACGTCGCCACTTTAAGGATGCGGACAGCTTGGGTCTTTATATCAACCCGATGGAGTCAGAGTTCCCTGAGGACGATATTGCAGACAAATCATTTTCGATGCAGCAGGACTATATTCTATACAGGTACAGACTGCTCCACCTCATCAACAAAACTGATAGAGATGTGAACATTCCTGGCGTCGGCCTCGGTTTCAGCGACGGTAACGCGGCCGCAAATTTTGCGCTAGCGGCACAAGGTGTGGAGGGGGGTGATTATGAAGGCGAAATCACGGAGTACGACGACTTGTGGGGTGACGTAGGTGGCGAAAGTCGCATCAACGATACGACTTCGTTTGATCCCCCCTTGATGACTACCAACTCTCCCTCCGACAACCAGCAGCCGTTAATTCCCAACACTTTGCCATCTCCCATCCAGCTGAATGCGAGCCCCCCAGCAATGGAGAAAAATGTGGTGGTTGATTTTGAATATTCATGGAGCAGGACGATCGACACTTCATTTCACCCAAGAGACCTGAACCATCCGCAAAAAGAGAATAATGGAGATGTGCAAACGACACTGAACGAAATCTGTGACCCGACTGAGCCAACAAAGAAGAAGCCAACAAAAAAGAAGACAAAAAAGCGAAAATCAGGTGACTGAACCTGTAATGACAGCACCAGAAGTAGTGAATAAATTTTGCCGAAAAAAATTGCGTGCAACAGTCGTCATTTTTACATAAAAATTATTTCGTGGGGGTGGTAGGAGCCACATAACCTCCCTGACCTCCGCCGCTGGTAAATTGCCTCAGCATGAATCGCCAGCTTTTTAGCTCATACCCAGGTCCAGGGGGATCGTGTCCCGTCTTCATCTTGATCAAATTCATGTTGTTGATAGCCCAAATACTACCACTCCTTCCCCCTGCTCCACTATCATTCCAAATGCCCTCACACGTTTCGCTGGGCCGCACCCATTCCTTCGGTACGCATCGAACGCACGTGAGTTTGGGAGGTTCTTCTTTTTTAGTACCTACCATTCCCAGAGCGACAAAATCGTCGCTGGGAGGGATCGGCTCCCAGCTGTAGAACTTATTCTTACCGTGATCAAGGCTCCAAACTAGACGGAAGCGAGCGGGGTTTGGCAAATACTTATCGAGAACGATGGGAAGCCAGCTGCTCCCCCCCACCCTACTGACAGTCATATCAGTGATTTCCAGTAGCATCCTATCACTTCCATCCTTGTTAGGGCTATCATAGTTCCGCCCACAATAATGCCCTACGCAAACCAACTCCTTGTTCTGTCGGAACAATCGGTCCGCCCCTTCTAGCACTGGCTTCCAGACTGACACCTTCTGGCGGCTCATACTTCCCGCACTCTTCCAAATCAAGGAGAATTTCTGACAGCTTTTGGCCTTAATCTTGATGTTCCCCAAGATGGTCCCGGGAATATCGACCTTCCTTGGGTCGACCCCTTCCTTCCTATCCATGTCCTTCCTAGGTGTGATGCTCAACCCTCCCGGTCCAATACTGTCCCCTCCACCCTCTAGCGTTCCTTCGATCTCTTCCTCTTCCCCATCTTCTCCTAAAACGCCTAGCTTAAACTCTTCCATAGTAATAAAGCCGTCCTTGTCCTTGTCCATTTCTCTGAAGATTTCCATCATGGCGTTCTGAGACAGCTTCATCCCGAGCCACTCTAGACCGCCGTACAACTCACCGACACTGAGCATACCATCCTTATCATAGTCGAATGCTGTGAAGGCGTCGCGAATGTAAAGTCGGCGGTCTGTCAGCAGCTTGCGAATCCTGGCCATGGTGACCTTGTGCTGCAACAAATGGTATTCGTCTGGAGTGATGAAAACTTTCCCAACCGATTTTGCCTCGACAGCTTCGTCTCTCCTCCTCCTATTGCTTTTAACCTCCTTGAAAAAGCGCTTGCGCACGTCGCAATCGTTATCTTGCAAAGCCCGGAGCAAAAGGTTCAGCTCCTTGCTGTCAAAGTTGACCTGCGAGTCGATGAACTTATAACAGCTTCGCACACAACCATCTTGGTATTCTCCGCCCTTCTCGTAAGTACTACTGCTGTCTAGCAATGTATAGCTGGTTCTTAAGGCCGCGTAGCGATCCAAGGACCAATTTGACCCTCCGAAACTAGCACCGCCACCGTGCAAGAACCCCCTCATGCACTCTGCCTCAAGTAAACTCAAGGCAACGTAGTAACGCCCACCTTGCACTTTGCTGTAGCTTTTGTTGGCGACGATTTCTCGAAGCTTTTCGAAGCTAACCCTCCCTTCGCCGGCTGGACCCAACGTAGATGTGAGGAAAGCCTCACCCTCTTCGCCGTCCATATCAACGTCAACTGCGGACAACACAAATTTGAGCTCCTCACGGTCCAAAGTTCCGGCTCCATCGACCGCGACCATTTCAAATGCTTTTCGCAGCGAGACTTCTTGCTGATAATTGAACTTGCTACTTTTGTTTTCGAGCCACTTGAGCTGACCCTTGCTGGGGACCCACTCCATGTAGCAGATGATGTTCTTCAGCCGCCTGTGAGTCCGAAGACCCCACCCAACAACATAATGATTTTCACTCATCATCATGTATTCGGGGAAATCCAAGCTCACGCGCTTTCCGAACAAATCATTTTTGACGCTGAAGTCACTGCACTTGTAAAACCTGCTGACTTTTCCATCCTCCTTCCCGAGCTCGTCGAGGTCCCACGGTTTCGCCTTTTCATCATCTCTTGAGTATTTCTTCTTCTTTGCGGCCTCCTCGACGACTTCCTCTTCTTGTTCTTGTTCTTGTTCTTGCTCTTGTTCTTGCTCTTGCTCTTCCTCCTGCTCCTCTTCCTGCTCTTCGACTTGTTCCCGATTCAACTTGAGCTCCTGCTCGCTCTCGCCCGCTGTCTTCCTCACAGCGGCGGTGCTCCTCTCGTTCGCAAGCTTCTCCGCGCCCATCAGTTGAAGCAATATCTTATCTACGACTGCGGCGTCATGGTCGTTCCGCAGGAAGTCCTTGTGATCCTTTATTTCGCCCTGAATCTTCAAACTAAAGGGCTGCGGAGTCGGAATGGTGTTCTGGAGCGTAAAGTCAATGCGTTCACTAAAAATATCGATGCAGCGTTGGATGACTTGCAGCCCAACATCTCCTTGGGGAGACGACGGCGAAAGAGACGGCGAAGATTTCTTATTCCCACCACTGGCTGACAGGGCCATGAGCTTCTGAATCTTGTCAACGTCTCGGGGATTAACATTGCCGACCATGAGTTTCTTGAGTTCCTCCTCCTGATCAGCACCTGAACTCGTTTTTGCCCGTTTTCTCACCCCAAAGGCTGCCTTGGTCAGCTCACTGTGTCCCTTGTTGAGCAAATTGAAGGCGCGCTTCCTCCAGACATTCCTCACGCTCTGCTCGCATAGAACATTGAACTGCATGTTTTCGCTTTTCATACCGTTGACGACGAGCCAAGCCGCGACGTTCACCAGGAGTGCTTCGCCACTGCTCGCTGTATAGCTCTCGGAGCTATCCAGCGACATGAGATCGCCGCTCTTTGGGGCATTCTCGATGTCCTCAACACCCCGCACGCTGATAAGCTTTTTCACTTCGGGTATGATCATCAAACAACATGTCTGACCGATACCAAGGCCCCTCATTCGGAAGCAGCCCTGCGCGTAGTCGCGCCAAGTCATGTCCTTACCGAGAGTAACGAGCGCCTTCGCATTCAAACACTGCTTGATGTCCATCCCAGTGGTGTGGACCTGGTCGTAGAAAGTGAAACGACTTCCCCACGGAATTCCAGCTTGATTCAACCGGACAACCTGGCGACTCTTCCGCAGCAATATCATTTGTCTGTCCTTTTCGTCTAAAAAGACGACGCCCTCAAACTTTTCGTGCAGACCATTGTCAATTAAGAACTCTGCAACATCAAAGTTGCTCATTCCGGTAATGAGCGCACCGGTGTCGATGAGACAGTGATAATTTGTGCTTATAACGTTTTGAAGCAGACTACTGACCGTCCAACCCTCACCAACATTGATTGAGCTGACGACGTTAGTGTCAGTGAGGTAGTTCATAATCTTCCCGTCTACTCCCTCCTCATACTCGCACTTGCCAAGCTCTTCAGGAAGGAGGTCACTAGGCGTACCGCTGAAGCCAACGCGGCGACCGAAAAGTAGTGACCCGCCGAGCTCTTGTCCACTCGCGCTAATCTTTTCGCCGAAGTGTTCCATAGTTTCCGGAAAGACGCTTTTGTCTAGATAATAGTCGACGACATGCGGCAAGCTGCGTAGCAGTTTGTAGGTGGTTGCCATGTGCTCGTCATCCTCCAAGTCTAGTAAGTGTAGAGGCCAAATTTCGTCGAACTCTCCTTTGACAACTTCCGAATAAACCTCGTCCTCGTCGATGGTGTTCTGAGACAGGTTTAATGCCAAGATGTCATCCATCGGAGAAGATTTTGTCGGCGACGAGGAGTAACTGATGGACTGCGTGCTGTTACGGCTACTAACTGTCGAGCTCCTGCCCTTGCCTTCGCCGCCGTCCATTTTCAGTTCCCTGCCTTTGACAGTCCCGCCGGCAAGTTCGACAAACTTTTCGTACAGCTTCGCACTCTTGCGCTTCCTTAGGTTCCCGAACTCGCCGTCTAAGCGCTCCTTGAGATCTCTGAGAACTACGCGGAAGTCTTCGTACCGAAGGCCCTCAAACCGGAATGACAGTATTGTCAGGCCGATCACTACATCAGGGTGGCTAAACTGACTCGCTCTACTGGGGACGTCCTTTCCAACGAAAGGAACGGCAGTGAGTTTCCTAGACTCCGGCATATTCCTCACCGCGGCAATCTGTTTTTTTGAAAGCAAGCCAAAGTTTACCCTGTTGACCTTGCTGAGCAAAAAGGGACCAAAATCGGCGAGAAGATCATGCGCCATGTTAAGCATCTTCATATATTCATCTGTCAAACCAACACTAATTTTGCTCGTGCCACTCGAATCGTATTCCGGCCCGTAAATCATGTAGTTGAGGAGAACCCTGTCTTCAACACTACCCATTTTCTTGGTTCTCATGAAGAGCAAGACCCACTCCGCCAGTACTGGACGCATCTGACGGTGATAGAAGCTCCGGTCGAGCACAACTAGATGCGGCGTTTGCTGCAAGGCTTTTACGCTTTTGCCATTATCAATGATGTCCTTGAGCCTCTTGAGAATCCCGATGGCCTGCATGCTATCTTCAAAGAATACGGTCATGCGCTCCTCCGAGGCGTAGAAGATTGCATCGAAGTAGTGCCACTGCAGCTGCCAGCGGATGCCAGCGCCCAGAGTCGCACTTCGCGTAAAATCAAGTGGTTTTTTCTCTCCAAGCGGCCAATTCAGCTCACTTCGGAGAGGATGTAAAAGCAAATCGACTTCGTCGAGAAGCAAAACGCCAGAGCGAAAGATTTTCAACGTCTCAGTACAGTAGAACGCTTCTCCCAGCGAAACTTCGCTGAAGTTCCTACTCGCCACCTGTTTGACTTTCTCAGCCATGAAGCCAAGGCCACGAAACATGCTTTTGCCGACGCCTTTCTTGTCGTCGCTACTGGTCCTTTCATGCTCAAGATGTCGCATCATTTCGACAAATTTCAAAATAAAACTCTTGACGCTCGTCGGGCTCGCTACTACCACCGCTTTCATCTCCCTAGACTTTGAAATCTTGCTGTACAAGGCACTGTCAATGGTCATGAAACGGTCGAAATAGAAAGTAAATACAGGTTTTCGAACGACAGCGCTGAACTTCTCCCTCATCACGTTTCGGCTCATTTCCAAAAGGGCGTGAGGGACGACCTGCATCGTCAGAGTATTTCCATCAGCCACTAGAAGCGCTAATAATGGTGCCACTACCGTCGTTTTACCAGCTCCCATAATCATCTGGTGGCACATACTCTCTCCTCGGTCTAAGGACTTCATAAACTTGTTGACTAACTCGACCTGTGATTTTCTCAGTATCAGATTGTACGTGAACTCAAACATAAGAAAATGCGGCAAGAAGGAGAATTTAGTATTGTTGCAGTTGGGAACAGGGCTGAGGAAGTGCCGTTGTGTGGCCAAGCAGCTCGCCAGCGTCTTGGACTGCAGGTTCATCTCCGCAAAGTCAGAGGGGGAAGAGATAAGTAAGTCACGCAACTTGTTGCCCAAGTTTAGGCAACGGCGGATATGCCCGACTTTTACGCTTTCGAGCATTGCGAGAATGGTAAAATTCTTGCTATCTTCAAACAGATTATGATCCAAAAAAGGGTTGAGGGTCATCAAGTCATTCTCGCTGCTGTTAGACAGGAGAGACGCAACAAGAAACTCAAAAAAGGACTTTGCTTCGCGATTGCACCGCTGCCCAAGCTTAAATTGACTGCTCATGATGTTGCCATTGCTATTCCCAGTGGTACCACCGTAGTTCATAATTCCTAGAGCTTTGGTGATGTAGTCCCCCATATTGGCGGTGGAATTCTTGAGCATTCGTGAAAGCGATGCAATCAGCTCATTCAACTTGTTCTTCGCGGCAGACAGCGCCGTGTTGTTGTTCGCGAAACTTCTAATAGACTGCTCGTCAAATTTGTCGAGCAAGAACTCGTTCCCACTGTTGACAATTTGGCCGTACTTCACGACGTCGCTCCGAAGGCGCTGCATCGTTCGCTCACTACAGTGCGTCTGTGCGGTCTTAACGTTGCTAAGATCGAAAGGTAGCTGCGACTTGACCTTTTCCTGCCTCGAGACCGACGTTACAAAGGTTCCTAGCTGTCGCAGAGGAATGCTGATGAGCTCAATCAAGGAATCAGCAGATACATTTATCCTCCCGAAAGAAGAGATGTCGATGGTGGTGTTGCGATTGCTGTAATTGGTTACTCTCGGAATCACCCAAAGTCGGTTCTCCGAGAAAAACTCATGCTTATCTGCGAGCGTGATGCTACCTGCCGGTACGTGCTCCTGAAACACGCAAGTGGGGAAGCTGATTGTCGAAGTTTGTTTTGTAAAGTAGTCGTGCAGTGAAGATAACAATCGCGTCACGGCATCTTTGCCCTTGAAAATCCCCTTCAGCTTATCCATCGCCGTATCAACCTGAAATTTAGGGATGTCCACGGCGGAAGCTATAGAGGGGTTTGCGGCCAGAATCCGTAGGCTACTCATCTGAGTGGAAAGTTTCATGTAATCGCTCGCAGGCAAAGTGCGAACCAACATCCGAGCGAAATTAAAGGGGTCATCACCAGGAAACAGGCGGAGCTTAAGTGCCCCGGTTAGGAGCTCATATAGAAAAGGAAATCCCTGCTTTCCCACTGCGTTGAGCTCAACACCGCTACTGACAAGCTCATTGAAGAACGCCATAGAGGGTAGACCACCCTCGCTTATAATCGGATCCGGTCGGCTATAGGTGATTCCGAAAAGCTTGCTCGCGACGCCGCTCTTGTCTTTGTGCAGGATGGACTGATCTTCGCACGAATCATAATTGTCAATTTTGGGGTAGTGGTCGATGGTCATTGTCATTGTGCGGTCCGTAAGTGGTACGCTAACGAGCTCACATTTCTCGAGCTTCATAATAGCAGCGATGAAATTTAGTCTGTTTCTGAACTCTACCTTCTCGTCGGCTGTGCAGGACCAATTTTCTCCTTCCTCGTCCTCCTTAGTACTTTGCACGTTCGGATTGTCAAAGCGGTCAAACATAATCGAGAGGAGAGAATGCTCCTCGCTGACAGTCAGACGACACGGCGCGGAGACATGCTCGTGCTTCCGTATGTACTGCAACATCTCGTCCACAATACTCCACGGACACTTCATTGCGCCATCAAAACCGTAAGTCACAGCCGAAAATTTGAGCCTACAGGCGTGCGCATCCGGGTGAAAGTCGTTGCCGAGGAACTCGAGCTGATCAAATATCTGCAATTCCTCAGGCGATAGCTCCTCGCTGACACACGAATCTATCATCTTAAACACCTCCACAAAATTCCCGCTTATGAAATGGAGAAGCATCAAGTAGAGGCTGCACGCGAGCGATGGTGTATAGAGGAATTCGTGCGAGGGGTGGACCGGGTACATGTAACACCTCACTTCCCCAAGATTCTCGATCCAATCGGAGTTCCGCCTGTCCAATATCATTTGCGTCGATAAGTGCGCTCCGTCGGTGTAGAGGCGGCGAGGGAGAGCGCAGCCAGGTAAGAGAGCAAAGATTTCCTCGTCACTATTCTGCATAACTATAAAATGAGGGACATTGCCGAGTAGCTTCTCGACGTTGTGGCGTTTCTCGCTGTCAGTGGTAATATATAGGCCATCGTGATCGGCGCTGTAGAGACGCGTCTCAGTTTGATTTGAGGTGTTATTCCGCACTGACTGCGCGCGAAATTTCATCTTGATGCGCGGGCACTCGACAAGGTCAATGGAGCTCTCTGAGGAAGGGCTGGCAAGTTTTTCACGAGACCAGAAGAGCACATGAGATAAATTGTCTAGGCGACTAAAGAGAAGACCGAGAAGCTTCATCTTGCTATTGTCCGGTGCCGCCATGACATTGAGAAGCGTGTGGGGTGTCTCATCGTCCTCGGTGATAACGAAAGACTGGCGAGACTTTGATTTCGCCGGGCTTGTCGACATTCTTTCAACATGTGTCACCTTTTGAGTCAAGGGGTTAGTCACCTTGCGGAAGCTCTGGAGACCAGCGTCAGCAGATATTGACTCGTCCACAATATTGACGGATTTGTTGTATCGCTGGATTGTGGCGTAAGCTGCAGATGAGCAGCAGAAGCCAGTACTGTCGGTATTACGGTCCTTAGTAATCGTCACCCGCAAACAACCGTGGCCCTCGCTGTTGGGTATGGCATCACCGATGATATTGTCACTGTTTTCAGACTGCCAAAACAGATAATTGTCAAGCAAAGTGCTGGGGATCAGTCCAGTGAGAAAGCGAGAGGGGATGAAGGTCTGATTTCCGAGTTTGCTGTTCAGACGCCTGCAAACTAAGAGAGAGGGGTGAGGGGCGACCGTTGTCCAAGGGTTGCCAGCGGAGAGCGATAGAACGTCTTGAACACGGTCAGGGTAAGGGTCCCCTTTTACGTCATGGATGCAGAGGGAAGAGTTGGAAGTATAGACAAGCGTGCGAAAGTGTCTCCGTCCGTACTCGATAACGTTGTAGATGTGGATAACGGGTGGGTTGCGGAAGACAACGACCTCTTTGAGTGTGTGGACTGGGTTATTGGCGGGGTCAGGGTGAGGAAAGAATCCAGCTAACTCCACGAAAGGGTTGAATGATTGATCATCGCTTCGCATCTTAAGTTGAGTATTCGGGAGAAGCCTTAAAGCTTTCTTCTGCAGGATGTCTGCGACCCACTGCTCGGACTTTCTCAATTTGTCAGGGAACGCGCGTGTGAAGTGCGTGTTCATACTGCCGGTAAGGTTCTGGTACAGCCGAGTATCTGGGGACCAGGAGAGGACATCATAACGGCGACCCACGAGGCGCCACCAAAAGCGGTTCGACGTGTGCATAACCTCTGCGCATGCAATGTCGGTAAGGCGATTGTTGCCACTTGGTAGGTTTGAGATGAATGCTTTCTGAAAATCTGGGTTCTTCATAATATTGTTGTCGAGAAGGGTCATTTTGTGGTTTTGCAGAGTGAACTCAGAGAGCTGCAAGTTAACCTCTGTTCCGACGGATTTTGTGGTCACCTGGAGCATCCACTGTTTGTATGTCTGACCCGGCGCGGGGGCCCTGTACTTTCCACTACGGAGATTCTCATCCTCAGTGTCCGGAACAAAGCGACCAAAGTTGGTGGGGTGAGAAATCGTCTGCCATTTGCGGATGGATGCATCCATTGCACTTGAATTTCGGTCAGTGCGAGTGCCCGTGTTTGTCGCCAGACGTACAGTCGACTCAAACACCTCATCCCTCAAAGATTGATTTTTCTCCAAGAAGGTGAGGATAAGCGGGCGGAAGTGCTGGACGATATCAAAAATCTCGTTCTGGGGAATCTGGATTGAAGGGGGAGGATCACTATCGTAGCGTCCCTTTTCGCCGTCGAGGTTTTGGTTGTTCTTCTTGTCTACCTTCTCTTTTTCTCTGCTTGCCTGAGTAGTCTCGTACAAACTGTCGTATGAGATAGTCTTAAAGCGGTGGTTGATATTGAGGAAGACCTGCGAGGAGAGGATTACGCTGACAGAACGGAAGTCAAGTTCCTCGAAGGTGAAATTCTTGAACATGTACAGCAAGTGAGCGTGGATCAGGCACGCATCGTCACCATTGTTATTTCCCGATTTTGTTAGCCATGACTCCAACATCTTGAAGGCGCGGTTGTCCAAAATGAAGCGGATCTTGCTCACGAATTTCTTCAATTTGGAAACGTCAGCGCTATGCAACGCTCGCGGGCGCTTGCTCGCGTTGGTGGCTACTTCGGGGTCGTCGCAACACTTGGAGATAGCGTAGCGCATATACCCTTCCACGCGAGTCGCAAGCCTGATAGAGTAGAGAATCATCGGGCCGGAGGCGCGCTGAGGGTCGTACTTTCCAACATCCATCTCCAGCGAGCGCTCCAAAATCTTAATGATTGAGGTAACCATGACGTCCGGTGACTTCGAAATCTCGTTGAAAAGCTTTCCTCCAGCAGTGCTGAGCGCCTTCTCGTACTCGCTGCTGTCGACAACCGGGATGACCGACACGGTGGTGAAGTCATCCTGAGGTCGCCATTTGCCCGGCTCGAACAGCGCCGCGTCAACGATACACTGCAAAGAATGGCATTTGAGCGCAGTGATTCGGTTCGGGTCACCGTTCGCAAAAAAGTCCAGGATCAGAGGAATCCGGAGATAAGGGACAGTCAAGAATTGAAGGAAGCGCTCACTGTCACTCGGTGTCAGCACATTGCCAAACGAGGGAAGCTCGGAGGGAGACAGGTGCAAGATATCGTCTTCGGAGCTGATCTGCGTTGGCGACTTTGACTTGGACTTGCTGCAGGATGCCACGACATTGGTGGGATCAGCAGAAGAAAGCTTCGAGCGCTCAAAGCTGTTCTTGGTAAAGAGAGACAAGAAATTTTTGAACGCGGACTGCACCGTGGAGTCTTCAATAATATTGACAAAGTTCTGAGGAGTACCGGAGAATGCTGAGACGCTGTACACAGGAAGACCTGTCTCCCCGGCATTTCCTTTAGACGATTTAGAAGACTTCTCATCCTGGTTGACCGCCGTCGTCCAGTGCAGGGTCGCATGGGCTGGGAGGTAATCGGCCTGAAAGTTTCCGACAGGCGAGGTCCCGGACACCGAGTGTTTGAAGTAAAAGACCACGTCGCGGAAGCAGCCTAGCTCAGGGACTAGCTCGAGAAGGGAGCCATCGTGGCCAGACAGAAGGCGGGCGGACTGGGCTTGCATGTTAACAAGCGTCTCGGGGAAGGGAAGCGCCAGCCGAATGCTCATCTGGGAGACGAACTGAACGTCGCCCTCCTGAGGTACCATGGACTTGTCGAAATTGAAGACCGTCCTCTCCGTACCTCCGCACTCAATTGTACGCTGTCTCAAGTAATCGAGCGTTAGGGATCTCAAATGAGTTAAATTGGGGTCATAGATTGGCAAGTCCGAGCCAAGGGATTCAAAAGACCCTGCCGATATGCCGAAGGGGGCCGTGGGCCCTTCCGCTTCTCCCGAATAGTGGAGGCTGAACTCGGAGGGGTCATCCGACGCGACGACTCTCGAAATCGAGTCTGAAATGCAAGCGGCGCACCCAAAGGTGGTCGACCGTGCCGCAACTAGACCGCGATTGTTCAGCGCCGTAACTGTGGCGGTCTGGTATATGCGACAGACGCGCTGGATTAGCGTGAGGAGGTTGATTTGTGTTTCCCTCCTCATGGGCGTCTTGTGGTAGAAGCAGTCCTTTTTGGTGATGCTCGGGAAGGGAAGGGTTACAGTGAGCGCGAACTGCGCAGCGGAGGCCACGAGGGCAGCAGAATTTTTGACCAGAGTACGCTGTTGGAGGAGGATGGAACACGCATCGCAAATCCGGCGGAGCAGAGAGGCGGCCTCCGTGTGGGTCGTGGCCACAGTGACGTCCGGGGGGGATGCTGTCAAAATCGCAGGGATCAGAATAGGATCCGGCTTCGACTCCCCCATTAACGCTTTGCAGACCTCCGCGTAATTGTCGCGCCGAAGACGGCCAAAGTGGGGGTGCGTAGCAGACCAGGGGTCAGTTTTAAGCTTTCCGTCTTTGGAGTTCGAGAGGGTCTGAGTCTGTTGCTGATCGTTCGAGGTAATTTGGTGCTTGGGCTTGCGGGTGCAGTAGGCGATAGTAGTAGTAAGCTCGTCCAAGAGGGCCTCGATGGACTGAAATTTCCGAGACGTGGCGTTCTCATCCAAGGCAGACTTTGTCGAGTCGCAAGAGGACGCAAAGTTTGCGAAGGAGCGGGCAGAGAGGACCAAGATCTTGGCGTCCTCGGACTCAAGCGCTCCGGCAGGGGTTTCACTGAGCTCGTCCAGAGCCTGGGAAGCCGCCGTTTGCATCACCTCCAGGGTGGAGAAATGGGCGGAAGGGGAAGAAGGGGATGGGTCGGACGTGAGGGCCAACAGGGCCAGGTAGTGATACGATTGGGCCAGCTTCGCGTCTGGAGGGGGGTGAAACTCGGGCGCCAAGTTCGATTTCATCTGGAGGTTCGCACGGAGCGGCGAATTGTTCAGCGAGGGCAGGAGCTGCGTGTAGAGCATCTTGGGACCATTTTTCGAAGACGGATAGACCTGCATACGAAACAGAAATGCCCAGAAAGAGGAGTCCATTATGCGGGACTTGGGAATATCGTGAATCGTCAGAGCCATGTTCCGCTCCAACTTGCCCGTGACGGGGCTGAAAGATGCCGGGTGGTACTCCAGGCCGGAAGGGACGGAGGGTACGTTTCCGGTGTTGCACACGGTAAAGCTATAGAGGTCGTTGCCCTCATTCCGAATCGTGTAGAGGAGCAAGTGAGTCGACTCAGGAAGCAGCCAGCCGCCTGGGGCAACGATGCACTCGTCGAGCGGCAGTGAGTTGACCAAGGAAACAAACTTCCCCACGAAGACCAGAAAGTCACGGTCCAAAGCCTGAGAGGTGGTGTTGGGAAGAGTCTGGATCATTTCACCGCATGTCTTCAGGGCCTTGGCTTTTTTCCTCAAGGTTTCGCTAACAATGGCTTTAGAATCCACCATTATGGCAGTGAAAAAATGAATCGAATCCAGCAAGTGGGAGTAGTGGGAGGTTGTGTTCTCATGCGTCGTCGTAGCGGGGGGCGGGATAAAATTGTCGAGGAAAAACAGGGAAAAATAAGAGGGATGCTTGTATACGTGCGTCTTGAACCTATGCGGCGGTTTGGTCCGCCCATTTCTATTCAATTTCACTGCCGAGGATGTTACTGCCGAGGACGTGCCCATTGAGGCTTGGGAGAAAATGTCCGCAGTCGACACAGTCGTCACGTTCCGTTTGACTGTCGACTGGGACAGGTAATTGGAAGAAGTGGTCGGACCTGAGGGACGACGTGGTGCCGTTGTCGATGATCCCATCGCCGCTGATGAGAACGCGTCTGATATCGAAGTCGTCGACGGGGCTCCAGTAGAGAAACCGTTAGGGTTAGGGGGAGTGGTGGAGTGATGAGGCTTCGGTTGGGACGGTTTTGGGGGGGGAGCGGAACGACTCTGTGGAGTTGTAGTAACCGCTGGGGTCGGATTTGCACTCAAGATCGAACCTGCAGTAGAAGTTGGATTCAATACTGGCTTTGGCTTTGGCTGAGTCGGCTTAGGGGGAGGTGGGGGCCGTGTCCTTCCCTCTTGCTCAGTTGGTTGCAGTTGTTCCTGTGCCTGTGTCTGTGCCTGTGTCTGTGTCTGTGTCTGTGTCTGTGTCTGTGTCTGTGCCTGTGCCTGTGCCTGTGCCTGTGCCTGTGCCTGTGCCTGCGCCTGTGCCTGCGCTTCCACCTTGCCAGCACTGGACACGCTCGGCAAAGCCGACGGCGAGACTATCCCAGCGGCAGCAAACGGATCGTCACCGTCCCCGGACGTCCTGCTGGCCATGACAGAAGGTTTCGATGAGTTTGTGAACGCGATGGTGCCAGTGTTAGACGCGTTGAAAGGGTCCAAGGTCGTTTGATTTTGTTGTCCTGAGTTCATCAAGTCAGTTGTAGTCGCGAAAGGGTCCTTCGATGGCTGGGACGACGGTGCCATGACCCCACCAACTCCTGCGCCCGAGGATGCAGAAGGCGCAAAGATGTCCGATATAGCAGAGGAGTTCTTAGTAGAAGTAACGGTGGGGTTGGAGGAAAGGAGGAGGTTGTCCGATCCGAATGGGTCCATAGTAGAGGACGAGGCGAGACCACCAACGGAACTCGTGCTCTGATTGATGGCAAAAGGGTCAGCGGGCTGCTGCTGTTGCTGCTGCTGTTGCTGCTGCTGCTGTAGCCTTTGCTGCTGCTGCTGTGCCTGTTGACG
>Ga0115555_1000927_pt1 | contig 20275 bp, 15 predicted proteins | sample COGITO_mtgs_1104_2_FD_87285 | JGI IMG/M metagenome (GOLD analysis project Ga0115555, IMG submission 87285) | Pelagic marine microbial communities from North Sea - COGITO_mtgs_110407 | ecosystem: Environmental > Aquatic > Marine > Epipelagic | place: Germany:Helgoland, sampling site Kabeltonne... | reverse complement strand
GCAGTGGGGGGGGGGGGGGGGGGGAGGGGGAAGAGAACGACACCAGCAATCAGGGTGATGCTGCGGGAGGGAGAAACAGATCCGTGAAGAGGAGAGGGGGGCGAAAAACCTCGTTATAGAATTTCATTAAAAAAAGAGACAGATGAGGGTGCCGAAAACTCTTCTCTCTTGCTTTTTGTTTTTTGTTTCAGCTGCGCTGTTGAACGCTGTTTCAGCTGCGCCTGTTGAACGCTGTTTCAACTGCGCTGCTTCTTTTTAGGCGGTGCTCCCTCCTCCCCAAGGCTGTCCCCCCCTGAACCTGAATTATTATTATTCCCTGCTTCCTTGCCTTTCTTCTTGGCCATTTCCCTCTGCTGTTTTGCGAGCCTCCTCATGCGCTCTCTGCTGTCAATTTGCTTTCCTGAAGGGACAGGTGGGGGAGGGGGCATCGAGGGATCGCTGCTCCTGCTAATGTCAGCACCGGCTCCGATATTTGTGACCTGACCACCTAACCCTAATACTCCCTCCGCCCCCGCCCCCGCCCCCGCCCCCGCCCCCGCCCCTGCCCCCCCATTTGCACCTACACCTCCCCCCCCAATCCCAATCCCAAACAATTTGTTCTCTCTCTCCTCTTTTTTTCTCTTCAGATCCTTGCACCCCGCGCAGTAGCCGTCTCTCCCACACATTCCTTTGGGCTTATCATGTTTCGGAGGCGGAATTTTGTGGAGACTTGGGGCCTTAGACGACAGCGAGGGTGGCTGGAAAAGGTCGCTGTTGGACATGGAAATCAGGCTTGAATCCACACTCAGCATATCACTCGGAGGAGAGAATATCCCCGGTGACAGCTGCCTGGTTTTATCCCCTATCTTATTGACGAGAAGTTCGAGGTAGTCGAGCGCGCCTTCTTTGGTTAGGTACTTGTTGTAGAAATCCTTGGCGTTCTGGGCTATGACCTTGCACTTGTCGTCATTGTCGCGGCACCACTGAATCTGCGTCAAAAGGTCCGAGAGGTCCGGCTTGACGGGGACGTGATCGTAGTAAGGTTTCAGCAAGGGAAAGTACCACATATTTCCCGCTACGTGACGAGTAGCTACCTTAAGGATCACGGAGCCGAGTCTCATCATAAAACCGTAGCGACAAGCCGCACAATGTCCATCAACATAGATGAGGTACTTGTAGGTCCCTTGCTGGTAAATTGGAGTAAAATTCTTCTTCGTCCCCGTAAATGGAAGGTGAGCAGGGTTTAGGAAGGTCATTGAGGATGATTTCGGCGGTTTCTTGTCCCTCAAATTCCACCCTACAATCTTGGCGTCAATCATGGGTATTTTGTCATCTCCCCCTCCTCTCGTCCTCTTCTCCGACATTCTCTTTTCCTCCGCGTGGCTGATGCTGCAGACTTTCAATCTCTGGTTTTCTTCCACGCTGACGCCTCCCCCAGTCGCAGTACCCCTGAAGAAGGCGGTGGGGACCTTCTCTTCCCAGGTGCCCTTCTCGAACTCTTTGAACTTTGCCGAGGTGAAGAGGTCACGAGGCTTCTTCTTGTCAAAATCGGGCGATGAATTGGGGTCGTTAGGGTCAACGGGGGGCTTGTGAATCATAGTGTTTGGATAAACAAGACCAGTGCATCCCTCCCAGTCCTCAGAGGAGGGGAAAGGTAGGTCAAGAAATCTTGGAGGTGGCGGTATGGCCAGTGGCTTTCCACTTTCCTCTGCAAGTTTATACGCTTCCGCCGCGATTTCGTCGTCATTCTCCCCCCTCGGTACCTTGATAACTCCCCCGCCCGGTTTCTCTACGACGTCCTGCTTCTCTTTCGCAAGAACCCCCGAGTAGTTCCCCGCCGCATAGAAGCTGACAATGGGAGCCATGGTTCCGTCGACGATCCCTCGGTCGTTTTTTGAGACGGATCCGGCCCTAGGGGACAAGAGATCCACATCGTTGTCCTCGTAGCGGTCGTCGCCGTGGAAGAGAAACGAGTAGGGCTCGGTCAGACGGGGAGGGTCGCTCTTGTCGGAGCTGTCAGCGCCGCTATCAGCGCCGCTATCAGCGCCGCTATCAGCGCCGCTATCAGCGCCGCTACCGTCCTTTTCTTCGATCTTTACGACGTCATCACCGCCGCTACCCTGGTGCCACTTCAGTTGCGGGTAGTCGCGTTTGTTGAGGAAAAATTCAACGCTTCCCCGCGGTAGATACTTTCCTCTCTCGCTGCAAAGCGTTTCTAGCATGCTCCTCAGAGTCAGAAGGAAGTGGTCTCCCCAAATTTGCGGTTTTGCCCCTTCCTCCTTCCTGGCGGCCTTCTTTCCCTTTACATCGCCCTCCTCAAGGAAGGAGCCGGCCTCGAGCTCGTTACAAATGATATTCCCGTTGGCCCACCAGAGAGAGTCGTCTTGGTTGACTTTTTCTGGTCGGTAAACGTTTTCTTTCGCGGTGTAGTAGGAGTGGAAGTCGGTGGATATTGGTGCCGAACTAGTGCTGGCTGCACCGTCGTTTGTCATGGTTTGCAGAGAGTACTGAGCCCACTTTCCTCCCCCCGCCCCGCCCTCTTGCCTTTTTCTTATTGCCGCCCACTCGTTTCTGTAAGCTCTGTTCACAAAGGGGACGAAAAGCTCGAGTTTGCCGTCGACAATCTGCACGAAAATTCCCATCTTCATTCGGTTGTACAAATAATGGAAGGTGTTGGAGGTTGAGGTCGGGGTAAGGCAGGCATGCAGAGGATGATCCAGGCGAGCATCAATACCAGTTGTGATCCTGGGGGCAGCAGCGAAGACGTTGTCCATCTTTGTCTTGTTCTTGGTCCCAGATTTCCCAATAGACGACTTGGTACGATTCAACTCAATCCTCCAGAAAATATCCTTACGAAGACTCTCCCAGTCATAAAAGGTCGTGATGGAGTGTTTCCCTCCTTCCCCGTTGCTGTAAGGGCGGGCCTTCGCCAGCGCTTTCATGTACTCCATGCAGGACTCAGAAGTTGGGAAGGACGGGAGGGAGGTCGAATCCGAAGAAAAGCTCCCCGGCGGGTAATCCGGAAGCGCCCAGTTCTGCGCATCCACAGCGGGCGATAAAACACCCCTTAGAGGCACGCTGGAGTTGAACGATTTCGTAGAGGACTTGCTGACCTTTGGAATGTTGTCATTGTTGCCTGTAGGGGCAGAGCTGGAGCTGGACATAGAGGAAGATGTAGATTTGTTTTTATTGTATGGACCGCGGGGTTTGCCCGACCCCTTACCAGATGCGGGTTTAGTGCTGCTTGCATGGTTCGAACCGTCTTTTTTTGGCCTTCCACTGCCTGGGCCTCCCATCTTCTTCTTCAGCAAAAGTGTTTCTGTGTTTCCGGTGTTGGGGAATTTATACGAGTTCAGATAAATCTAATTTATCCGGAGATTTAATCCAGATTTTGGAGGAACCGACTGTCCAAATAAGAAAGGGCGATGATTTCCTTTTCTTGAAAACGGATAGGACAGGTTTCATTGAAGCGCAAAACAAAAAAATTAAAAAGCGCACTTTACGGTTTCTGTGTGTCGTGTTAACCGCCCTCACCACATTGATATTCTTCCGGATTAGGTGAACGTAACGAAATCGGATAAAATTGTGGCAAAAGAGGCTCCTGTATCCTCTCGACGAAACCTTCAAAAAAGGGAAAAATATAGATCTCAACACCCTCCCACCACCGACCGACCCGCCTTCGCCTATCCCGCTCACGCATCATACAGTTGTGAGCAGTAGGCATGTTTGGAATGAACTTCGATACGGCGACCTTTACTTACCAACAGCTTGAGAAAGCTCTTACAATCCACCCCGTGTACACCCCTCTTCTGCTAGTAAGCTCCCCTTTCATTCTTATAATCCTTCTGCCGACGATAACTTGGACTTTCTGGTTGATGTTGACTGCATTAACAGCCGTGATACAGTCAGTGTATGTGCTGTACACATTTGGGATGATTGCGATTGACATCACGATAATAAGCATTCTGAAAACGTTTTCAACGTCCCGTCGCCTGGTTCTGCGTTGGTGGTTTCAATCGGCGCATCAAAAGCACGGCACGGAGAGGTTCTGGAGGAAACGGTTGAGGCAGGTGAAGACTTTCAAAGGGTACGAGGTTGCGGTAGCTGAGGTTGAGAAGCGATACCTCCAAAATAGTCAGCCAAAGATGATGTCGATGTCGAGCTCTCCGAAATCATCCCCAAGCCCGAAATCGGCACCGTTCAAGCGAACGATGTCCTCTGTCGCACTCAATCAACCGCAACTGCAACCGCAACCGCAACCGCAACCGGTGAAGTCGGGCAACATACCTCACAGCAGCAGTTCCTCCGATCTGAGCCGACCCAAATCGATCTCCTGCTCCTCCAGAACATCCCGGTCCTCCTCCCTCTCCCACGTTCCGTCGACCCTGGTTCTCACCATGAGCTCTCTGAAAACAGCAATAGAACACAATGATTTGATGTCGCTTGCTCATCTTCTGCCTTCCATAGTGAAGCGGAATCACTTGGGGGTGGACGACTTGAAAATGGAAGAGGCCAGACTGGTGGCTCTTCGGGGCTGTGGCGTCGACGCGGCTGCGACAAAGGGCAATGGCGATTACACTGTGGAGGGTGTCGACGATTATATGAGTGTCGTTGGGGACGCTATAAAAAAAGTGGGAGAAATTGGCCAGGACCAGGGTAAAGTCGGTGAGAGTAGTACCAAAAGTGGGCTGGCTGACAGTCACAGTCACAGTCACAGTCACAGTCTGACTGACAGTTTGAGGTTGTTGCGAAACTTGAAGCACAACCACGGGAGCACTGCCCTCATGTTTTCCGGGGGAGGCAGCATCACCATGTACCACCTTGGTACCATCAAGGGCTTGATTGAGAGCGGCAATTATCAGAACATACCTGTAATTAGCGGCACCTCCGGCGGATCGATTACTGCCGCCATGTGCGCTATTAAGACGCCCAAGGAGCTCATTGACACGATTTGCGTGCGGAATATTTCCACGGACTACTTGGGGACTGGAACTATGAAAAGGGAAAATATCAGATGGTTCCCTCGCTTGGTCGACATGGGGCTTTACTGGGTGAAAAAGAGGCTTCTAGTGCCGACTAGTGAATTCAAGAGGTGCTGCGACTATTACTATGGGACCTGGACTTTCGAGGAGGCGTTCAAAAAAACTGGGAAGAATGTCTGTATCACAGTGAGTGCTTCGAGAAGCGCGGGCGGCGGGGGAACGCAGCGTCTGTTGCTGAATCACATCAGCACTCCTAAAGTTACCGTAAGCAGCGCTGTGGCGGCGAGCTGCGCTTTACCTGGCGTCATGGCACCGGCCAAACTGGAGATGAAGGGCGACGACGGTGAACTATCGCTTTTTCAGGTGGACGGTGTGGAGTGGATAGACGGCAGTATTCAGGCCGATTTGCCATTCCGTCGAATTGGCACAATGTTCAACGTAACAAATTTTATTGTCGCCCAGGTCAACTTCCACGTCGTCCCCTTCATTAAAAAAGAACACTCTCCGGGCTTGAAAAGCACTTACTGGAAGGTATTTCAAATGCTTGAGTGGGATATTCGGAGCAGAGTTTTGCAGTTGAGCAGGTTGGGTCTGTTCCCGCGTTTTTTTGGGCAGGATATCAGCAAGATTTTCAAACAGAAATACCACGGAAACGTGACGCTAGTTCCCAAAATGAACATGATGCAAATTATTGGTGTCAAGGCCCTACTCAACCCGACGATCAAGGACATGGAGCACTATCTTCGGAAAGGGCAAGAGTGCGTCTGGCCCTACTGTAAGTTGATCAAACACATGCTGATTCATGAGGAAGCGCTCCAGAATGCGATCTCCGCCTTGGAGTCAGAATTAAAAACGCTTGAGGGAGGGAAAGTGACAAGGGGGAATCGACCAAGGTCGCTCAGCGAGGCGAGGGAAGTCGAACTTTTGAAGGATACAGTTTTGAGACAAGAGAAGGAAATAGCGGTGTTGAAGAAGCAGCTGAAAAAACAAGGGGGCGGGTTGCCTCCGCCTGTTCCGAGCACCGAGCAGGGCAGCAGTGGAAAAGAGGGTGGTGAAAATGAAAATGAAAATGAAAATGATAATTGGGGTCGAAGGGGTCGAGAGAAGAGTGGAGAATGGACCACAGTGCGTCGGAGAGGAAGCAGTTTCACGAGAAGCAACGGTAAAAAAGAAGAATAAATGGCGAGGTACAAAATTTTAATTTTTGTTGTTGTCAGTCTTTAAGCTGAACATACCCATCTAATAAGAATACTGTTTGTATTCATCATGCAACGAGCATGCTTAGATTAAACCAAGTTTGCCATGAACCAGTTGCAAAAGCTAAGGCCTCCCAAGTAAAAAATAACTATGAGAAACCAAGACGAAACGCCCCAGATCTTCCGCGGCGTGAAAATGGGGTATAGGTGAACGCCGATCCTGTCATAAACGAACATGTACAGCATCCCGTAGGCAAAAGACGCACAGTAAGCTAAGTAAAGGTCTATGGCGCCAAAACTATGATTCAAAAATATTTTGTTTGCGTACACATTGTGTTGTGTGTGAGAGAAAGGGATAAAAAGAAATGACTCAACACGCCCTGCCACTCACCTTCTCCCCATCCACATGGTGGCAGCCATAGCAATAGGAAAGTTCAAGGCGTGAAGCTCGGTCAATTGAATAGAGAAATTCCACGATTTGAAACGCGTCTTAGCACCATCAGTTTTGCAAAAGAAAAAGTACATTACCGGCGCTAGGGCAAAGTTCCAAACAGCAAATGTAACCACGGCAGAGACCATTGAAATGAAGCGAGTCAGCTGACGTGCTGCGATGAGCATCGGCTTAAACTTGGCGAAAAGTGGGAGTCCCTCAGCAAACGTTAAGATCAAATGCAAGGTAGTACTACTCCAGCTGATAATTGTGTAGGTGCCGAAAACAGCAGCGCTGGCTCTCCTAAGAATGAAGTAGAGAGTCAAGATGTTGTTGCATATTAATACACAATGAATGACCATCATCATTGAGCCGTAGTAGGTTGAGTCAAGCGCACCCGCGGCGAAGAATTCGGAAAACTCAGCCTCTGTAGGCTTTGCGCTGACGAGGTAGGCGGCCATGGCAACCATAGCCGGGAGGGCGAAAACAGACCAACGCCCGATTCGCCAATCCTCAGGCACAAAATTGAAATAACCATTCATCGATCCTTTGTTATTCAGAACGTGCCAAGGGGTAACCGTTGTCATAAGTTTTACCAAAGTGTCTTTGACAGGTGGGAAGCCACCAGATTCGCCATTGCTGTTTTTTCCTGCCTTGTTAAATATGCCTGGAGAAGATGCCTTGAAAGCGCCTGCATCCTGCTCCCCTTCTTCAGAAGAACCATCTTCGCCCTCTTCATCGGAAGATTCTACATCATCGGGATCCACGAAATTCTCAAATTTATCTTCTTCGCGACGTTTTACGGGTCCGTTCAACCTTAGCAAGCGCTCTACTTCAGTAGGGGTAAGGTCCTCACTGTCACCATCTTCGTAGAGAACCCTCCTTGTCTTCCCACCCCTTGCCAAGGGTCGGATTTTCATTACTTTGCCGACGTACACCCCATCGCCGAAGCTCTTCTTAAAATATGTGTTCAGGGGTGCGTAAGATTCTTTATCTTTTCCTTTTTGAGAAGAGGAAGCGCTAGGAGATCTGGCAGGTGATCGCGGAGTCCGTTGGGGAGTCCGTTGGGTGCGAGTGGTGCGAGGACTGCTAGGCATTTCGGACTTTGTTGGTACCTGCTGTCCTGCCTGTTGTTGCAGTGAATTTCTAGGCATTTCGGGTTTTGTTGGTACCTGCTGACCTGCCTGTTGTTGCAGTGAATTTCTAGGACCCTAGAGAGAAACCTATGACCTGAGGCAAGTGTATTTTTGCCCCGCGTTCGTTGTTGGCAAACGGACATACAATAGTGTAGACACACACACCATCCATATTTTATAATTCTCGATAATCACCGACCGATAATCGTTGTTGCTGCCTGCCTGCGACGACTCCCTTAGAATTGAAGTAATGTCTCAAGCGACAGGGAGGAATAAATCCTCAACAGGATTCAAGGGAGTGTATCAAGTTCATAACAAGAAGGGTTTTTTCCGCGCTGAATCGCGCGCCTCTGGCAACCGCCAGTCGATTGGGTCGAACTTTACAACTGCAGAAGAAGCGGCCGAGGCGCTGAGACTTTATGATGAAGAGCATGGTCCCAGACTGCGGAAAGAGGCAGAAGAAAGGCAAGCTAAACTGGAGGCGGAGAGGGTTGAACGGTCCCTTACCAGCAGCAAGAGAAAGAAGAGGGCAATCGATGATTGTTGGGTAGAAGAGGACTTATTAGCCGAAATTTTCGAAGAGGACGCAGATCATGTGAAAGGATACGGGACGAGGGGCAAAAAAAAGGAATCTGAAGAGACACCTGAGATTCGCCAGCTTCAGATGAAAGCAATGAGGACGGTTGCGCAGAGCGAGGAGAGGGTCAATATTGCTGAAATAAAGGCGAAGGAGCAAGAGAAGAGGATTAGAGAGCTAGAGTTGGAGCTTAATATGGAAAAAAGCAAGCGCATCAGTCTTGAGACTGAGATTGCCAAGCTCAAAGATGGGACGGAAAGTGAAAAACATAGAACTACGCTGGTTGAAAATCCGAATGCTGTACGCATTGGTGACGAAATTAGAGTGGTTCCTGGCGAATACAAGTTCTTGCCGCCGACTGCCCCAGCTGTATAGGCATCTTACGTGCAACTCAACAACACCGACCCACACCTCCAACCGTCCCCCCCGTCATGACAAAAAAGTAGACGATGTTTTTTTTATTTTGGCTGTACTCTTATCAAACCTTCTCTTTTTTTACAACTATTCTTTTTCTTTCTCATCTTCCTTCTTGTGAATTGACAACTTCTTTCATATCTATCACCATGGGCAACGCATTCGATTCGTTTAAAAGAGCTCCCATTTCCAATTCTGTTTCATCTTCGGCAGAGCTAATGTCGTCACCATTGCGATCGCGATCACCCCCTTTGTTCTTCTTGTAGCTCAATTTAAATAATAAAACTCCAGCAAGTACTATTCCAAATCCCGTCATGTTCGTTACTGTAAGAACATCGTCGAATATCTGCACGCCCAGGCTGATGGTGAATAGCTCCTTTATCACCCCACCTATCATCAGAATCATTGCGCTACTTTTCAGGATCAGCGCGAATTCCGCGAGCATCATCGAGACAGCCAAGCCACCTCCTAGCATCGCGAGAAGAACCGTTCTGACGATGTGCGAGAAATCAGAAAAGTAAATGCTGGTTGAAAAGGACTCCCAGGGCCGCTCATAAACCAAGGAGACAAGGAGGATTGTCGCGTACATTGACGGTGCAATGACCCGCAGTGTAGCGATAGGTGATTGAAGTGGCGGGTTCAGTTTTGATAGTTTCAGCTGCACAAGCGTCCATCGGAGACCGCTCAAACCGCTAGCAGACAGGCAAAGAATGAACCCCTTTAAGTTGAAATCACTCTCCCCATAAACAGCAAGCAACTCTCCAATTGCAATTAAACCCACGACGGCTAGCAACTTGAGCTGAACCTTCTCTATACGGAGGAAAAAAGCAAATCCCAAAGTGAAAATAGGCGACGAAGATTTCACCATGGTATAAAAAGTTACAGTGATAAAAACCATTGAGAGGTTGGATAGCGCCACATCTAGGGATGTGACAACACCACAAGAAACAGACACATTCAAAAAAGTGCTCCAACTCATTTCATCGACTTCTCTCCCTCCAAATCTATCGGGCCAAATTTTGCTCAAGGTGTAGCTCACTCCCCACTGCATTGCAAAGTGAACGCTGGTCATCAAGAGAGGGCAAGGGAAGTGCCCAAGTTTTTTTCCAAACATCTCTTTGTTGTAGATTGACAGCAGGGAAGAAAACAGGAACCAACATAGCATATAGGGGAGGTACGTGCAATGTCGCTGGTAAAAGGAGGAGGCTATGGTTGAGTTCGCTGAGGAGGCTGAAGCAGTCGATGAAGATTTCATAGGCTTCATTAGGAATGGTCAGTAGAGGCACGTGAGTGGATGTAAAGGGGTGAAGGCTTTATTGGTTGGTGAGCGTGTGCTCGAGCATCGATGGGCCGGGTGAGGTTGCTAAGGGCGGAATGGAGTTTGTGATGTGGCTGTATTTGCTATTTTACGCTCATAAAATAGAGAACCTCCAACTGTACTGTTGCTATTAGTAGGCAAGGGAACGAATGAGAAAACTCCAAATGGATTTGTCTGGATTTTTCTCGTTTGTGCAAAACTTTTATGTATGCCGCCGAGCTCTTGTAAACAATCAATACTTGTATCTTTTCCCGAAAAACGGAACCGCAGCAAGAGAGTGCTATATTGGCGGCGCAAAAAATGAAGAAACAAGCTGACCTCTTCTATCTGCTCCCGCCACGTGAGGAGATGACTATCGATGAGTTTCGGGAGTACTCAATGGACAGACTCATAGTTCTGCGAAAGGTTGAGGAACTTTCATCTCGCAATGCGGGATTCGCTGAATTTTCGCAAGAGGTCGAGCGCTCGTTAGCCCTCCATCTGCCGACAAATCGAGAAGGCCATGTAACAAGCAGCCGTGCTGATGTGATCAGTCACTTTGCACTTCGTCTTGCATACTGCAGCTCGATGGATTTGCAGCACTGGTTCGTCACGCAAGAGGCTATTTTATTTAGGCACCGGCTGTCGATGATTCGGATCAACGCGGGGATCCGGGGGGTCGAATTATTTGCAAAGAGCGTTGGCTTCAATTACGATGTGATGGGAGAAGAAGAGAAATTAGAGAAAATTCGACTTCTCCGGTACAATTTGACAGCGCAAGAATTTAACACCTGCAAAATCTTCAAAGTTCCGTTCGTGGAAGCGACTGAACTTATCAGACAGAAGGAGGTGGTGCTCCGTGGTGGTTTTGCCCTTGTGCCATCCACAAAATTGTCATCAGTACTAGTTTCTGCATTCCGCAAAAATCTGAAAATTAACTTGATGCGAGCGATGAACAACAATTTATCATTGACAAGTGACGTTCGCATCGGTCCCGTGTTGGGGGAGATGCGCCAAGACTTCGCAATCAACGCCTTTTCATCTATGAAAATCGAATCCACCATTACCGCAAATAATGTGGACCAGCATGCGCGACAGAACATGCCGCTGTGCGCCCGTCAGCTTCACATAGGCTTGAAGAGAGACCATAAATTGAAGTATTTTGGGCGGCAGCAATACGGATTGTTCCTTAAGGGTGCTGGATTGTCGATGGAGGAAGCTTTGTTGTTCTTCAAGACAGAATTCACCAAAATCATGTCAGCGGACGACTTTCAGAAGCAGTACAGCTACAATATTCGACACCAGTACGGGAAGGAGGGGGGAAGGATCAATTATAAGCCCTACGCCTGTTCAAAGATCATCATGGGCACTGCTCCGGGTGCCGGAGACCACCATGGCTGTCCTTTCAAACACTACGATTTGAAGCATGTTGAAAATATGCTTGAACATGCTGGCGTTCAGTCGGGCGAGGATATGCAGAGGATATTGATGTACTCCCGCGATTTGCAGCCCACCAAAGCCTGCTTGGAGCACTTTCGGGTCACCCATCCAGGGTCTGAGGGTGCACCCGGAGGGAGATTGACTGTCAATCCCGATGTCATGGCCGAGGTGGGCAACCATCCAAACGCATGGTTCGCAGCCTCAAACGATTTTCACACTCGGAAACTTTCAGTCGCTAGTGGCGGCGGCGGCGGTGACGGCGGCGGCGGTGACGGCGGCGGCGGTGACGGCGGCGGCGGTGACGGCGGGGGTGCTACTGACAAAAACGACGATGATATTCAAGGAAATGATGACGTATCGAATTAGGTACCAAACAGTTTAATACAGGTAGCAACACGCGAGATGCTTTATGTAGATGCCTTATTGTTACACTTTCTCCCTCGTTTCTATACCGATGATTCAGCTTTTTTTTGGGCAAAAAAAAAGCAACCAGAGTGTCTTTTTGTGCCTGGACATTCGTTCTCTTTATCCTCGTTTTTCATTTTCTCTTTTTGTTCGGTTTAGGTCCTGGGTTTCCGTTGATGTTCCTGTGTGTGCTTGCTGTTCGTTCGCCGTTTTCGATATCGTTGGTGGCTCTCTTCATGTTTGTGGGGTTTTGTCAAAAATCAACCAGAGCAGGGCCCATTTAACAAGAAATTACTTTTCTAGACAAAAAAAAATTGAATTTCGTTTACTTAAATGAATTTATGATATACAATTTTTCTTTAATAATATCATTTTTATATATATTGGTAATTTCTTTTATGAAAATTTTTTCAATAAATTAATAAATTTTATTATTATTTTTAATTAAAAAAATCTAAAACATTTATAATTATACATTTATAATATAGTTTATGAAAATTATTTGAAATTTATCTATTTACAATAATCATAATTTATATTTATATAATATGATGAAAGAAAATTGTATTACAAAAAATTATTTAAGTAAACGAAAACCAAAATTTTTGGTTTCTAACGGATGTCACCATTTGTTATTTCTTATAAAATGGGTCTTTGTTAGCTTATTGGCTTTCTTCTTGTTGGCATCCTTTTGACAACAACAAGAGGAAACCCACGCACACATCGAGAACGACGAACGAACAGCAACAAACACAAACAAGAACCCCAACGGAACTCAGGACGAAAAGATACACAAACGACGACGAGAAAGAGAATCAAAACACCTGTTTTAGACGATGTTTGACAAAAGAATTGTCCCCGCCGATGTAGCCACAACAAAAAAAGAAAAAAAAGTGTAGCGATAAACATGGCGACGTCGTTTGCTATATTTTCTTTACGAAATGCAGTCTGCGACCTGTTGGCTAACTGAAGCGTCTTCGCTCCTGACGGCAACTTTCAGCACTATGCCTTCGCCACCCTGGCCGATCTGTGCTCTCACCATGACGGGAACGTTTCCAACGAAACGCCCGGATAAATGGAGCATGTGGGGCTTTCCCCTCTCCCGATTGGCCTTGACGATCCCCGTACCGTCGCAGGCCATCATGCCAAAGAAGTTGATGACGGCTTCGACGGCATCGGAAAGTTTCTTGAACTGCAGTGAGAATTTCTGCAGCACCTCATTCCCGTTCCCAAGTGTGTCCCAAGAGGACCTGAAGTCGCCGAGGTTGACCTTGGCGATGAAATCCGCGGTTGTGAAGTCGAGATTCTCCAAAGGATATGTTTCCTCGAAGGTATCTCCGGTTTCCTCCCCACTATTTGGGTCTACAGACACCACTGTGAAGGCTAGCTCGCACGCAAAGGTGCAAGACGCCAGGGGTGCTTCCATATCCCTATCGAGCACCGTGTAGCAAAAACCTCGGCCACCGTATTTAATTTCCGGCGCTTCTAGTTCTCCCGTGGGCGTCAAGAACTCATCGCCTGCCTCTCCCTCGATAGCCACCTTTACGTCAACGAGTTTCTGATCGTCCAGGGTGTTCTGCACGTTGAAGGCCAGGACGACGTGGGAATCCATTATGTGTTTGGTGCAGCGGACGACGTACTCGGTCTCGCTCTCGCTGAGCTCCACAGGCTTGCTGCTCCTGAAAACCCGACCCAAGGCGGCAAGCTCTGGGATTGCATAGATGGCCTCGGTGGGGTCATTTTTGGCCTTCTCCTCGGCGGCGTGAGTGGAGGATGTGGATTCTGTGAGGATGTCGGTGTTATTTTTGTTTTTGTTTTTGTTCCTTGGCGAGGAGGCGGATGCGCCTGCCTCTTCGGCAGGGTCCTCCTCTTCCACGACTGGGAGGGTACTGAATGTTACGGGTTCGTCGCTAGTCATGGCCCCAGGGGCGGACATGTACTGCTTTAGCGATCGCTCCAGCTGGCTGAAGTTCATGGGAAGCGGTTGCAAGAGCAAGTAGGTTGCCGTATCCGAGGGCGACACAGCGTCCGCATCCGTATCCGCATTCGCATCCGCATTCGCATCATTCTCCTTCACGTACGGGTTCTCCTCTATGGCCCTCTCGATGACGTTGCAGGCAATGGTGGCACGATCGCGAACCTCGTCGTCCTCGTCCGAAAGAGAGCGCTTTAGGAGAGTCAGAATCGACTGCCTGAGAGAGGGGACCTTGGCGCCAAACTTGGCCAACGCAGAAACAGCCGCAGCCCGCACCGCCGCCGTCTCAAGGATAACGCGGTTGTAGCAATAGCGAATGTACCGGGCCGGCGCGCTGCATTCGGGGCCGACGTTCCCAACCAGGTGGAGGATGTTGGTTGATAAAGCTGTGAACTCGCAGTCCTCAATGAACTCACACAACTGAAGTAAACTGTTGTCCCTCGTCTCGGTGACATTGTCCATCAGGAAAATAATGGCCTCGACGATTGTCTTCTTGAATTCAAAGCCGCCCTCTTCCCGGAGAAAATTGGACAAGAAGCCGATCAGCACTCTGTGCTTCCCGGGGTATTTCATGCAAAGCTCTTTGATGCTGCTCACCACCACTATCTTGTATTCGTCCGCAATATCGCTCATAAATGTCCCGATGGACTTCATGAGACGGTCGACAGAGTTCTCCGTGCCAGTTTTCAACAACGTTGTGATGGCAAGGGTAGCAATGGAGCGGTTGGAGTCCGAGATCAAGACCTCCATGTCCTCATTGCACTTCACGACGGCCATTGGCATGGTGAGCGCCACCTTCGAAATGCAGCGCATGGCTGCGAATCGGACCACAGGCTTGTGAGACGAAAGGAGATGCTGAAGCACCGAAATAGCGGGAGACAAGTCTTGCGGCTCGACGCCAGGGAGCCCACAGATTGCCTTGCAGGCCTCAAAAACGACCACCTCTGATTTGTGCCTCAAGCTGGACTCCAAAAATTGGTAGCTCTGCCGAGCCAGTTCGGAATCGTTATCATCGGCCGCCTCATCGTGCAGAAGTTTGCTGGTGTAGCGCACCAGCAGGACAATTGCCATGGGAGATCTCAAACTCCCGTTTTTGCTTAGCTGTGTGACCAGCTTGCTGATCGCCAACCGGTCGTGCTGCTTGATCTGGTAGAGCAGAGACAGCGCGTGGAACTGTACCATCGCCGAGGGAGATTGCAGAGCCTGTTGTACTTCATTTAGCCATCTTCGCACGATGGCAGCACATTCATTAGAAGACTCAAATAAGTGGAACGATGACACCAGCGCAGAAGAGGCAACAAGAGGATACTTGTCGACAATCGCCTGCTTCACATATCGCTCGATGGCACCCAGCATCGCCGCGTCGATGATCCGGGCCAGCACACGGATCGAATTAGAGCGGTACACATTCTGCGTTCAAGAAGTTGACATGATTTTGAGATGAGTTTGAGCCGTACCGTTGCTTGGTTAGTGGTCGTGTTTTTGGAGAAAGAAATTGGAAGTAAAAGTTGTAAGAACCCGACCAAATGAACAGCAAGGGAACAGTCTCACCTCTTCGTGGTTCATGTCTTTGGTTAGTGACGACGTGACGATGATGACATCGTCAGGGTTGCACGATTCTGCGACCTCTTTGATGAAAAGGTAAACCATGCGGCGAAGCGAAGCATCCTTCGATTGGAATAGCTTCGTCACGCCAAAGAACACCTCCGTTGACTCAGCAGAATTCAGCTGTTCCCCTTGGGAAATGAGGTGCAAAAGCTTGGTGATGACAGTGCAGCACTGACGGGGGGAAGCATTCACTGCCTTGCTATCATGGAAAATACGTGACTCTTGCAAGACAGTGGCCTTCTCCAATTCGCTGTAAGGAGAAAACTCCTCTCCTTCGTCATCGTCCCCCTTAAACTTCTGCTTTAGGTCTTGAATCTCCTGCGTTGACGAATGTGTGTTAGCGTTTCAGTGAATGAGAAGAGGTGGAGATGGAGATGTGGAGATGTGGAGATGGGGGGGGGAAGATCCTTGAAGACATGAAACAAAACAAAAGAACCAAAAAAACCCTCCCGCCTACAGAACGCCACAAGCACTCGATGCCATGACCAGGCGCAATCTATCTCGACAAGATCACACATTCCGGCTACTTCTCAATGCAATCAATGCTCCCCTCCCCCCCTCTTGAGATACAAATTGGAAACGTCCTGGCTGCATGTGGGTATCCCCTACTCCGCAACAACAAACCCGGAGCTCGATTCACACGACATAAACGACCACCGCTCCCGCCCTGAGGTTCAAGAAACGAAATGCACAAAACCACGCCCCCACGCCCACAACCAAAAAGCAGTCGAAAAACGTACCCTGACAATGGAAGACATTGAAATGGTGCCGTTGGTCGTGGCACTTTGTTCCATGACGATAGAATGCCGAACCAAGCGCGGCGGTCTCTTTTATGTGCACTGTAGCTGGTGCCTCTCTTGCAAATGGAATTTTCATTTGTGATACGAGCAGGCTGGCGGGGCGAAAGCTGCTTATCTCCACGATCAAGGTATGTTAACGAAAATGCTTATTAACTTGCTTATGGCTGTATTCAGATCTAGAGGTGGCCATGCGCATGAATTTAACTCGTGATATGCGACAAACTTGTCGTGGTCGGTGTTCAGTGTTTGGTGTTTGTAGGTTATGTTTTGAGTGGCGTTGCTGCATGGATATTGTATGTACGCGGTTCATGTGGCGATTGAGTTTCAATAAATGTATGTGTTAGCTGCAGGCTCGATTTTAATCCTAATAACGCTGTGTGGAGTTCACACAGGACCCCCATTGGTCAGCCCACTATTTCGCGAACCGGAATAGTAAGGGCCGAGGGTTGACTTCTGGTGGATATATCGCATTATAAACGCGTCTCTGGGCAGAGTATTGTTGATAAGCTGCCCTGGATGGGGTTTTAGTTTGGCGAAAGTCACCCCTGCAACCAAGTACACCTGCTCGAATTGCGTGCATCCAGATGATAGTTTTGCTTCCCTTGTATGACATGTATCTAGTGCTACTCGTCCGCGTGATCATGCACTGACACTAACAGTCCCCTCCCTCTCTCCCATAGAATATATATAATCATGCAGATCTTCGTCAAGACCCTTACGGGTAAGACCATCACCCTTGATGTCGAGCCCTCTGACACCATCGACAATGTCAAGCAAAAAATCCAGGACAAGGAGGGAATCCCCCCTGATCAACAGCGTCTTATCTTTGCCGGAAAGCAGCTTGAGGATGGCCGGACACTGAGCGACTACAATATCCAGAAGGAGAGCACCTTGCACCTTGTCCTCCGTCTTCGTGGCGGAGTTTACGATCCTTCCCTTGCTGCCCTCGCCAAGACCTTCAACTGCGACAAAGCTATCTGCCGTAAGTGCTATGCCCGTCTCCCCCCCCGCGCGGTCAACTGCCGCAAGAAGAAGTGCGGTCACACCAACCAGCTTCGCCCCAAGAAGAAGCTGAAGTAAATTTTTAATATAAAGAAATTGACCACGCTTCTGGTAGGAATTTTTTTTTGCCCATTTTTATTCTCAAAGCATACATATATTTCATTTCATGCGTACTACACGTCGTCGCTAATATGATTATCACTACTACTATGAGCATGCCCCAGCTACTCCCTAAAAATATGTCGCTAACTAATACCGGTGGACTCTTCACATTTGCCACCGTCTCTACCAATTCCTACAGTTGTTACAATGTCTTAGGATTACCATCCAGTGCCAATAACTTTTCAAGCTCATTGAGCATCTCTTCGACGCTCCCACATCCGGCTATTCTCGCGGAATCCTCGGCCCCCCACTGAGTGCTCCCCTTGATAAGCTGTCCGCCATTTTGTGGCCGATTCCATGATCGACAAGCTTTGCACAAGAAAAAGCCTTCGCGTAGGCGCGTTGCGAAGCGTTTCGTTGTAGGTGGGCAACGGTAGTGTGAGAGAGGTGCAGACAGAACAGACAGAGCAAAACTCATCAAGCATGAGAAGGAACACCGAGTGTGAAATATCGAAATGTTAGGGTTAGATACTTTTCTCACCTCCCTCCCTCTCCTTCTCCCCCAAAACAGCATCACCATCACCACTGCGGAGGTCCATCAACAACTTCCCTGCCGCATAAAAATTGATCTGAACGAACATTGGGAAGCGGTATTGTTCTTCAACCCTTCGTCGGATCTCGATGCTGTTGATGTTTATTTGCATCTTGATCCCAAAGTTGTGAAGATAGTTCCCACCAAAAACCAAGCTGTCAATTGGCCTAAGACGCAGAAGAGTGCGCGCGCGCGCGGAAGGGGTGTGTGGGGGGGGAGATGCGGGTTAATCAGTGGTCAACGGGCGCCATGGGAGCCGCGCGCACACACACATGAAAAAATAGCGACCTGGCAACCCCACTTACGTGTAAACAGCATGTAGCCATCCGCCAGGGACAATGAGCGTCTCCCCTGCCTCAACAACAGCGACCTTGCATCCTCCCCCGGTCAATTTCTTATCACCAAAGAAGCTGCGCTGGCCATCCTTACAGATCCAGCTTTCGTAGGCCTGCAGATTTTTTTCGCTCGGCTCTACTAAAAAGAATACTTTCCTTCCCTTGACCACATTGTACCAGACGCTTGTGCCTCCGAAGTCAGCGTGAAAGTCCGTGAAGGAACCGGCTTGCGACATAAGGCAATAATGTTGCGTTGCGGGCTTATCGAATTCATGCTGTACCAAGTCGCCACTGTGGGGATTCTTCAGCCAGTCCCTACCACTGCCAGTGTCATTGCAGTACAGATTATCACGGCGGCCCTCCCTATAAGCCGGCCAGCACTTATCAATCCAATCGATATCTCTGACGAAGGCTGGCGACTTGACCAAGGCTAGCATTTTAGGAGAGTCATTCGTGATCTCTAGAGAAATCACATTCAGCGGGCCCATGCCATGGCTAAGAGGGGCCAGTTCCTCGGTTGCCTCTTTCGGGCTTTTGTAGGCGTTGTTATTCGGCTGGACATTAGGGCCGCCATATCCCTCCCCTTCACGAAGTGCCTTGAGGGCGTCCCGTTTGTTTTTGTACATGACTTCATTCGGGGCGGTTATGTGGTAGTGACCGCCAGAGAGCTCTTGAACTTTCCAGTCTGGGGGGAAGTTAGCTGAGCTCAATTTCGAGAAGGAGGAGGGAACCTTGGGTTTTGGTTTTGGTTTTGGTTTTGGTTTTAGTTTTCCCCGATTTTTGGTCCCATTTACCCTTTTGTTCGCGGCGTCGTCTAGCATCGTCGACAACAATATATCGTCACTATCGTAATCCGGATCAACGGCTTTCCGGACACTCTTCTTCCTTTTCTTCACATTGTCCCGCATCGTTGACAACAACATATCGTCACTATCGTAATCCGGATCAACATCTTTCTTCTTCTTTAAGTTGTCTCGCGGACTATTTCTGGGACTCTTCCTGCTGGGAGTTTTCTTTTTCTTCTTCTTGGGAGTATTTTTCTTTGGACTGTTTTGTGGCGTCGAGTCCCCAAAGTCGACACCAAAGCACTTGCTCACGAACTTGTCCAGGCGCCAGCTGGTGCTCAACTCTAATTGGCTTTCACAATCCATCACATTCACCATCCTGTCTCGGCCAATCAAATTGCAGGCCTCCTTGAAACCAAAAGGATTATTCTCATCATTATGCGATGGTACACACAGGCCAAATCCTTCATGATGCGACCCGCTTTCAGGCGCACTCACCTTGAAAGGAATAGAAAAGCCACACAGCCTCGACATTTTCCCCCGCCCACCACCTCTGAAAGCGTCCGTCAGGCAGGAGGCACTGCAATCATTACTGTTGAGGACGAGGATATCGAAAGACGGAAACCGATCCACAAGGCTAGGAAGATTTTGGGGATTTGGAGAAAAAATTGCCAAATCATCACTTATTTCATCGGAATCACTCCCGAGAAAGGCGAGAGCCATTACGCGGAGGCGGAGAGTGTTTGATCACTTGAAGAATTTATATCACCTGACAAAGAATTGCGGGGTGAGGTGGTTCCTTTCTGGAGTATATGGAAATTTTGTTCAATCTGAGAGGAGATACGAAAAGGGGGACAAAACTGTGTAATGACTAATTATAGTTTCAGTTCTGCGGACATTTCTTTCCCTTTTTGTGAATGTGGAGGGAGAGGCGGTGGGATTTTTGTGCTGGTGTACACAGTCGCCTATTTTCAAAAGCATTGGCGTTTCCTGACCCTTAAACCCCAAGTAACACGAGGAGAGAGATCACTATCGCTATAACTATCACTGTCCTATCAAAATGGCTCGGCGACCAGGGGTACCTTCATCGTCCCGTCGTATGCTGCTTTCCCTCGTCATATCGGTAGTGACATTCTACGGCGGTTTTGTCGTGGGTACCCTTTTCTCCTCCTATTCCTCCCCCCCCCCCTCCCCACTTTCTCATCTCCAGTTCCAGCTGG
>Ga0115555_1000920_pt1 | contig 20346 bp, 15 predicted proteins | sample COGITO_mtgs_1104_2_FD_87285 | JGI IMG/M metagenome (GOLD analysis project Ga0115555, IMG submission 87285) | Pelagic marine microbial communities from North Sea - COGITO_mtgs_110407 | ecosystem: Environmental > Aquatic > Marine > Epipelagic | place: Germany:Helgoland, sampling site Kabeltonne... | reverse complement strand
GCTATGGCTTTCTTTCCTCCCCGCCCCCCCCGCACCACCCTCCCCCCCCCCCCAACCACAACCCCAACCCCAGCCCCTCCCCCCCCCAGTTCCTGCATCCACTTTTCTCATCGCGGTAACGATTGGATCGTCGCGGCCGCCTCCGACCATACGATTAGCTTTTGGCGGTATGAGGAGAAGAAAAACCTCTGCGTTTGGGTCAATCAGATAACGACAGAAGATATTCAAAAACAACTCTTACTAGTTCCTCCCTCCCAGCACACGAACGGTTCGATATGGGCAGTCGGCGGCGAGAACAATACTCTGACCATCTATGATCTCAACAGTCGGAAGCGAAGGTATGTTCACGACTGCATCCACAAGGACTCGACGTCCTCAATGGTGTACATACACTCCCTTTGCCTCGTTGCCACCGGCTCGTTCGACAAGACGGTCAAATTTTTTGATTATGAACACGGTCGACCGAGAGGGAGGACCCTCCACCATGGTGAGCCGGTAAAAACCCTCTCCGCCGCAAATGACAAGATTCTCAGTTGTGGGCCATGTACGGTGATACTTTGGGACCTGCAGAGCTTTTCTCTGCTCTGTAAGCTGCCGAGCACAAACACGACCTTCGTGGGCGCGACACTGGTTGCCTTCACCGACCTTGAGAAGGGGGCGCAGTATAGATGCCTGACTGGGGATCAGAAAGGTACCTTCAAAGTCTGGCTACCTTCTTCCTCGACGTCCACCATCGACAAACCGCTCCTGCTCCAAACATTCACCGGAATGAACAACCTCGGCAACGTAATGTGTTACTGCGTGTCCCCCCCACCACCCAAGATGATGTCAACCATCGGAAGGGGTTGTATCTGGCCAAAGACGGTCATCTGCGGCAGCGGCCGCGAAGTCGAGCTCTTTGTGCCCCGCAGAATTCAAAAGCCTCACCTGCCTCTCGTCTTCTCTCTCCACAACCGCCAGTCTCAGACAATTATCACTACCGAGAATAAAAATATCAAGGTATTTGACCTCAACACCGGAGGTCAGACTATGGCAGTCATTGACGCGAGCGCGAACGAGATCACAGCGATCGGCACAGACCACTCGCTTCAACGGAAGCTTTATGTCGGCACCAGTGGGGGGCAGCTTCTTGTCCTCAATATGACGACAGGTGCGCGAATGAGCTGCTGCGACGTTCACTCGGGAGCTGTCACGGCAATAATGTACTGCGAGCACTCGCGCCACGTCATCACAACGAGCCTGGATCGGAGCATCGCTGTTCACAAAGAAAAGGACGCCAATATGGAGCAGCTGCGGGTCATCTCTGAAGCCCATGAATCCCCTATTAGTGCAGCTTCGTATTCTGCCCAGCTATCCATGGTTGCCTCTGTGGGTGGGGAAGAAATCAAAATTTGGAATTTTCAGGATCTGCAGTTGCAATGCAAGCTTGAATTGCACGAAACGGAGGTCACGGCAATCACGTTCGTGCGAAACTACCCAATCCTAGTTTCGTCTGATATCCAGGGCCGAGTTCTAATCTGGAAAGTGTTCATGGGGACGGCAGTGGAGAATGCTCGTGCCATTTGCTTGTTGAGCTGTGTAAACGACGATCATGACATCTTGCCGTCTGATATCTTCGTCCCGGGGACAGAAGGCGAATGTGGCGATGAAGATACTGACTATGAGGAGGACGTAACTTCCGTGGCAGATGTCGCGGAAGTGGACAATAGCGATAGAGAGGGGAAAACGAAATCAGGTCAAAACGACTTTCCGGGCGCCCATCAAGACAAGATCACAGACCTCCGGTCGCGCATACGCCCTGACCCAGAGCGAAGTCTCCGCAACCGCGCAGAGTCGTTTTACGAGTTTGACAGCTCTCAATCAGCCTCAGCTTCGGTGCCTCGTCGATCCTCGACCATGACGTCCATGGAAGGGATAGAATTTCGCAACCTTGGTAATGTCCGACAGTTAGCGCTCGTCTTCGATTCCGATGATGATGAGAGTAATCCTGATTCTTCCCCGAAGCGGATCCTCGCCGCGGATTTCTCCGGAAACGTCTCCTTCTTCGAGTTCAACGCGATTCTCCACGCCCTCGATGCCCAGAAACATTCCACCCCGACTCTCTCCCCAACGGAATACGCGTTTGCTGACGAAAACTACAATCCCAACCTGCGCTACCAGAAAAATGGCTTATTTTTCGCCCACAAGCAGAATCACTTGCTGTTTCCCACCTATTCTGTCCTCAGCAGCCATTCTTTTGCGGCTCACGAGGAGTCGATTTTGTCACTCACTCCCATTGTGAACAGCAAGATGTTCGTGACCACAGCCAGTGACTGCAAACTGATTGTATGGTCCGTCGAAAATCAAAAGGTCGGTCTCAATTACTACCCCGCGGGGTCCATGTTTGGTGAGATCGACACGATGGACTACGAGGAGAAACGGATCGATAAGCTCGAAGCCTGGAACGTTCCGGACACTACAAACATGGAAACGAAAAGCGAACACGATCAAATAGCGATGGATGCGCTCGAATACGTCCGAAATGTCCCAGATCACGAAGCGCGGAGCCCGGCCAATCTTGATATGAACCCCGCCATGGGCAAGGAAGAGGCGCTGCGAATCCAGCTGCGGAATGCGGGCGTGCACAGCAGTTTTCTTTTGGGCAGCGCGACGAAATCGAATGACAATCCCTTGCTCCACGGGAGAAGGGGATCCAGCGTCAGAAAGGGGCTGGGGATCGCCACCAAAGGGAGGGGCCACGCCACCGGCAACACAGTAAGCAAGTTTGAAGTTGTCACTAGTGACGAGAAGCGCTCAATACTTTTTCGGTTAGACGAAGTCAACCAGACGAAGCAGTCCAAGGTCAAACGAAAACTGCAAACAAAACGCGCTTCAATCATCTTTCAAGCCACTGCACTGGAAGACGCCAACGAAAAAGAGTATGAGCTCGACGATTTCCTGCAGGATAGACTCGAGCTTGAAAAGCTTGAAAGGGCAAAAAACTTTGAAATCCGCAAAGTTCTCGAAACTATGCGTATGCATTTGCAATCTGCTCATTCCAGCAAAACTCGCAGTGGTAAAGTTGTGTACAACCACCTTTATGGTGAGCTCAAAGATGTGGCGTCAAAAAGCGGACACAACTTTACTCCGGTCGATACTTCAATGAGCACCTTCTTGAGTGAGAAGTTTGCCAGCAATAATATCGTGGTCAAGAAGAAGAAAAGTAAAAAGAAGAAGCGGAACGTTCTTTCAATAGGGCGACCAACACTTGAAATAGATCACGACGACGCCACACCTAAGGCGGAAAACTTTTTCGTCACGCAACGCCCTGAGACTCCTCAACAAAGGTTTACCTTGGAAGTCGGGCCCCACTACGAATCTAGTGACGATGAGATTTCACTTGATGATAAATCACTTGAAAGTACATTCACGAGACAAGACGAGACGGTGGAAAGCGCAATGAGCAGAGTGCAGGACCGCGCAGATTATGTAGAGGATTTGGTGAAGCGAGAAGATTCTCTTATGGTCTTTGATGTTGCCAAGAAAACGAAGGCGAAGGCGGAGCGAGAGCGTAAGCATTTGAGCAGGAAAAGCTTAATAACTCGCTTTAAAGCGGGGGAAGAACATCGGAAGAAAAAGGGCAAGGTCAACAAAATTAGTGAGAAGCAGAAGGAAAACATTAAGCGCCACAGTAGGCGGAGCATTGCCAATTCGTCCCATTTTGGGACCTACTCTCGTGAAGATGTACTTCAACTTGCCGATCTTCTGTACAGCATGGATCAGAACGGAGACGGGAATGTAGAGCCCGCTGAATTTGAGTACTACATAAAACATGGAAAGCACGGTGAAGTGTTTTCGGATCTCAACTTCGACTTGATGGACATGGACCACAGTGGATTCATCACAGTCCAAGAGATTGTTGATTTATGTTTCGGCAACGCAAGCGCCATGGACAAGCAGAGAATTATCATCTGTATTGACGAAGAGAAACAGCGACGGACGCAGTATAACATGAAGAGAAGGGCCAAACCCAAGGGGCGTCGAATTACCATCGGTGACATGCAGAACGCTGCCCAGATCTTTCAATTCTACGATATGGATCACAGCGGGATGGTTGACATTGACGAAATTTGTAAGGGAATTAAGGAGGTGAGTGAACGATGCGTCATTGACGTCGAAAAGCCCGATAAGGCGAATATGTCGTCGCCAATCGGTGGTGGGGGCTGCTTCTTTTTTTTGTTCTGTTACCTGTTGGGAATTTTTATTGTATCCGTTTCTCAGAGTGGAATTGGCCGCTCTCGCCCTTCTGCTCCCTCACCCAACGAATTGCTTGTCACATTTTGCGGCCGGCACAGGAAAAACAGACTCAGGCAAATGTCTTCAAGCGCAACGACATTAAAGAAATGCTCATGGAATTCGCGGTCTTCAACAAAAAATCCAAGAATATGGAGATTAGTCTCGCTTCCTGGGTAAACTTTACCTACGGCTTCAAGGGTGATTTCGATGTCGTCGATCCTAGGAGCGGTAAGGTTGTTCAATCATTTGGAGACTCTTCTGATACGCCAGCGATATCGAACAAAAATACGGCTCCGCAATTGCCTGCAATCAATGAGAAGATGTGAGTGGGGAGTGAGGCATTGTAGGCTTTTTTTCAACTTGACAGAAGCGTGTTTGTTGACACCACGAGTTGTTATTACAGCCTTTAACGATGCTCCACAGGCGAGCAGATAGTGTGACTCCTCAACCTACAGCGTGTACGATATTTGTAGCGGCATAATGTGCATAAAATTACTAAATAATAAGCGAATTGCTTTGGCACAAAAAGCCTTCCTTACTATACTATTCGTTTAGTTCACTTGATGAACTATCAACCTTCCTTATTTGTGAGGACAAATAGTCCCATTAACCCAACGAGCACGTATTTGAGCATGGGGTAGTCATTTAGCATAATCGTCACCATCCCAACATACCTCAATGTGCCAACAGCCCGTCCAAGGATGTCCTCCCGCTGCAGCCACATTTGCCCCGCAGCATACAACCCACGGTCATCCACCCGATTGTTGTCTCCCTTGGTCAGCAAAGAAACTGCACCGTCCTGGTCCTCGTGCACCTTGAGTATTCTGTGGACGATAGGAATCTCCCGCTCCTTGATCTTGAAAACAACTACTTCCCCCACCCTCCCTCCACCGCCCCTGTTGTCCAAAAACAAAATGTCTCCCCGCTGGAAAGCGGGCTCCATGCTCCCGCTCAGCACGACTACCACTGGAGACTCTGAAGATGTAAGAAACATCAAACTTTTCCAGATCATTAGAGCTGAAAATACAATCATGGACAAGTTCAGGAGTTGAAAAAGGAGCTGCCGGCGATTATCCTTCAGCTTTTTCAGTTCCTGAAGGGAAAAAAGGTCGAGGGATTCGAGGGTTAGGCGGAACGCAAGCACGATTACAAAAGAAAAAGAAAAGGCGAAAGACAAAAGACAAAAAGCGAAAAGCAGAAAAGCTAAAAGGGTTGGAAAGCGCCCAATCTTCCTTCTTTGTTTTCTCCTTGCTCGAATACAGAGCAGGTGCACAGGGTGCATGGGCAGACGAGGGCAACCGTATCGTGGGGTGTGCTGTGGAGCGTCACACGGTGAAGGACGGCCTGATTCGCTCGTCGAAACCCATTGGCTCGGTAAAAGAGCTGAGCAACCTTAAAAAACCTCACCATAAGCTGGACATCGATGAGCTCATTCACCGATGCAGGGAGATACTTCCTCATGACAATGTTTGTTGTTAGAGAGTACAATATTAGAGATGTCGTTCGAGGTATAGCTGGCGGGCAGGATAGCTAGGGGCAGTGTGTAAACGTGAAACAACACATTGGGAGGAGAAAAAAAAGCACATGTTTCCCTCCTCTTTGGTTCCCCCATTTTTCGTCGTCGAAAAGTGTAAACACCCCTCCCGCACACCATATATTATAGTTGTGTCTTAGAGCTGTCTATTGAAATATTCCGTGATCCTCCGCAAAGTTAATAATTCCTCCCCACCGCGTGCAGGTGGTCATTTTGGGGGGGTTGAGGGGAATTAAAGGGTCATTATGGCACTAGAACTGTTGCGCCGATGTTTGGTGTCAGTTTCCACTACCGTGGTCGAATTTCGAAGAAGTGAAACAGGACTTTGGTGGTCAGAATGCATTGAGAAGGGAGCAGTAAAGTTCTCTCCTTTTTTTACTGCCCTGACGGCAGCAACTGCCATAGAGCGACCGCTTTCGGAGAGTTTTGCGGCGTTCGATGGCACGCCAGGGCGCCGGAATCTTCTCCCTTCCTACCTTTCGACGTATACTCATCGGCCAGACCTCTTGACGGTTCCATCATTTCTGATGACTGTCGCAGTCATGGCTTGCTTCATGGCTGGATTTCTGGCAGTCTTTCATCACTCCAGGATTACCTCCGCTCAGTTTACGAGGTATGCTATGAAAATTGTCCAGGGGGGGGCTCGGTGAAAGGAGAGACTCGTTGTGAAGCTGAACTAACTAACCAACTTCTTGTTCTCTTTTTCTTCGCAGGACTCGCGCCTCCCGTCTCCCGCACCTTGTTCCCCCGCCTCCTTCTACTGGATTTCACCCGTCCCTCCTGGCTGGCCCTTTCTTGAAGCAAAAGTTTGGTTGGCTGCGATCGTCGTTTTCGTGGATACCTCCTTTATTCTTCTCCACCCCCGACTCCCTCATAACCACACTCGTCGGGTATGACGCGCTCATCTTCTTGAGATTCCACAGACTCAGTCTGAGGATCGTAGCCGGCGGTCTTTGCTCTATGTTAGTCCTCTGCCCGATAAATTACTTTCTCGGCACTGTTTATGATGCGGACGGCGACGGGAACGGGAACGGTAAGGGTGATGGTGATGGCGATGGCATTAGCGCCTACGCGTTCATCAGATTCACCATCTCGAATATCCCCCGCTCGTCCTCCCTTCTCTGGATTCATTTTCTGTCCTCCATCCTCATGACAACTTTCATATTCTACACTCTCTTGAGGGAATATCGTACTTATCACACCATCAGGCACCGATATCTTCTTAGTCGAGAGCCGCACTTGCGCACGATCTTACTGACGAACATTCCCTCTCATATGAGGGCCAAGAAGAAGATCCAGGCGTACTTTCGCACGGTCTACAAAGGGGAGGCCAACATCCGAGTCGGCCTCTGCCAGGAGTTGGAGAATCTCGAGGACCTCGTGAAACAGAGAGAGAAGTGCCTTTCGAAGGTAGAGAGGATGATATTTCACCTTTGGAGGGGCGGGAAGGGGGTGCGGGAGGGGAATGAGTACGTAAAAAACGCGAACGCGAACGCGAACGCGAACGCGAACGCGAACGCGAACGCGAACGCGAACGCGGGCGATGGCGATGGCGATGGTGATGGGGAAGTGGGCATGGATGAGTATGGTCATGAGAATGAAGGCCTCTTTGCCCGAGGCGAACGGAAGTACTCGGACAACAGAGAACTCGTGCAGGAAGTGGAAAAGCTGAACCACCTTAACGATCTGGTGACGAGGGAAATCACCAGCAGGGATGAGATTATGAGGGCGCTAGATGAGGCGGCAGAAAAGGAAGAAAGCGAATTGAACACCGGGCGGGAAGGCTCTAACGCCGACGGCGCACCCTTTGTTATGGCTGACAGCTTTGATACTTTGATTAGCGCCTCGGGAAATAAACACAAGCGGGGAAGTGTTACGTTTGCTTTCGAGGCCTCGGACCCGATCGCAATGCACCCGCACACGCACACGCACGCGCACACGCACACGCACACGCACATGCACTCCCTCCCCTTGCCCGACACGATCTCCTCCTACTCCCCTTACGTCTCCGGCAAGGCCTTCGTTACCTTCGATACGTACACGTCGGCGAGTATCGCCCGTCAGAGCAACCACAGCTACTCGGAGTGCTCCATGTCCGTCACACACGCCCCTGAGCCTCGCGACATTCTCTGGGAGAACATCACGCTCTCTGACAAGTCGCTGAGGAGGAGGCATATTGTTGTCGAGACGGTCTGTACGCTCGTCATCTTCCTCTACGTCGTGCCGGTGAGCCTTGTAAGTTTGCTGGTCAGTAAGAAGGCGTTGTTAAGCTACAGCGAGACTCTCGTCAACATGTGCAACGTGAGCTCCCTCATGTCCCAGCTCGTGGGCATGGTCCAGCCCATCTGCCTGGTGGCAATCCAGCAGGTCTTGCCTCCGCTCTTCTGTGCCCTTGGAAAGATTGAGGGCCGGAATTCCTTCTCGAATGTTCTTGGCTCTGCCTTTTCTCGCTACTTCCTCTTCCAAATCGTCAACGTATTTCTCGTCACCGTAATTGCGGGGAGTCTGTTTGACGCTGCGAGCACAATCGTTGATAAGCCTCAAAAGGCCTTCGAGCTCCTGGGGCGTGCGCTGCCCAAGCAGTCTGCTTTCTTCACCAATTACATCCTTCTGAAGACCTTCATTGGCCTCGGTGCAGAGCTCGTGCGCATTGTGGCTTTACTTCAGGCCTTCGGCCGTCGGATGTTTTTCCCTTATGATACGGCCCGGGACCGTCGCGGAGTCCGTTTTGGTTGCCGTTCCATCGACGAACCCTCTTTCTTCCTCTACCACAAGATATTTGCGCAGGACATGCTTGTCGCTACCGTCGCCATCGTCTTTTCTATTGTCGCGCCCCTCGTGCTCTTCCCGTGCGCTCTCTTTTTCCTGCTTTCCAGGATTCTGTGGACCTACCAGCTGCTCTTTGTCTACGAGAGTGCGTTTGAGACGGGGGGGATTTTCTGGCCGAAGGTGAGTACACTTTTAGCATTTGGTTTTTACGATTGAATGTGGCCGCGTGGCGAAGCCAACGCACGTAACATGCTTGCTCATGTCGCTCCCTTATCCCTTTTCGAAATTCTTTTGGTATTATTTCAGGTCTTCCGACGGTACATATTTGCGCTTCTCGTATCGCAGGCGACGATTACGGGCGTCTTTTTGCTGAAAGGGGCGACTTATCAAGCCTATGGGATGGTGTGCGTCATGATTTTTACCTACTTTAAATTCCGATCTGTGAGGAAGAAGTTCGATGGAGCGAGGACTCACAGTCTGCCTCTTGAGGTCGCCACAATAATGGACCACCAGAACGCCAATGGGCCCTCAAACTCAAGTAACTGGATCAATAATGATAAAAATCGGTACGCTTACATTCAGCCCGCCCTGAGGGCGACACTTGTCGCTCAACCAGAGCAGCCTTTTGACCCTAACGATCTGGACTACGGTTCTGTATCAAAAAAAGACGCGAACTCAAAGTACTCGCATGAGAACTTGGTCCAGGTCGATCCTACGACGATGCCGGATTCAGCAGTGTGCGAACAGTTCTGGGACAGAAAGAAATCGGAAGGTTTCGGGCGGAGGATAGGAGAGACCATGCTTAGTGGGGATATTTCATTCGACACGGACACGAAGAAAAGCGAAAAGGATTTACTGCGGGTAATCAGCGGCAGGGATTTGTTGTGAAAATGTGGGAGGGAGAGTGGATTCAGAATTCAGATTAAGAATTAAGAATTAAGAATTAAGATTCAACGCAACAAGCAGCAGCAGCACATTTACACACAAAAAAAACTCTGCAATTAACAACTTTTATTCTTGGCGAAATTTTCTCTCGGCTTATTTATTGGATGCCAAGAAAAATGTCGTCAGTGTAATACCCTAACCCAAGTGCGCCCTTCTTGAAGACGAATCCCTCCCTCCGTCCCGAGAACGCACCGCACGGGGCGAAGCCTTTGTCCCCCCTTTCTGCCTCCAAGATGATTTCCACCTCGGTGGGCCCCCTGGCAGTTTCCACCTCCCCCCTCTTCCCAATGGAGGGGATCGCCATGCTAGTGGAGCCTTCCCCGAAGACGGTCGTATCCTCGCCCAATGGCGCTGTAAGTTTGTGCGGATGGTCTGGGCCCCTCTGTTCGGGATTCTGCAGTCGGTCACTAAGCTCCGATTGCTGGTCCGTTCCGTAGTTTTTGAGCTCCTCGTTGTAGTTCTCCGTCTTGAGGTCATTGAGGCCCAAGAGCTCGTTTTGGTCGTCCGTCCTTGTGTATTCCTTGATTGTGATGGCGCTGTCGACGTAGGCGTCGTAGCAGGCGCTGTTGCCCTCCTCTTCCGCCTGCACAGCGAGCTTGGCTGCATCTGCAGGCACAGGACCTACGAAGGAATTGGAAAGGGGGTCGGACACAACAATGGTGAAGGGAAATCGTTTCCCTGCTTGGAATTCCGTGAGTTTCGAGATGAAGGATGTGTACTTCTCGTTCATTGATTCTCCCGTGAAGTTACCACCGTCATTGTTGAGGTGGTGCTCTTTATTGCTGTCCCCGCTCCCGAAAGGATTCGCTTCGGTCATATTCTTGACCAGTTTCTGCATGAGTCCCTCGACCGTGGTGTAGATGCCGCTAAGGGACCCTTCCTCGAGCTCCAGCTCGATCTCAGGGATCGCGATCCCGGCAGTGTCGCTCTTGAGCACCTCTCTTCCCATGTCCTCTTCGCTATTTACCACCAACCTGAACTCGGTTCCAAACTTGGGAATAGCTCCCCCCCCCTTAATCTCATTGGACCTGTAGCCACAGTGGTCACAGTTGAGTGACATGATAATGACCTCCTTGAAGTGAGGAATGTCAGTGACGCACATGTCGGTGCTTGAGGGCTTATGGCAGGACGGGCACTCGGTTGGGAACTGCATTACCTCGCGGCGCCCGAGCTTTTCGGCGCGATCTTCCTCTGTGTTGGTGACTGAGATTGCATTCTTGGACAGGGTGTTGCTGGGATTCTTGTGAGAAGGGTTGCTGTCGTCGATGGTGCCCGCTTCGACTGCTTGACTAGACGGTTGGAGACCAAGGGACATGTCCTGCGTCGCCGTTCGCTCGTAGTGAGTCTTGGTTATGTTCTTGTCGTCCTCTGGAGTGCGCGCATCTGCTTTCATGGAGACATAGCTGTTCCCACTTGGGTCATCTAGCACTAACTCAAACGGCACGAAGTCTGCGTCGTCGGCCACCTCTTCGCCGTCGTCGTCGTCGCTGTCGTCCTCACTTTCGCTTTCGCTGTCGCCGTCGCCGTCGCCGTCGCCAACCGCTCCCTCATTGCCCACGCCCTTTCCCCTAACCATTTTCCGCAGCTTTTCAATTACTTTCTGGATTTTCTTCCACACATCAACATCGATCAACACCCTCTGCGGCTGGCCCTCCTCGAGACCGTCCGCGGCCTTCTTGATCATTCCTTCGACGGTGGTCGTCGTGCCCCTCTGCGTCTCCGGGGGAATCTCCATTTGTAGCGCGGGGATGAATATGGTGCAGCTGTCACTCTTGATGATCTGGCGATTGAGATCTTCCCTGCTTTTTATACTGCACGATATTCTCACACCTTTCGCTTGGATTTCGCCGCCAAAGGTTACCTCGCTGTTACGATAGTAGCAGTCGGGGCACTCAAATGACATGATTATCACCTCCCGGAAGAAAGGGACTTTCGTTGGCAGACAATGCGTCAAACCGTTGGACTTTCCACAGTTCTGGTTCGGGCAATAGCAATTGTGCATCGTCGATATTTCGGCATCTGTGCCCTCCTTCCACTCCTCCAGAGAGGAGGGTAATTCCATTGCTGGGAATAGGTGATGGAATTGCTGTGGGGGTGCTGGATTGAAGCAAGGGAATTTAAATACGTTTTGCGCTTTTTGTTCGGGTTCTTTCGTCAGAGCGCAGTGCTATTTTGCGCCAGAATTTTGCTCGAGTGGCTTGTTTAAGGAAATAGAAGAAATCAGTGAACGTGGGGCATGTGCGAGAAATTCTCATCCTTCTGGTGAACCCTGACAATAAAAAACGTCCTCCTCATCGACCATTGATCAGTTTGTCACTTAGTTTCTGCGGCTGAATCCCACACCACATTTCTGAACTTCAAAAATTAACTTTCCGACAATACGACGAGTAGGACTACGAATACGACTACGACTACGAACGACGCTGTCGAGGTCGTCGCCCCTGTACTACCGCCTCCGGTCGAGGCCATTGACGTCAACTTGTGTGCACACACACCGCCTCTCTCCGACCCGTGAAAAAAAATTTTAATTAGAGGACGGACGGTCCAATGGCACCAATGATGACGCGCAGCCGGAGTATGGAACACGTGTCACCCATCAGACTGTCCTCCACCCATCCCTTGAAACCTTTCGCAAGCCGCCTTAGCTCATTAGATCTTCCTGATCCAATTTTGGAACTGCAAGCCAAGAGGCTTGACGCGAAGAGTGTTGACCTGTTTGCAAGTGAAGGGAGCCCAAAGCGAGAGTCTCCTCCCAAAGTGAGAGGAGTTATGATATTTTCGCGTTTGAACCTTCTGCTCGTGTTGTTTGCTGTCGCAATTACCCGATTCCTTTTCACCAATTTTGTATCTGAAATTTACGTATCTGATATCAACAGCTCCAACTTCGAGAAGACCCACACATTTTCTCCCATTCCAGACAGGTGAGCGAATAGATCCGGCTAGGTTTCACTCATCTGAGTCGATGTGCAAGCGGAATAGCGCACTCAAGATGAACTCTTAGCTTACTTTAATACAATCTTGCCACCTTCTTTTCTTGTGCGTGCAGAATCTTTTCGAGACTGACCACAAACACAATCGATTATATTCAGCCAATCGTTCCGATTGCTGGTGGTATTGACTTTAGACGGGAGGCAAGGTGGTATCTGGGGAGTGCCCTCTTCGGACCTGCTGCTTCTACTCTTCGAGGTGGTGCTTCGTTGGACTCTTGCAGCTCCCTCGAGACTCTCGCGCAAAGTCGCTACAATCCCAATAGTTCCTCTGACGTGACACTTGGCGCCACCACGAGCCCTATCGAAATAGATCCCGCCAACCTTGAACTCAGTGACATATCCTCGGCCTTCAAACGAGCTATTATGGGTGGGGCCGGTCAGAAGGGCGCTGCCGGCGAATACATTGACAAGGCGATCGCCAAGGCTCGGGGCGATTCGAAACAGCATGCGCTGGACAAAGTCAGTGCGATTGAATCGATGGACACGCTCCAGTTTTGCGCCGCGATGAGGTTGTTTGCTGATTGGAGGATTGCGAGGCAGGTTCCAGCGGGCTACAAGGGCTACGCGGTCGGGATGGGCCTGGGGAGGAAAGATGTTGTCAGCAACATTGGCAAGATTGAACGTGCCATTAAAGGCTATTTGAAGGTTTTCGATGGTGTTGAAAGTGGGGATCACCATGCGAGGGTGGGGAAAACGCCATCGATAAGGGAGCTCTTGGAAGTTGAACGACTTAGCGGTTACCATAACAACAACCGGCTACCTAGACTGCGCGATAATAGCGCGGCGATCGGCGTATTGTGGATGCTGAGGCAGCTCAAATATCAATCTCGGATCTACCACAATCTCATCGGTGGCCTTGGAGAAGGTGACTCGATTAAATTTGTGACGCAGAGCTACGACGAGGTTTACAACGACTATCACTCGTGGGCGACGCGAAAGGTTTTTAATTTGAGCTTCCAGACTGCGCCCCCAAAGGAGGCGATCTACCGTTTTATGCTCCCTGAGCTGGTGGGAAAATTGGCAAAGCAGGCACAGACGACGACAGCAACCTCGTCCAACGCTTCAACGTCAAGTGATGGCAGAAACCCTATCAACCCTTTTGTGAAAGTGCGAAATTGGATCTTCAGAATCGACAACAAAGTTCAGGAAGAGGCTGTGACGTGGAAAGGTGGTGCAGTTGACGAACAACTGCAGGCACATGCTTTTGAGCAGATGGCGGAGTTTTTGGAGGTGGTGGATGTCCTGTTAGAAGGAATTGACGGCCTGCTCGAGGAGTTCAATATGCAAGACCCAACGAAAGTTTAAAACTTTTACGGACGGAATTCCAATGCATTGATGACAAAAAAATGTATGTAATGTAAATGTTGAAGCGGTAGTTATTTGAAGCGTTGCAAAGGCGTCGTTCTAACTAGTTATCGCCATTCAAAAACTCTCCAAATGCTGGCCACCACTGATCCGGAGGCATATTCACCCAAAGAGAGATTTTGGACACACCTGCGCTTTTAATCATGTCCATGACAGGTCCAGGATCCGAGTCCGAGTTTTTATCGTGGTCCAGCAATATTCCAGCCTGGTAACGGTCTCCGCAGCCCTCATCTCCGCAAAGTGCATCCACATCGAGCGCCAGCGACTTCTCAAAATTTGTCAAGTTGTTGTTATCGTACGTGTTCATAGTGACAAGGCGATCCAATGATGAGTTCACGTAATCGTCGCAAGTCATTCCGCAGAAATCAATCATAAATGGGTCATTGCAACCGCCCACGTCGACTTGCAACCCCATCGGAGGTTGAGCAGCTTGCAAGGCCAGGGACCAGTTGTCAAGCCATGATTTGTACAGAGCTGTGTCGTTGGAGAAGCAACCGTCAGTGGTGTTGACATTCAATTCGAAGTCGAGGTTGTAACCGTTCCATCCATGCTCGGCGGCCGTTGCCACGGCCGCGTCGATCATATTTGGTTGCAGCATAGCTCTTCGGAGATCTTCGATTGAACCCCCCAACATAGGCCAGATGCCAAGTTCCAAATCCTTGATTTGTCCGGCGCGCTCTGCTCTCGTTTCGTTAACAACGATTAAGCCATCTTCGTCAATGGTAAAGAGGCCCAAGGCTGAGACATCTGACAGGTCACTCTTGTGGGAAGTTAGGGTTTCCAGGAATCCAGGGAAATCAGAATCATTATCTGTGCTCACCCAAACTTGTACTGATCTATGATTATTATTGGATGTGGCAAAAGTTACGGTTGATGCTAGGGCGAGAGTGAATGTTTTCATTGCCTTAACAAGGGGTAGAAGTTGAAACAGCCCAAACTGAAAATGAAATCGCTCGAAAATCACGTACGTTGTAGTATAGCCTCGCAAAAATTCTTAACGCGCTACGCTACACACTACCTACACCACCAACAACTGAACGTATCAAATATAGATCTATCGAAGGCTTATTCATTGAAAACCAGAACATCCAATTTTTTGCCAACCTCTCTTTCTCTCTCGAGCCTGAACTTTCCGACTCCCCCGATGCTAGTCCCCATTATGGAAGGCGATTTGCTCGAATCGTGTGCTGCGTACATAGTCCACCAAACCAATTGCAAAACCAAGAAATCCCTTGGCCTCTCCAGGGCCATGTTCAAAAAATTCCCCTACAGCAACGTCTACGATGGTTCAGCCGACCCGCGCGTTCCCGGTACGATTGTGATCCGCGGTGGTTCAGGCGGTGAGCGTGGTGTCGTCAATCTGTTCGGCCAGTGCAAACCCGGGAAGCCAACCGGTGCCGAATTACGAGCTACTCGCGAAGGTTGGTTTAAGAGCGGCCTAAATGAGCTTGTCGCGATTAACTCCTCCACTCCTCTCGGCTCAGTCGCGTTCCCTCACGAGATTGGTTGCGGGCTAGCCGGTGGCACCTGGGTAAACTACGAGCGGATGATCAATGAATTCGCAAGGCAAGTCGACGACGTTGAGGTCACGATCGTGAGGCTGACCAGGACGCCAAAAAAGAAAACAAAGGCCGTGAAGGCGAAGCCAATTAAGGCAGCTTCAAAAGCCAAGGCCAAGGCCAAGGCCAAGCCTGCAATGGTCAAAGTCAAGAAGGAAGTAGGTTAGGTTGGGCTCGACCCGTATCGATCTTAGCATGGGGGAAAAAAGGAACGTTGTTTTCCCTGTCTCTATTACTTTTGGTTAGGGGTTAGGTCCAAAGAAGTCAAAAGAAGATTAAAAAGTACGAGCAAACAGCCACATACATAGTTGCACTAAAGTGTTCTTTCAGTGTTCTTTTTTATAGTTTGTATTGTCATTTTCATGCATATTTTTTTAGGGCACTTCTTCCCAAGGGTCGCGCCTTTTTCTTTTTCCTTCAAATTATCCCCGCAAATTTCAAAACGACCCATAAAGGACCGAATAACAAAGCTCAGCAGCAAAGTAAGGCAAGAGTTTTACTCAAGCTACTCTAGTGAGCACCTGCGCTTTACTTCTTGACAAGCTGGTCAATGACAGAGTACAGGAAGACTCCACCAATGCCAATGCTGCAGCCAAGGAGCTTCATGGGGTCAAGGGACTCTCCGAGGACAAGGGCCACTCCGACAATGACAATGACGCGCTTAGCAGTGTTGGCGACGGATGCAGTAACCGCGTTGGTCTTCTTGATGGTCAAAGTAGCAAGCTCGTTGTAACCGTAGAAGTACATTCCACTCGCAATAAGGTTGAAACTGACAATGGGGTTGGTCTTGAAGAGCTCAACGAAGGCGCCCCACTTGTGTCCCTCCTTGACAACGAAGATGGGGATGGACATGGCAAAGGCCAAAAGCGTGGTGAGGGCAAACTGGTTCCCAACGGACCCAAGGCGATCCTTGAGCCCGGCGGTGTCCATGAGCTTCTTGTTCTCGTTACCCTTGAAGGCAGCGAAAAGGTTGGCAATGCAAGCAGAGATCAGAGCAGACCAAGCGAAGTCAAGCTCCTTGACAGAGGCAAGGATAACTCCACCAATGATGATGGGGAGGCACATCCACTGCGATCATGGGCGGCGAGGCGACGAAGCGACGAGGCGACGAAGCGACGAGGCGACGAAGGAGGAGTTTTTTCAAATGTTGTTGAATGCAGAAGAGAGCAAGTTAGTCAAAGTCAAGTTAGTCAAAGTCAAGTAAGTCAAGTAAGGCAGACGATGACACTCTCACCTTAGCCTTGCTGATCTGCTTTCCGTAGACGAACTGGCTGAGGACAGCGGCAAATGCGGGCTCAGCGGCCTTGACAATCTGTCCGAAACTAACGGCACCAGCACTCAAGGCAAAGACAGAGGCAGAGTGTGCTCCCATGGCACAGAAGGCAACGGGAAGCATGGCGGTGATGTCAGCGACAGTGACGGTGGGCTTAGCGCGCCCATCGGGAGCGACCCACATGAAAAGAGCATAGAGGCAGCCGACACCCAGCTGGAGACTGGAGATGGTCATGGGAAATCCGGCCTTTCCACCAGCAGCCTTGAGAGCAAGCTTGTTGGTGATGTTGTAGTAGTAGTTACCAAGGTACCAGAAGAAGAACGCAGCAAGAAGTGGCACATCGACCTTCTTGGCGAGCGCTCCGCCGCGGCTAAGAGCAGGGGCGACAGCGGTGCTGGTTGCAGCGGGGGTCACGGTAGCCTCCGCATGCAGCTGTGGAAGTTAACAGGAGCGATTAGCGAATAGCGATCAGCGAATAGCGATCAGTACGAGTAAACAAGCGGGAAATTCATTTATGGTTAGCAAATGTTGAAGAAGGAAGTGCAAAACAAAGTTAAAGCGGGGGAAATAAATTGTCAGATCTGGGCCAAACCCAGATTTTCAGCACTGTGGGGGCAGGAAACGTCCCGTTCGGCAGCACACAGAACCTAAATGACTGAAGTTGCGACATCGGAGGGTTCAATAACATCACTTACCTTCGAGAACTGCTGAGGGCGGGCACCGAAACTGGCAGGGCGCTGTGACAAGCTGGTGGGCCTCGCCGCAGGGCTTAGGGCGAACGCCTGAACCCCCCCGAGGGCGCATAGGGTAAGAACTGCAGCGACCTTCATGTTAGATACTTAATGAGGAACAAGATTACTCAAGATAACTCCAGATATAAAAACTGACATAAGCGGCAACGATCGATTTTGGATTTGCCGATTTTTCATTTATTTTTTCTGGAAAAGGTTTTTAAGGATAAACTAATTCCTCCTCCCCACTAACTAAAACGCTTCGCTTTTGGCATTTTCGATATGTAAAAAAATGCGGGGTATGTTGTCAGGGGAAGAGAGAAAGCTCCGCGACCTAAAGAAAACTTCCATTGCTACGTTTATTGTCAATTTTTACCTTCTCTGACTTTTTATCCTAGCTCAGAATTTTTTGCAACTTAAAAATATCTCAAAAAAAACTCTCATCTAACGCCCTCGAGCCTTGGTCTCAATCTCTCTGACTGCGTAGAGGATTATTCCTGTAGCAACGACGACTGAGAGGGAGTCGACCTCGCTAGCCATTCTAATTTTCACCTTCTTGTCACACACTTCTGAAACCTCAGGACGGATCCCTTCACCTTCGTTCCCCAATACCACACAATAGCCGCCGCCGCCGCCGCCGCCGCCGCCATCCGGGCTGATGTTGAGATCTTGTGCAGTGAGCTCGTCCAGAAAACAGCTGCTATCATCGACAACCGCTGCGTGGCTACTGACGCCAAGCTCCCGCTTGATTGTCGTCAGTGTATCAATTAAACTCGTTACTCTAATCACCGGAACGCGAAATATGTGCCCCATAGATACTCTAATGGTCCTACGGTACCACTGATCGCAACAATCATCGCTCAACACGATTGCATCAAATTCAAAGGCACTTGCGCAACGAATAATGCTCCCAAGATTGCTGCAATCCGACACTTTGTCAAGGGCAATAACTCTTAGGACACCCCCGTCCCTCCTTTTTGACCGCAGCATATCCATCAGGTAACTCTCGTCACTAGCATACGATGGAATCCGACCGCATCCCAGGCAACCCCGCGAGATTTCATAGCCGGCTATGTTCTTGAGTTGCTTTGTCGAGGCGAGCAAAACCTCAAAACCGGGATCCTCTCCCCTCGTTGACTTTATGTGTTCCAAAAAATTCACTGGCTGCAAAGTGAAATCGTGAGAGAGAATTTTCACAAGACAGTGCCATTGAGAGGCCATTGAGAGGCCATTGAGAGGCTACTGAGAGGCCATTGAGAGGCCATTGAGAGGCCATTGAGAGGCCATTGAGAGGCCATTGAGGCCATTATTGAGAAGAGATGCAGGGGCATGGAGACAGGGCCCGACGGCTAAAAACTCACCTCATCGTAAAAAACTCCCTCCTTCATCACCATTCCAACAACCTCCACTTCGCTCTTAAGCATCAACTTCGCCGTTTCAGTCCCCTCAGTGATGAATAGGAGGGAATTTTTTGTTTTCTCACCATTTTTCTGTATATTTTGAAAAGGGGAGAGCAAATTTGACGTATCTTCGTCCATCTCGCCCTCCTCACTTTCCAGTTGTCGAGCATACTTCGGCTTTATCGCCTCCCGTCTACTTTTCTCTCTGACTGACTGTTCTTGTGCAGCAGCCTTCCGCTTCAGATTCGCATCCTTTCTCTGTTCGCGAGATCGTTGAGGAAATTCCGACATTCTATACGACTATCCAGAAACAAGGCAGGTAGTCGGTGTATGGTTTATAGGTTCAGAAATGTGTTGGATGAGCAGCTGCGAGAAAGAAAATGAAAAATTCCAAAGAGCAAAAAGGAAATGAGCAAAAAAGTTGCTATTTCTTGTCGATCCTCTAAAAAATGGTACGCTACGTTGAGTGGTTGGAATTGTGGTGCGGTTGTAGTAAGCGCTTGAATGATTGCCCGAGGTTTATGGCCGCGAAAGGCTCTCTCCGAAATTGTTGCTGTTTGACTACTAACGTTTCCTTCCCCCCCCCCTTTTTTTTTCCCGCCGCGCCCGCAGATGGATTATATCAATTCCCATATTGACGCCTTTAAGGGGGGAGAGAAGTCCAAGAAGGCGACGTACCTCATCCTTTGTGCGAGCATCATTGCTTGGGGTTCTGGGGCAGTCGTCAATGACACTTTGGTCGACTACGACTCTCGCCACGGTACTAATACCGCCACGGATAGTAAGACTGTACAAGTCGTGACAATTTACTTTCAGGTAATGGCATCTTTCATCACGCAAATAGTGTTCACGTATTTGCCTGGTGTTGAAAGTCTCGTGTGGTCCAACTACGTTCTGCTTTCAACATTTGCCAAGCACATTCTAATTGATGGGTTGTCCCCGCCGGTACCTGTCATGATTATGTCCTTGGCGGTTTTTGTCTGCCTGCGCCTTTCGTCCTCTGGCATGGCCCCCGAGAAGTTTGGACGGTTCGCCTTTGCAGGGTTTGCCGCTCTGAATGTTTTTGTCTTCAAGCTGGATCCTGAGACTCCGCTGTTGGAGACCTTCCCTGGACTTGAGGGAGACGCATTGGTGATTGGGTTGCTATTATTTGAGGTACTAGCCTTTCAGCAGGCCTGGCTGTGTGCGAATGCTCTTACGAATGGTAGTGATGAAATGAATGCATTTTTCTGGCTCCTCAACTTGGGCTTGATGATCAAGCATCACATCGTCGATGAGGCAGGTCCTCCATTAGCTTTCGGGATTTTGTTTGTCCTGATGGCAGCATGGCTCAATTACGACACATTCCTCAAGGATAAGATCACAAGCGTAAAGAAGAAGTCTCAGTGATAGTTACAGTACTCGGGTGTCACAGTACCCTGCCACAGGTCATCGTGTCACGGTGACCACGGAGATAAGGGGGGTGAAATCGAAATCGCCTCCTCTGCATGAAAAAAAAGGAAACG
>Ga0115555_1000919_pt1 | contig 20355 bp, 9 predicted proteins | sample COGITO_mtgs_1104_2_FD_87285 | JGI IMG/M metagenome (GOLD analysis project Ga0115555, IMG submission 87285) | Pelagic marine microbial communities from North Sea - COGITO_mtgs_110407 | ecosystem: Environmental > Aquatic > Marine > Epipelagic | place: Germany:Helgoland, sampling site Kabeltonne... | reverse complement strand
GGTGGCACCCTCCGGTTTTTCCAGTTTCCTGAGACCCTTGCCCCTAAATCTAAGCATGTCTAGTGCCTTCGGTATGACCTCTTGACAAAGGAATTGGTCTATCCTCATCTCGACGACATTGTACGGGTCAGGGCGCATTTGGCACCCCAAGGCGGCTTGGCTTTCAGCGAACTCACTAAACACCATCTCGCTGTCGCCGACGTCATCATTCTCGTCGTCATCGAGGGCTTCCTCGTCTTGCTGGACATACGCGAAGAGTACCTTTATTGACCGCTCGCTGATGAGAGGACCTATAAATTTAAAGTCCCTGCAGAAACTAACCAGCTCGTTGCTGTTCATCGTGTCGTTGGCCATCGCCGCATCTCCGGTGTCGTCATCTGCTGCAAACTCCCTGTAAATCTTCTTTAGATTGAACTTGTGCTTTGCGAACACATCCTTGACGCGATCTCCGGCGATGCGCTCGCGGAAGACATCTGTGTCCACGCTGCAAGCATTGGGGAGAACGTCCTCCTTCAAGAGCTTGTTGAGTCGCTCGGCAGGGGTGTTTTGCGTATATTTGTAAACTGCCAGACGCGCAAGTCCCTCGACGAACTCAGGGGGCTCAAGCTCGCCGTCATCAGTCGCCATACGGTCTTTTCCTTCCACGGAGTAGTCCAAATTGCAGCATTGGAAAATCAGATCCACTCGTACGCTGGGCATTTTCTTCCTGTCCTTCTGCATTTTGCAGTCTTTGACGAACTTCCAGAATTCTCCGTGATCCATGGTAGTCGCCGGACCGCCGTCGCCGGCCGCTGCGTAGAACTGAAAGATTCTTTTCAAGTCCCTGATCCTTAACTTGAGGTATTTTTTCATCTCTGCACACTGCTCATCTCTGACTTCTTCGCTCAAAATGCCAAGACGCTTGAACTCCATCGCAAACTGAACCTTCTCGACAGTTGTGAAGGTTCCGTCGTCTATGTCCTCCTCCGTTCTGAGCCTCCTGGACAAGATAGTCGTACAGAGACTTTGCCACGTGTGTCGTAGCAAATCCTTGATATGCTGCCGGTAGTTCATGCGATCCGCCAGACAGTCTCGGTAGTCCTTGATAATACTATTTGCGACCTTTCGGGCATGTTTGTCGCGGTCGGCTGTATCACTGGCGTATTTTTTAAGCTTGTCATGCGCAATATATTCACTTATCCACATGGGCACCTTCCTGATCTCCCCAATTTTGAACCAGTCAGAAGCGTCGGCATTGGCTAGCACAAACTCCACGTTGGCAATTATTCGATTCCAACCCTCGACGAATACTTTCTCGTACTTCTCCGTGCAGGTGTCCCGGTATCCGGGCCACAAATCTTGCGTTTTGAAGTGCTTGATGAACAGCTCTGCCATCAGCGCGGCGCTCTTCTGCTCTCCCGTGTCCATTACATGAACTCTCATGCCCATGTATTTGCTCATTATGTGCACGACGATACCCGTTTCGGCCTGACGGGCATTGAGACGACGCAGGCGCTCCTTCTGTGCGGCGATCTGTTCCGGTGTTGGCGGTGGTTCCAGTAAGGTGATGGCCTTCTGGTCCATATATCTCCCAAGTGACTTGGGCAGATCGAACTCAACGACGTTCCTCGAGCTCGCTCTCCTTTGTTCTGGTGGAATGATGCCCCCAGTAGTCCGGAGGTAGTTACAAAAGTGCATCGCCTTGGGGACCTCAGGGTGATCCACAAACAGATTGTCGCATGTTCTCTCGGGAATAACGAGGGGAGGGATTTCGGGGACGGCCGGAGAAAATTCCTTTATGGATCTCATGATGCTGTGCCAGTTCGCGCAGTCCTTCATGTCGTCATGTGTCCTCCAAAGTTTGCCTCTTACGACGTCCTCCCGCATCCAATCGCGCCGAATCAAATTATTTGCCCAGCGCTGCGATCTCATACCCGGACGAGTCTTGAACGGCCAGAAGGAAGGAGTGTTCTCTTCTGACTTGTGCACGTACTGGCCCGGATACCACTTCTTGATCTCGCTCTCGTCCTTCTCGTCACAGTCGGTCTCCGCCTCTATCTCGCCCACGTTCGTTCGCTCCTTTTCAACGGGCACTTCGCCCTTCTTAATTGTCCGCCACGTGTAGATCGGGGCGAGACGAGCGGTGTCGGGACCCTCTCGGAAAGTCTCAGTGATCTGTTCCTCTAGCTGATCTGCCAATATCAAGCGGAACTTGAAAAGACTCTTGGACAAGCCCTTCAAGACTTTCTCAAGTGCAGGCGGCTGACGCGCATCCATCAGCAATATGTTCGTCGCCTCCTCTAGTTTCTGTTCTAAAATAGCAATTTCCTTCCTGAGCTTGGCAATCTCACGCGACATCTCGGAGTTGTGCTTTCTCACGCGCTCAAGTTCCGCCTTCAGGCGCTCGGCCTCTTCCTTGGCATTGCGATACTTTGTCTTCTCCCGATCTGCCTTCTCGTTTCTATACCAGTTTTTCCAGGCCACGTACACGTCCTTTTGTTTGATTCCAGTCATGAAGAAGAAGTATTTGCCAAGCAAGTGCCTCTTCCTCTCGAGCTCGACTTCCCCCACCCACTCAAAGAAGACGGCCGCTATCTTCATCTTCGCCCATCGATCGCAGGCGGCCTCCATGGCCCTCGCCTCCTGCTGTCGCTCCTTCGCACGTGCGGCGATTCGCACCTCCAAGGCGGGTCTCAATGCCAATTCATGCTTCAATTTCGCCCAAAGCCATCTGACATGATCGTGGTATGTTGGGCAAGAATTGAATAATGCCAGTCGCTGCCGAAGCCCGAACACCCCATCTACCTCGAATATCTCGTGAATACCTTCTTCTCGCTCCAGGATCTGTGCTGCGGCACTGCAGGTGGGTACTCCCTCGTGCGTCAGGATGAAAACACTACGGAAGATATTGGTCAACACCTTGGGGATGTAAAAGGATATGTTACACAGCCTCGGCTGGGTCTCCAGCGCAAGCTGAGCACACAATGCTGCAATGATATTCTTGGGTAATGCGCCGCACTCCGTCAGCTGAATCGCCTCGGTTAAGGTGATCTGTGCCCACCTCGCAAAGCTAACAAAGGTATTCCTGTCCTCTGCATATTTGTTAATCCACTGACGTTCGCTGCTATTCCCCGGGCTTTTCGCGTTGTCGACAAATATTCTCAGTGCCTCCTTATTCTTCTTGTCAATGTTAACGAGCTCCCTCGCTGTGTTCTTCTGATTGCCGCCCAAAACACTGCTACGCGTGTCGACCACCGAAGGTACAAATGTAGTCTGGGGTGAGATACTTTGAGTGATCTCCAGGCTCGTCTGGATGTTCCCTCGGGCCCCAATTATCGCGTCAGCCTGGTCTCTTATGCTCATTGTACTCGCATCATCGCCCCCCGCGCCGGTAGATTTTGAGGGGTGAAGAATCCTGGCCACACCAGGTGTCTCAATTGTAATAGAAGGGAAAACTACCTTCTCAGGGCTGCCGCGCTGCTGCTGCTGCTGTCCTATTTTCTTCTGCAGATAAGGGGACGACTGGGAACTCTCGAGCTTTTTAGGATAGCTGTGGAAGTGACTGTGGGCCAGGGGAGCTGGGATGCTTTTCATTGTCTTCTTGAAATCAGTTACCTCCCCCCCGGGAGTTCCGCCCCATTTCACAGAGGAAAAGTAAGTGTTCTGGACATTCTTACCGAGTGCGTCAAAGTTGGGCTTGCCAAAATGTTGCTTCGCCGGCGATTTCGTCTTCGGCTGCTGCTTTGAGCGAATTTTTGTCAGGGTAGGCGAGGAAGCAGACATCATCAGAGAGGAGGGTTGCTGATGGGAGGAGGAAGGTGCGATGTCCACTGGACCACCAAAGGTCGCCATGTTACTCTCGCGGCGATCCTTCATGATGATGGTTAGCGTGTGCCTTGCCAACGGGGTGCTCGTTTGTGATTAAGAATAGTCGTAGAGTTAGGTGTTGTCAAGGGTCGGGTAGGAACGGAAGGAAGGCTGTTAAGTGGCAGAGAGGACCTTCAAGAGGAGGACGTTTTCTTACTGGAGAGCCTACCAGGCACTGAAAGCAGAAACGACTTTTTTGTCCGCTTAATGTTGATCGGGTAAGGAGGTGTGCTGGCAACTGCAGGCTTTCTGCTGTCGAGCTCGAGAGCTGCTTCTGCAGAATTTATCAGACACCCTGAAGCAGCGCAGGCTATTTTCCGTCAATTTTCGAAAAAGCACTAGCACTAGCACTAGCACTAAGGACTAGACGCCTATGCTGAATGATTGGCCAAGTGCTGACTGCGGGCGGAATTATCCCTTTTGTTGCATTCTCCTCTCCTGTCTGTCACCTCCTTGACCATGAGCAGCTTTTCGTTGGTAAGCTTGCTCCCCTCCTAGGCAAGAGAAAGATCTCAACAGACACACTCCAAATTACATATGGTGCGATGATCCTTTCCTTTCTCGGTGGACCGCATTGGGGGTTTGCATTCGCTCAGTATAATTCCATTAGCCCTTTGACGAGAGTGGTGCGGCTGGGTTGGGGGGTGGTGCCATCGCTCATGGCCTGGCCGCTTGCAAATGCAGAGAAAAACATTGCGATTGACGGCATTTGTGCCGGTCTGGCCACAGCATTTACGGTGGACGGTTGCTTCAGGGCAATGGGTTTGCTGCCCAACAGTTATTTTCGCTTAAGGGTTCCCCCAACGGCGATGGCAGTGATTTGTCTTCAGTCAAATCACAAGAGGTGGTTATGAGACGTTGTTAAAGAGTAGAATTAATGACATTTGAGAGGCCTTTTGGATTTGGTTGGCAAGCACTACTCGTCATTTTGTTTCTTAACTTATACTGTCGAGGAATTCTCCCTGCCCAATCAGCCACCTCTCCTCCTCTCTTAGCGGGGCGACTACAAGAAAGATCTAACAAAGGTTACATAGGTCCGATTTGCTGATCGCTCGCACTGCTGATGAACGGGATACCGTCCGGTTTCGCTCCCAATAAATTGGAGATCATTGAATATAATATTACAGTGACATAGAAATAGTAGACTGCAATTCAATATTGTTGATAGGGTGTGAGCGAGGTGAGTGGGAAAAATCAGCAAAGCTAGCTAAGCCGCCTTCGCCTCGTCGGTCTTTTCTTCGCAAACCCAATGTCTGTAAATGTCGGCCAACACATGAAAGATGGGCTTTCTTGAAAAAAATAAACAACAACATGCACAAGTCAAACAGAAACAAAGCTCACACATTTGACTCACCGAAATTAGTGGCAGGCTCGACAACCCCCAGCGGAAGCTCTTTCGCTAATCCGCCGAATAGTTCAGGGAATATTAGAGCGATATCGATAAGAATGGCCTGCTGGAAATTGAACCGAACGTCCCTGCAATTCAACAATAGAGGAAGGAGTGAGGAACATATGTCAAGAAGAAAATGTTGGATCGCAAAGTAATTATTCCAGCAGGCAGTGTGCTGCTGCTACAAGCAAGCTCGCGCGATGCTGTTCATTCCTCACCTCGAGAGACCTTGATTTCTAGTAACAAATGTGAAGCCAAGAAAGAGAATCAAAGAGCTGAAGGGAATGAGCTCATAAATGTTCAGGAAAGGCTGCAAAAATACAAGCTTTAGAATGTGTAGCGGTGCAATCCTCTGCTCGATGAATACGCCAAAATGTGCTCCATCGAGGAGAGGTAACATGTAGGGGAGGCAAGAAAGAACACGCTCCTCAATGGGGGGCAAGTCATCAACGTTGTTGTTCTTGTTGTTTGCGAATATACTGAAGCTTGGCCGAGTTCTCGTGTTCGTACTACCAATAAATTGTTGTCGTTGTCGGGCTAGAATTTTGTTCTGTGCAAATTGTGGTGGTTGCCTCAGGAGAGGGGGGGAAGAAGGGCTGAAAGCAGCAGAAAATGCTATGGTCAAAATGAACCTAATTATAGAAGACATATTCATGAGAGTTGTACCACTACCGGTTATGAGAACAAGTGTCTTGTCTGGGGTGGATGTAAAAGCCGAAGTTAGCAGAATGGGCCCTGGTTAAAGGTTGCTGGGTCGGACGCTTTCCACGACCAAAAAATCATTTTTGCAGCCAGTTTTCCATTCTCGCCGAATAGTGTGAATACAAACACACCCTGCTGAAAGTGTGATCACGATACCGACATATTAGTCAAATAAATTGAACAATGGTGCGAATTCAGGCCCCACCATCAACAGCTGGGACTGGAGGAATCAAGGGGTTTCTTCTCAGGGCAACAGCATCTGCCTCAACCGCCAAGACTTGGGTCCTAGGCAAAGGTTTAGCAATGGGCCAAAAGATGGGCCGAACAGCGTTTTTTGGTTCCAGGTAAGTCTTACACGGTTTGTCGTTGTCACGTAAGATTGATTGGAACTCCTGAATGCCCCTCCACTTTAGCTGGTCGAAAGTACAATCAACGCAAATAACTCTAACCCGAATGAATCGAAAACTCCAGTCTGATAATCGTGTGCATTTTCCCGCTCATCCTTGAGATTGCTCGCGAAAAGGAAGTGATCACTCTTCAGAAGATGGAGGTAAGGGAGCTGAAAAAGGAGGGAGTAAATGACATGGTGCTGCAACAGATGGGATTTGCCAAGGAGGCTCTTTTCCAGCCGAGCGTTCTGAGCGAAAAGTGAACTAAGAAGTATCGAAGAAAGATGAAATAGAGAGAGATTTTTTAGGTTGTGAAAAATTACCATACCCGGGTAGTTCTTTTTTCTTCTAGTCATCGTTCATATGTATCGTAAAAGCTCTCAAGCGAGTCCCTACAGCGATTGCTTCCACTTTTAATAGTCATCTTCATCATCCCCTTCGTCGGTAAGTCCGTTACTCTTGATAGCTTCCATTTTCACTCTCATTTCGTCAAGCTTTTTTTTCAAGTTAGCATTTCCAATTCCGAACTGGTTCTTCAATATCTGTACGTGGATTGCAGTTGACATCCCCTCTATACATGTGGTAAATATTTTATCGTTGGCGCTCGACACTGACGTCTGCTTCGCTAGTGATCTAACTTCCCTAACAACATCTCCGCAGAGAGAACCCTCTTGAACCTCCAAGAGGGTGTTTAACACATGGTCTTTTTCAAGATGGTTGGAGACATACACGTGCTTAACGTAATGCAGTTTCCAGTTTCTGGGCATTGTCTTGAGCGGACCGTTCTGGCTACATATGGCTTTTATTTCGTCACCTCCAGATGTGTCCCTTGAGAACTTGTCCATCGCCCCGAAGTGGGCGTCTCCTCCTCCACCTTTATAAACACTGCTGGTATGCAATGTGATGAACGTTCCTTTCGACGGTATCTTCACGTGACCCAGTGTGAGCGCAAAGCTATTAATGTAAACCATCTAGAATTCTTTTCTGCAGGTTAACGGACGAACCAAGACAGAACGGTGCTACCAACTTGTTAATGAATGAATGATTTAATAAATGTAAATACTTCAAGTCAGAAGTCAGAAGTATAGGATGCCCATCAAGTCTTGCTAATCGAGTCACTGAACAAAACAACGATGTTTACTCCGGATTCGAGGATTTTTCGATTTTTCGGATTTTTTAGATACTCCTCTCTCTCGATCTCCTCCCTCAAACTGCATTCGTTGAGTTCGCCCATATCAGTATGATCACCTTGTGAGATCACCCCTTGCGAATATATCAAGTTCTTATTCACTAAAGAAAACAAAATTTGCCCTCCTTTTTTCCCTCCTCCTTCCTACCATCCCCCCTTTTCTGGTGTATCTTCCAATGTCCACGCCACCGTCCCCGTCAACGACAGCATTGGAGATGCGGGCAACTCTTGAGAATTTCCAGATCCACTTACGTTGCCCAATTTGTCTTTCAACATTGGCCAACCCTCACAGTCTGACTACATGCGGACATTCTTTCTGTAAAGAGTGCATTCGCAGCAGTCTTTCCTCAATGTCGCCCTCTGATTTGAAGTGTCCCGTCTGCCTGCTCCCGACGACGCGCCGTTCGTCCTCCCCAAATCTTCAACTTGAGGAGATCATTCGTGGTTACCAGGCTTGCGGTCGATCATTTGGATTTATGGCGACAAAGTGGCGCCCAGAGACTCTCATGACACAGCCTCTTCCGAAGGCGTTCGATGGAGATTCGGATAGCGATGAATCGGGTGCTTTTGATATGGACGACTATGAGTGTGCAAAGCGTGTCGAGCTCTCCTTGGCTAAACGTGCGAAATCTCTGCCCTCGACCAACAGGAATGGGAATGAGAATGGAAATGGAATTGTGATCAGAGGTGGGGATAGCAAGTTTGCTTTGCAAGCTCAAAGACGGATCACTCGAGTTAATGAGTCTATTCGCAAAGAGGCGGAAGGGGAAAGATCTTCTAAGGAATTCGGTTTCGCGGAGGAGGAGGTTGAGAAAATTAGTAACCCGAAGGATGAGAAAATTACAATTCAGAACGAGGACAGCATGGACATAAGCGATCCCAAAAGTAGTACCACGAGAGACACCACAATCACAAAAGATGTCAACAATGTTGTTGGCAGTAAATTAGAAAACGAGGATTCCTTGGTACATTCAGATGGGGAGCTCTTGGATTCTTCTGATGAAGAAGAGCTCTTGACTCCCTCTCCCGACTTGAAGTCACTAGCGCCGCCACCGTCCGAGTCAAAAGCGACTTCCCCCTTTAAAGTGGCACCACGTTCCCCGAGCAAACCTCGATGCTCACCCCAGCAACCCTCTATCACCAAAAGCAACAACGATGACAACGACCACGACAATGATGAGACCAAATTCTATGAAGATGACAACTGCATTGACTTTGACAACTGCATTAACAATGAAAATGACAACTGCATTAACAATGACAATGACAATGACAATGACAATGACAATGACAATGACAATGACAATGACAATGACAATGACAATGACAATGACAACGACAATGACAATGACAATGACAAAAACAATAACAACGACTATGACAATGACAATGACAATGACAATGACAATAACAACGACTATGACAATAACAACGACTATGACAATAACAACGACAGTGACAATGACGCCACTGAACCTCCCCCCTTGCCGCGACAGATATTGCACCCTTCATCACCCTCACCGCCACCTGATCTAACCAACCAGGCTCTAGCCCTGCTGCTCTCCATTAATTCAACGAGATTGTCCACAACAACAACCTCCACCACAGCCTCATCCACAACCTCATCCACGATACAACAAGGGGCAGAACGAACAGAACAACAAACACACTCAGCGCAACGCTTAAATCAAACGGCAGAAAGTGTGCCAACTACTCCATCTACCCTTTCCCCCAAAACTCGGCTCACAGACAAGCCACCTCCTGCCCCTGCTCTCTATCCCGTTAATTCTACCGTGATAGTTGCCCCTCGAATTTGGCCGGGTATCAACCGCCCTGGGGGCGTTGCCATGGTCCTTGACTGCACCTACACGCACCCTGACGGCTGGCTTTATACTGTCAAATATCTCGTCGAGAGCGGCCGCGAGGGGAATGTTGAGGAGAAATTCCTTGAAGTTGGCGATATATTGGGGGACGGAATGACGGGTGGTAGGGGGAGGAAGGGCAGGGTGAGCAGGGGGGACTCTTCTTCGCTGGAAAAGAAACCGGCGGGCACCAAGAACTCAAAGCGTAAACGGACAAAGCCTTCCTCCGCGCCGCCGCCGTCTTCCCCCCCTCCTCTCAAGCCCCTGGATCAAAATACGAGCAGCTCAAATTCAGCCAAGGAAGGTGTTGCAACGAGAGCAACGTCAAAATCTTCTCATAAGGTGGCAAATGCGACAAAATCGAAAGTAAAAACAGCGAAAACGAAACAAGCTAGCACTCGACTGGTTCGGGCGCGCGTGCAACCGCCGCTCTTCTCACATCCGCAGTATACCCGTGTTGTGTCCCCTCACCACCACTCACTGCCGTCAATTATTAAGACAGCCAACTCGCGCTATAAGCGCATTCTTTCGTCTGCTCTGCACAGGAAAGACGCTGGAAAAGAGGGCATACGGATTTGCTGGTCTTGCCTTAGTGAGGCGTCCGTGAACAAGCTTTCTGACTTTCGATCTGTCATGGAGAGGGAAGGGGTCACGATTAAGTTAGACGTCAACTTCCCCAACAAAAGCTCAATCTATTCGTCCAATATTCCCCGAGACCCGGCCGTCCACGTCCTTGTCACAAATTTAGCCGATGGGAGTAATGCTAAGAAGGAAGCGCAAAAGCGAACCATCAAATTAATGCGTGCCCTCGCTCAAGGCGTGATGATTGTTGGGATGGAGTGGGTGACTATGTGTATGACTGAAAAGCGAATCGTGTTTCCTGATGAGGATGACACATGGCTTGTACGATCGCTGGTAATGCGGGACTCTGTCCCTGAACAATTGAATCCCCCTAAATCAGCGGATAAACCGAAGCGTAGGAAAACAAATCGCAACGAGTCGCAGTACTACCATGCTCCGCCTTTAGATTTGTCCAACTCTGACGACGACGACGACGACGACGACGACGACGACGACGACGACGATGACGACCACAGCGACGACGATGTTAATTTCAATGGCAACAATGACAGAAACGATGAAAATGGCAACGGGGACCGAAAGAAGGGAACAGATAAGCCCGCCGCGAGTAAATTGCCGATGCGCACTTACACTGTTGCCTGTGCTGCGAGTCTTCTCGAGCATGAGTATTTGGCTTTTTTGAACAATGAAATTGACGCTAACGCATACAGTCAAGAAAATGCTGTTTTTTCGCGCTTGCCACATGACTGCGGATCAGATTCCGACGCATCCTCTTCTTCAGCAACATCACCCAAATCCTCGAAAAAAATCATGCGAACTTCCCTCACCAACGGTGTGCGTATTTACCTAGCTGGGCCTTTTAAAAATAAGCCCAAGATCCCGGAACTTCAACAGCTTGTGCACGACTTTGGGGGAACTTTGCTCATGAATTCCTCAGAAACTACGAAGCACATCAAAAGAACGAACGTGGGAGGAGAAACGAACCAAGCACCCGTTTACATTGTCACTGATGGCAGTGAAAAGGATGAGCAGATCGGTCTCAAGGGAGCATTACTTCCAGTCGTTCAAAATTCGATTGCCGACGCAGCCAACCAAGTCCGAATCGTAAAATATAATTGGTTATTCGACAGCGTGAGTATGTATGAACTGCAACCGCTGGGGCAGAGTCCATCATATTCTCCAGATGCTCCGATCGCTCGCGGACTTTGGGATGTTGGGGCCACACTGGCGGGGGCTGCGCTGACGGGTTGACCACCTCCTCACCCAGCCCTCCAGCTCCAAGTTGAAAGAAGATAATTTAATTATAAATACTTTTGGCGTACTTTTAGCGTTCGTTATACAGACACTATTTTATTACATTACATTCGTCGAGTCATCTTTACCAGAAAGCACACCACCCGATGAAGCACAAACACAAATTCTCGACATTTGTTGCCTGCAAGATCAATCTCTCGACCTGATCCTGCACACTCAATTCCTCGCTGCCATCGCCGCCCCTGACATCTTCAAAGTCTGTTCCTTCGAGTTTGTCCTGGACTCGGCGAATGACCTTCAAGGCTTTCTCGTTCAAATTTTCGCTGGGTTCCTTATCGATTCCGGCGACGCTCATCCAACTGAGCCCACTTCCTACGGCGGCACTTCCGCCGCTCATTTTCGATGTGATCGCTGTAGCCTCCATGTCGCTGGTAGCTAAGCTAGCAATTCTGCCGTTCATACTAGCGCTGCATTTCTGTATCTCCGCATATCGATCGACGTTGAGACTAGAACTGTAGCTATTCGTCTTTTTTATTGCCTCGGCTTCTGTATCCTCTGGGATACTATCTCCTCTTCCTCTGCTCAATTTCCTGAGCTGCAAGATGTTGGGTAGCTCTGTGTTGACATCGTCCTCCCCGCCCCCCCCCTCCTTGCCCTCGCTTAATTTGTCTTCCTCCTCGTCTTCATCTCCCTCCTCAATGATAGCCTCTTTGATGACTTCTGTGCCACCACCACCTTTCCCTTCCCCATTCGCACCGGCTTCCTTCTCGCCGGCCTTGCCATCTTTAGCGGCTTCTTTCCCTTTGTTACTGTTCAGTAATCTCCAACTGATCAGCGGGTCGTATACGAAGGCTTCCAACATGGCAACGAGACTATCCCTATTTTCCCTTAAGACGCTCATGGTCTTTTCGCAGGTTAACCTGAAACTCCCCTCGATTCCTGACACCTCCAAGGCATTGATAAGCATCCGAGTCAACCTAAAGGGGATCTTCTCGGGGAATTTTGCGCGATTCATTGCGACCTCAAAGCAATCCCCGAAATCAATATGCAATAGCTTTCCGCTTTCCCTGTCGAGCATCAAGTTGCTGGGGTGCCTATCTCCCAGTCCCAATATATACCCCACCATGCTCATGACTGCCAAGCTCCGGCTGTAGTTCGTCCTCCTCTCGAGCCACTCCTCGCTATCCTTGCTTTTCAGCCACAGGACCTGATACAAATCTTTTCCGCTGGTTTTATTCAAAGCGGCCTCGAACACCTCGACCTTTTGGAGCTGAGTCAGCAAATCGTAATCTGGCGCCATCTTCATCATCAAGCGATGCTCCATGTTGAGCATAACCTTTCTTGTCTCCCTAAAGTCCCTGATGAGTGAATGCAGCGTGTCTGAGCTCGGAACCCACCCCACAACCCCCGCATTATGGCTGAGCGGCGTCACAGCGTACCGCTGGATGCTCAGATCGTGGGAGTTGGTTCGCCTGTCTTTCGCCAACAAAGCATTGACCAGACCGAAAAGCTGCATTACCCTCTCGTCCTGTCGCAGGTCTTCGTGTCCCTTCAATAAGTACATGTAGTCCCGCCCGTCGTCTCCCCTCAGCGTTATCTTCCTGGGCCGCTGCTTGCTCGTGATGACCTGAATGCTCGGGAAGAAGCGTTGGATCCTCACGTAACTGCCATCGACGCGGTACGTCCCGGGTATTCCCAGCTCCAAATTGTCCGCGTTGAGAAGAGCCGGGCTGCAGGCAGACAGTTCCAGTGTCGTAAGCGAGGGTAGCTGCTTGTTGATTCTCCTAAAGGCGGTGTAGTACAGGTCCCATGCCTGGTTCAGAGCTGTCTCGGCCTCCGGGAGTTTACTCTCCCCCCTTCCGTCGCCCTTACTACCTCCTCCTCCTCCTCCTCCTCCCCCCCCCCGCTATTGCTGTTGCTGCTGTAACCTCCAAAAGTTGGCACTGTCTCTCCGCCCTCCGTAGTTAGCCTCACGTACTTCTGGATGTATTTGTGAGCCTCCCCTAAATCTTTTCCGAAGGCCTCCACGAACTGACTCTCCCTTCTCGTCTTTGGACCGTTCTCAAGCTGCTGATGCAGAGGCAACAGTACGTCAAGCATTCCACTGATGTTGCCTTCGCCAAAGTAGAAGCGACTCGCTTCTTCCAACCCCTCGTGCCACATTTCGTGCCACGAGATGGCAATCCGAATCAGCTCGTTGCTCACAAGCAGCGACTGCTCAACTAACAGCTCGCTGTGGCTCCGTAGAGACTGCATCAACGACTCTGCGGCTGCCTTGCGCTCCACCACGGGAGATTTCAGCAACACAGAGAGGGGGTACATGAGGGCCTGGGGATGCTTCTCTCCTAATTTAATCAGTAGCCCGTGGACGACCTTGCGGATATTGATGCTCTTCACCTGGATTCTCGCCAACAGCTGCGGCAGCACACCCAACCACATTTCAAGCTTGACCCCGCCTTTGTTTTTGTTGATCGTGTCGGCGACCTCCTTCAACTCGCCGTGGGAAAACAAAACTGTCAGGAAATTTAGTATGTCCTGCTGAACGCTGGCACTCCACCGTTTTTTGCCTAGACTGATAGCCTTTAAGAAACCCTGTGCGGAGGCCACAATATGGTTGCGTAGATATCGCGAAGGCGTGTGAGTATGCCTTGTGTGCGAAGAAAGACCAGGCATGATGGCATCACGTTGGCCGTACTTTTTCCACTGCTTTGTCAATCTAAAGTTCAAAAGGGCCCAAGCGTGCCAGCTCTTGTAGTGGTCACTGCCAGCCAAGGTAGCACGCTTATAGCTCTTGATGACTTCGAATTGCAATTCGGGTTCCAGTTTTGCCCCTCCGGTGATTGTCGAAAGCTTCCAATTTCCCAATTTCAGCCAGCATTTCATGCGCAACTGGTTGTTGGTGATATTCTTGCAGTGACTGACCAGATCGATCGTGTCGCAAAGCAGTTCAAGCCTTCTCATCGCCTGCTTCGTTCTTCCAGTAGCCCACATGTGCTTTACCCGCGCATAGTATAGTTGGTGCTGGCTGTGCAAGTTGTGGATCGACCCGGCCTCCGCTAATATTTTATCGGCAAATGAATCGTGGATGCTCGTGTATTTGATCCTCGTGTCGTCGATTCCAACCACCACCCTGTCAATCGCGATAGCTGTATGGTTTCCGATTCCGGCAACTTGCCTGTCTCTGAGCTTGTTGCTGATCCCTCCCTCTATAACTTCGGCCGGTGCCTTGAAGCCGAACACGATGCCGTTCAGGTTGGCCTTGAGCGCCTTGAGAGGATAGCTGAGAACCTTCTCGCATAGCTTGTAGTTCTGAGCTTGTCGGCAAAGAGCCGCCAGCGTTAGCGTGCTCTCAATATCGTCTGTTGGCTTGAGGATCAAGCTACGGACCGCGAGCACGCTGTTGTGAACCCCGGCGTCGACCTTGCATCCTTTCAGACGCTTCTTCCAGGTTTTGAGCAGACGTTTCTTCTGAAGGGCCGGATCATTCAAAGTTACCATGTTGGTCAGTTTATTGATCTTGGATTTCTCGCTCATTTTCTGGAGCTCGATGATCTCCTCCATCTCGCTCAACAGCTGCGCGTTGACCATCAAGGGGTAAGCGCGTGTGTAGCTCTCTGCCATGAGCGCCGTGAAGCGGCTGTCCATCGACAAACGCGCAGCATTGATAGCATCACTCGCAGCGTCCCAATCCTTTCGGTGCACTCTGAGCACAGCAGTGTAGAACGCCGAGTCAAAGTCCGTGTTAAAGAGATTCCTCCCCTCCCCAAAACTGCCACCACCGCCCCCTCCGCTGCCATCAAAGGAGCTCTCAACACGCTCGAGCTCTCCGCAATACTGCTCGAGCTTCTTCCACTTCCCAAGCCTCCACGCGGCGTGACTGCAGAATTTAACAGCTTTTTTATAATCGTGCGCGGCCCCCCCGTTGATCGTGTCGCTGGTCTCTCCGTCATCGCCGACAAGTGCATTCTGGAGAACCCCGAAACTGTTCTTTGCCAGCTTCAAAACACCCTCGTATTCTCCCCGTGCGTCCAGGCATCGCATGCACCCCAAAATACTGCTCACGTCGTGATCGTCCTCCCGGAGCCTCTTTTTGTAAAGGACAAGCGCCTCGCTCCAGCTTCCCAGCTTCGCGAGGTAATTCTCTTTGACCTCCATGCCGTGAAACTGGTTCAGTTCGTCGTCGACAAGCGACGCTTCGTCATCGAGCTCATTGGACGCAACGTCATCGACATCGTCATCTTCCTCTTGATTATTATTATTATTGCCCCCGTTGCTTTCGTTGTTGCACGTGTCACTTTTATCGCAGCTACTTTCGTTTTCGTCGATTTTATCCCCCTCCCCCTCCCCATCATCCCTTTTCCCCTCAGCCTCCAGCTCAACCTCTACTTCCTTGCTCCCCAATCTCCTTCTTCCTCCCCCAACCATGACATTTGTAGGGATGGGCCCGACATCGTCAACGTCGTTTATTATGTTTTCTTCGCCCTCGTAGTAGCCCTCGTCATCACTCTCGTCCTCCTCGTCTAGCTCCATATTCTGCAGAGCCTTCAAAACCCCGAGTGCAGCTTCGCTGAGATCAAGTTTCTTATTGATGCTGATAAGCGCCTCAACACAGCCCTTGGGGTCCTTCTTGTACTCGAGCTCCTTGTAGTGAAGCGCCTTCGCGTACGCCCTGCATTTAATGGCGAGCTCTGCCAGAACGCGAATATCTATTGGTAGCGCCTCGACATCATGCTCCATAAATTCTGCCAGATTTAGGAGAGTCTGCAGAATTTCCTGGGGAATTGTCTCACTCCTGAAGGCAGTTTCAAAGCTTCTCACCAGGTTGTCTTGGTAGTGATCCGCAAGCTCGAACCAGCAGCTAACAAAAGCTGCCTCAAAGAGCTCCCTGGCGAGAGGAGGGTACGCCTGTGCTAGATCGGCACAGGCCCTCAGCGCTGGCGATGGTGCCTCTCTCAGCAGTTGGACAGCAAATCTCCTCATCCATTCGTCCCAATCCTCTCGAGTGCTCCTCTGGGACACGTCCCAGGCGCGTTGGAGGTTCTGCTGCGAGACGCGCAACTTGGCCGGAGGGCTGCTGCTCCCTCCTCCGCTGCCAAAGTCAGCCCCCCCGCCGCCTTCACCCTTGCCCCCAACGCCGCCCGCGTTATAGTCGGCGTTTGTCAGAGCGATAAACCTAGTCGCGGATGGAAAGCATAGCGCCAGGGTTCTGTCAAACTGCTGGAAGTGAAAGGCGCTGCTGTTGTTGTCGTATCCCCCAAAGTCACCGCCGAGAGACAAAATCGACACCGTGTTTTCATATATCCTGAGCATTTCGCTGACAACAATCGCAGGGTCGAGGTAGTTGGTACCCATCTGAGGTGGGAGAGGAACAGTGTTGACCCAATCAAATAATGCTGTCCTGGCACTGACGTGGTACGACTGTGGCCAAGTGCTGCCGATTTCGCGCGCTATCACGAAAATGCACTCGACGATGCTCACTCCCTGCATGAAGTTGCACTTGCCGAGAATGCGGAGAAGGGGGTGGGCGACACTAGTGGGAAGGGACTGGCGAGTATTGGAAAAGTTATTGTTTCCCCTCATGACATACGTGATCGTTTTTATCAAGGTGATGCTTGTATTCTCGATGAGCTGGCGGCGCATGTACACCGCGCTGTTCGTCGTCTTGTTTGCGTAGGCCTGCTTCGAGCTCTTCTTGCTCCTTTTATCTATGTTGCTGGCAAAGCTGCCCAGCATATCTCCGCCCACCATAACATCGAGCAGCTTGATGAGCCTCGGGACGATGAGCTGCAAACTGTCCGACAGCACTGTCTTCAGCCGCTTCACTGCATTGCAAACCAGCTTCACCTTGCTTAAAAACTCCTCGCTCAATACATTGCCAAGCTGGAAAGATACACTGCTTAACAAGTGCCTCACAAATGTAGGCAAGAAGATGTTGAAGTCGTCAGGTGTCTTCACTGCCATGTTTTCCAACAGGGCCAAGCAGGCGGGCATGTGATCGTTCCAGTACTGGGTTGCAATTACGAAGATCTCCTGCATGTACGGACGCAGATGTTGCTGTACGATGTTCGCAACCGTAGCGAGCTGCTGCAACAAAAGTTCTCGCAGATTCAGCTGTGTCGAAGGATTTTTGATGGCCGCCAGTATGTGGGGAATGATAAGATCTAAGAACATGATGCACCTAAGCCCAAGGCTATTGAAGATGAACATCACACTCTGCATCACCATGCTGTGGTGAACGCTGAGTGATGGGTCCTTGAGAACCTCCATAAGAGCCTTGACGGCAACAGTTGGGTAAAAGTCGTCGCTCGAGGGGCTCGCAATGATCTTTTTGACGTACTTTGGGGCCGGCTGCGCTGTCATCGCAGATTGCTCATACATGCACCAGTGTGCAGGCTCCAGCTCCAAGCGGGACTTGCGCCACTTAATTACCGTCTCCCCATCTTCGTCACTAGATGAATCTGGGCCCTCGTCGCCACTACAACTATCACTGCTGTCGCTCGAAGAAGAGCTGGAAGAATAGTCCGAGGAGGCATCGTTGTTCGTGCTTGCTTTGCTGCTGCTGTTGTTGTTGTCGTTGGGGGTGGTTTTCGTCTTCTCGTCATCTGTCTGGCCACTACTACTCACGGCGTCACTGTTGTCACTCTCGTCGCTTCTCCCCCTGCCCCTTTTCTTCTTCCGTTTTTTCTTGTTAATCCTCTTCCGGTACTCCCTAGCAGCGTTCAGGCGCTGCTGTTTGTTATTCTGAAAGAGAGTCGGTGTCGGTACGCCCGCGGCCGTAGTGGTGATTGCAACCCCTACAAGATCTCCAACGGCACCGACCCCCCCGCTCACGCTTGCAGACGGAGCAATGGTGGCAGGATTGAACGGAGCAACACTATTCTTCTTGGCTTTGGCTGTCGACCGGCCATAGCCTTGACTTCCATTCTCCAACTTGCGCGACAGCTTGTCCTTCTTGTGTCTAATCCGGGTGCGGTGGCTATAATGAAGAGAATCGTCATTCTGGAGAGCGTTATGCTCCTGGATCTCGGCCAGACGAACCGGGTCTATCGCGCCACAGATACCTAGAAGACGCAGTACCTCGCACCGCAACCCCCAGTCTCCATAGCCTGTGTTACCCCCCATCGCCTGCGTCTTGGACTTGCTCAAGTTGCTGCTATTGGAGGTACCGCTGCTACTGCTATTTCCACTCCCAAGTTGGCTCAAAACTTCCGGCATCAGAACTTCAAAAGATCCATATGTGTCCTCCATGCACTCCCCCGTGCTAATCAAAACTTCTCCAATGGTCCTAAGTGCCACCCGACGACGGCTGCTGGGTGAATTTGGGCTGGACAGGAGTTTAACGAGGGAAGGGAGAATGTAGCTGCGAGTCCAGGGTGACAACGCAGGTTTCCGCATAATGAGGGATAAACTACCAATCGCCGCCATGGAAGACGCAATTAAGCGTTCGGAAATCAGGGGCGTGCCGGAAGGAATGTAGGCGGCGTCATCGTTTTCATTGCTAAGGGTAGATGTGCCATTGACCACCATTTTGGGGAAATCGCTCGTTCCGCACTGATTTAGAGGCAGCACAGAGATCAGGGAGCGCAGGAAGGGTAAAACTAGGCGTTGCAGCTCCGTCCTCCTCAGATAGACAAGCAGCATCTTGATAGCATCCTCACGCTCACTCACTCGCTCGACAATCTGGCAGACACTGATGAGATTCTTGAGCACCGTGCGGAGAGCTGGCAGAATAGCACCAGGTGATATCGGAGTAAGAGTGGCAAGTAAATTGAGGGCAGCGAGAGATACGGGGAGCGTCGACATGCCGCCGGAAGGAGATGTGTTGGGAGAAGAAGGAGAAAGGAGAGGCAATAGGGTAGAAAGCACCTCAGGAGTGGCCAAGTAGGTGAGTGGGTGAGGTGGAGGTGGGATGGGCGAGGTTGCACTACTCGACTTGGTTGCAGTTGCGTTGTTTCTGGCACGTGTCTTTTTTGCCACTAGCTTGTTCTGCTGGCAATGATGGTGATAATAATTGCGGAAAAAACCCTGGTCAATCCTACCGAGTTCACGCAAAATGAAGACCCTCACTCCGGGGCTTGGGTCAGCCACAAGAGTGGAGATCACCTTCTTTAGAATCTGGGAGAATAGGAGTGGCGTGGGACCGCCGGCAGTCGCCTTAGCACCGCGGCGGACGCGAACCCCGTAGTTGATCCTGAGAACGGTTGTAGCAGTACGCACAGCCTCCATTCGCACGCTGCCGGATGGGTGCTCGAAGTACGGCAGGACGGCATCCTTCACAAATGGGAGGAGAAGGAGGCCAGTATTGTCGTCTCTGTCACACGAGTCAACAAGAAATACTGTCAATGTGTGCAGACCCAAAACGAGGTTTGTCACGATTAGAGGAGAAGATACCATGTTAGAGACAAGCCAGCCCGCGTAAATGGGGGGCGGAGGGCCAAAAGAAGATGGGGACTCGCTGTTACTGCCTTGGCGATCCTTGTTGTTATGCTTGTGCTTATAGTAGTAAGATGATGGGTTTGCTGCCCCGCCGTTATTTATGTTGTAGATGTTGTTGAGGTTCTGCCGGCGGTGAATATTGTTGGGATCGTTGACAGCATTGGGGTCGTTCTTGTGCCCAATGAAGAATTTACTCGAATCATTGACCTGAGGATTGTTGAATATGTACGTGGACGCTGCTTGCTCGTCGCAGTAGAGGTTGGTGTGGCTGCTGATGTTCGGGTTTTGTGGATATGTATTGTTATAGGAGCTCGATGGGTTGTCATTGAAAGTCATATTCTCCGTATTGTCGCGACGACTGGCACTCTTCGAGGTCGAGGTACCTATTTTCAAAGCCGACTTGAATTGGGTCGTGATGGATGTACGCCTCGATGGTGTTGATGGTGTTGAAGGCGCGGAGTTTGTTGGAGACGGCGGTATCGCGAATTGTTGCTGTGCGTCGGAATAGGGTTGCTGGGAATAATACTGCTGTTGGTTGTTAAACTGCTGGCCGTAAATTTGTTGGTTGCTGTTGTTGTTGGCGTTCAGGTAAAGTTGTTGTTGTTGTTGTTGTTGTTGTTGTTGTTGTTGTTGCTGCTGCTGCTGCTGCTGTTGCTGTTGCTGTTGCTGTTGCTGCTGGAAAAATTGTTGCTGCTGCTGCAACTG
>Ga0115555_1000912_pt1 | contig 20485 bp, 6 predicted proteins | sample COGITO_mtgs_1104_2_FD_87285 | JGI IMG/M metagenome (GOLD analysis project Ga0115555, IMG submission 87285) | Pelagic marine microbial communities from North Sea - COGITO_mtgs_110407 | ecosystem: Environmental > Aquatic > Marine > Epipelagic | place: Germany:Helgoland, sampling site Kabeltonne... | reverse complement strand
GGACATGGACATGTTGGTTCGCCATCATCAACACCACAACCAGAACCCCAGTGTCGCCCACCCCGCTCGTCGGCCTCGTCCTCATCCTCGCCAGAGACCACCTTTCGCTACCGGGTAGTTGCGAGCCGACAACTGAATATTAGCTTCGAGGCACTCATTGGCAATATCATTCGCAGCAAAGAAAAACTCAGGAGGAAGCGCATCAAGGATTACATCGGCCTCATTGCTTTTTTGAAGAGCGAGAAGGTGGCCGTTGTCTCGCTTGTTGTCGAGTTCTGCACGGACTCTCCGCATGACCGGAATGCGGCAAATAACAATAAAGTCAGGAAAGCTAATGATTTGGTGGCTGTAGCAGTCGAGGTCGGCTTAAGGTGAGAAGACTGCTGCTGCTGACAAGTATAAGGGGGGCGGGGACAGGGGCGGGGACAGGGGCGGGGGGGGATGGGAGGAGACGGGGCAACGACATGACATGACAAGACACGATACGATAAGCGGGCACCAGATCACACTGATATTTCACCAAGAACGTATCTTGGCTTGTCTTGCCTTTTCTCTTTAGCTTCAGTCCGCCCATTACTCACACAGCCAATCATCCCATCTTCATCACAGCTTCACCACACACACAAATGACAACCCAAAGTGTATTTTCTGGGCCAAGCCCAGCGGAGAGAAAAACCTTTCGCATGCTATTGCGAGGGACTTCAATGCAACAGTCATCAAAAAGTATGGCAGAGGCTTTGAACCAAGAGATAATTTTGTCAGCCTTAACAATAACAATGTTCTGACCCAGACAACTAAACTAAATATCAGGAACCCCGCAGCTCCAATAATTGCGGTCACACACCAAAACAACCACGGGGAATAAATAATGTAGGAAACAGTAAAGTTGTAGAAGGTTTTTTAGGAAAAACGGACACATTCACAACGAAATCCACAAGGTTATCGACCCACCCCCCTGTTAGATAATATTATCGACCCACGCCCCTGTTAGATAATAATTATCGACCCACGCTACCCCCAGCGTAACCGTTTTTTTGACAAGCTTAAAAAATTGAAATTTAGTTTACTTAAATACATTTTTGATATACAATTTACTTTTAAATTATACAATTTATATATATGTACAAAATTTATGAATGAAATAATTTTAAATAATAAATTAATAAGATAATTATTTAGATAATAAAATATAAAATTTATAAATATATAAAATAATAATAATATTTATTGAAATCATTTGAAATTTATAGATTTCAAATAATTATAATGTATATTATAAAAATATTATGAAAAAAAATTGTATTACGAAAACTTATTAAAGTAAACGAATTAAAAAAATTTATGCCCGCGAAACTTCTTTTCTTTCAAACTTTCCGAACCTCATTAAAAATCCGAAAAAAATGTCCTCTGATGACAAGGAAATGAAACCACCGGCCTCCTTTGAGTTCCCAAAATCTAAAAAGTCCACATCGCAGTATCTCCCCCTCTCATCGAGTCTGTCCTCTGATGCTCCGGGGCATGGTGGCGACCCTATATGCTGGAAATGCAAGGGCAACGGCCAGCGAAAGACGAGAGTGAAAGCCACCCGATCTTCCGCCTCCTCGTCTTCCACTATCGATTCATGCGGGGTGTGCTCGGGGAGGGGTACAATGCCCCGGAAGAAGCTCAAGCCAAGCGGAGGTTCTGCTGTTTCGACCTCAAGGCCCACGTCGATTCCCATCACGGTAAAGCGCTCCGCACCGTCGTTCTATTCGTTGGGTCCCCCCTCTTACGAAAACCACGGCGCTCTCTCGCCTGCCCCCGACGGTACGACTGAAATGAGCAATTTTGTGGGCGGGTGGCGTATTTGCCAGAGCACCAAGGGTGGTCACAGGTGGACTACAGACGATCTCGCCACTGCGTATGTCGCATCACTTCAATCTGTTGCATCTCTTCGGTCTCCTTCCTCTTTTCCCCCCGCTGACGCTGACGACGACCAATTACAGCACCACACTGGGCACCAATTTCGGCACCTAGACCTCGGTTGCGGGAATGGGTCTGTTCTGTTTATGCTGCGCTGGTTTTTCAACGAGGATGCAAAGTGGACGCACACTGGTGTCGAGGCGCGACAAGAAGGGGTCCGGAATGCGAATATTACGAAGAACTTCAACACGAATCCCGACGAATGCCGTGTCAACATCGTCAGAGGGGATTTTCGGTCCGTGGTGAATGCTGCTTTTGATGGTGGAAAAAAGTTTCATTTGATCACCGGCACTCCACCCTATTTCGAGGTCGAATTTTCCACAAATTCCCTCGCGGATTCTTCGAGGAATAATTCCACACATTCCTCCGCTGACTCGGACTCTCGGACGGATCAACCTAGCACCTGCGCTACAATTGTCCAAGGCGGAATGCCCTCTCACTTATCTTCAGCGCCTGCTCGGTGCGAATTCCGTGGTGGGATCGAAGCATACATTGCCGCTGCTTCATCCGTTATATCCGACGAGGGCCGGTTCGTTGTCTGTCTAAATTGGGGGAATGAGAGCAGAGTACAGCCTGGCGCTGATGCTGCGGGGATGAGGGTTACTGAAATTTACGAATTCAAGGGAGGCGAGACCAAACCAACTTTGTTTGGTGTTTTTGTTCTGGAGAAGAAGAAAAGGAAGAAGGAGAGAGAGAACGGCCCCCCTGCACCCATACCCAAAACAATAACTGTCCGGAATAAGGATGGATCACATAACGAATATTATGCGCGGAATGTTCTGGAGCGCTTTAGAATACACAATGAGTTCTCTCCTAAAGAGTAGCTAACATTTATACGTTTTACCTGGCAGCATGCTCTTCAACATACCTCGTATTGAAGTCTTCGTTGTCGAGCTTAAAAACATCAGCCAAGATAGATTGGATGCTCTCCGCTAGCGGTTGTTCGAAGTAGCCCCCCTTAAATTCATACAGCTTGGCGTGTTTAATCGTATTCATCAAGAAAGCGATGCCCCTCCTTCCGGTCCTCTCATCAAACTTACCGACGTAAACGTGTACGGGCACGTCCTTTCGCCTATTGAAATAAGCGTACTCGGTGAAGTCTTCTACTTTCTCCTCAAACGTATGAAATCCTTTCACTTTGGGCGAGTACACCACAGCTGAGTGATGATAAAACTTATCGGAAAGGAAAGGCAGAGACAGAGATTTAGGGTTAGATACAATAGGCACTTCCGATGCGCTCATGGTTGTCGTGTTACAAACTCAATTATTGTCTCTCGACGACGAACTAACGAACCAACACAACACAGCACAAACCACAAACACAACTAACCAAGCAACTCACCTCGTTGATTCTTGTGAGGTCCTCCCGAACAATCTCTATGTCCTTTTCCTCTACGGTTTTCTTCACATATTTCAACTGGTTGTTTTCGAAAAAATCCAAGTCTTCATTTGTTCCCTCACCCATATAGTGCCCACGATAATAGATCACGCTTTTGTTGAGAGTATTGAACACCTTAACCATGATCTTCATCAATCCGTTCTGGTTGTGTCCATTCCCAAAGATGTCATAACTCTCGGATGGAAAAGGCTGCGGGGACGTTAAAACCATTCCCTTCATCTTAATCGTTCCACCAAGGTCAGTCTCTGCCTTGAGCACCCGTTGGGCGAAGTTGGCGGCAAACTCCGCTCCATAACCAATCCCAAGGGCATAGACGCGCAAAATTCCCTTCTCCTGAATTAGCTTGGATACCTCCACAGTCATCCTTCCGATCAACCTCTCCGTTGGGATCTCTCCTGCTCCCAGAGGATCACTCCCGCCAGTTCCAGGCAAGCTGACGCAAACTAGCTGGACATCTTCGATCGGATGTCCCATGAAAACACTCTGAATGCTCTCCATCTCCCTCCTGCAAACCCCCAAGCCCGTCCCCCTTCCATTGAAGACCACGATCGCCGTCTTGGGACGATTCGCATTCTTTTGCTGTGTAAATAAGTTGAAATATTCCAGTCTGTTGTTCTCATCCACCTGGTGGTAGGCACCGCCATGCTTGGAGGAGAGGTCTTTCGGTGTTTGTAGTGTCTTACGGGGTTTGAACACCTGCTGATTTCCGAATATAATCACGCCTGCAAAGAGGGCAACTATACCAACAATGGCAGAATGTACTAAAAGCATACTTCGGCGATTTCAAGTTCCAAGAAAGAGAAGTTAGTTTTTTTTTTGAACTTTGTGATTGAGACCTCTATTGCCTGTAAATCTCACACCCTTGGAGCCATAATACAACACACAGAATGGCTCATGCCAGTACATTGATGTCGTTGAAGAAAAGCCAAGAATCCACCTCAGCAATCACAAAACGGATTGAAGACCGTTCAAGAGATTGCCTTGTCTTGGTGATGCATTATCTGACTTCCCAGGGCTACTCTACGACCGCTTCTACGCTAAAATCGGAGGGAGGCACGACATTGAGTCGCTTTGAATCAGCAGATAATATAGACCTCCCTCTCATAATGGCTGACTTTGAGGAGTATTATGAGATGAAGTTTGGAAAACGACCCCGTTTTACGCGCCGAAATGCCGATAATGATGAGGACGACGACGCTAAATATGCAAGAAGCAGTCTAGGCAAAGGGGCGGAAGCTCGCCGCCGCAAGAGCATGTTAGAGGCCGAGAAAAGGAAAGAGCAGCGAATGAAGAAGAATGGCAACTTGACATCGGGAGTATTGGTCACAATGGAAAAGAAGCTGGATGTCAACACTTCTACCAGCAACAACGAAAATGCGACGTTTATGAGCCGTTCGGCAAGTAGCCCTGTGGTTGGATCAAACAAGGAGAATGTAGAGGTGGGAATAAATGGCCTGAGTGGGACCAACATTACACTCCAGAGCAAATCTCAGCAGCCCTCTCATCCAGTTGATCATGACGAAGTCCCGTACATGAACCAGCGCCTATTGAAGCCTCTCCCATCATTCGGGGGTGACGCCGACCTCCGCGCACTTGGTGAGACAATCACTCGCGACATTCTTCAAACATCCCCAGACGTCACGTGGGATGATGTCGTCCAGCTCAACAACGCCAAAAAGCTTTTGAAAGAGGCCGTGGTGATGCCTCTCAAATACCCTCAGTTATTCACCGGTCTTCTCTCACCATGGTGCGGGATCCTTCTTTACGGCCCTCCGGGAACTGGAAAAACAATGCTCGCAAAGGCTGTCGCCAGTGAGTGCAATACCACATTCTTTAATATAAGCGCAAGCAGCATCGTGAGCAAGTACAGAGGAGACAGCGAGAAATTGATCCGGGTCTTGTTCGAACTTGCCCGTTATCATGCGCCAAGCACGATATTCCTTGACGAGATCGACAGCATTATGAGCAGTAGAGGCGGAAATGGAGATGGAGGAGGCGAGCATGAGGGGAGCAGACGAATGAAGACAGAGCTGTTGATTCAGATGGATGGGCTATCGAAAGGAAACGAGCATGTATTTGTATTGGCCGCCTCTAACCTTCCTTGGGATCTCGATCCTGCTCTCCTTCGCCGATTAGAAAAGCGAGTTCTGGTTCCTCTCCCTGACGAAATTGCGAGGAAGAAGATGCTCTCTTCTCATCTTGGTGAAACCTCATCACTGAATCTCGACGAGTGTGCGAAGCAAACTCAAGGCTACAGCGGGGCGGATATAAAACTTCTATGCAAAGAGTGCGCAATGCGTCCTGTTCGGCGCCTTTTGAAGAAGCTGGAGGAGTTGGAAGTCACGACAGAAGACGGAGTTGTTCATGAGGAGGAGGTAAAGAAGCTCATGGATAGTAATCCCGTCACGCAGAATGACCTCGACGATAGTTTAGCTTGCACGAACAAATCGGGAGGAGAAAAGCTGCACGAGAAGTACACGAAGTGGACGAGTGAGTTCGGGAGCTCATAGTAGTATGGAGTTCGTCGTCTAACCCTTGCTACTGTAAATTTTGTTGACAAGTATGACTGACTATTTTGCGCTAATAAATCTCATACCAATTATCCACATATTATCACATGACACCGACAACGTGGTCCATATCTCTCGTTGGTTTTCTTGTCGGGAGCTCCATGACAATTCTAGCTTCTCGCCTCACTACCTTTCTCTCCGCTGCAAGCCGCCTCCTTTTTGCCATGACCCCCTCCTTCTCGGCCTCAAGCTGCAAAGCGTGCTTCTGGCTGATGGCTTCCAATCTTCTATTATATTCCTCGACGTCCTCCTCAGCAAGTCTATTCATCTCGTCTTGCTCCTGCTTCCGTTCTTCTTCTTCTCGCTCCAACTTTTCCCTCTGTTCAAGCTCCACCCTCTCTTTCTCCCTAGCTATGGTTTCCATATCGTCTCCTTTCAATTCGGCGCGTCGTTCTTCATACATCTCTTCCTTCTTTTGCCACTCCTTCTCTTTTGCCCTCTTTTCAACCGTTCTCAACTGGTACTCGTCCAATTTATTGTCCAGTTTCAGCTTCAGCAAGGCCGCCTCCTCAGCCGCAAGCCACCTTTCAAAGGCTTCCTTATCATCCTTCATTTTTTTGAGCTCGGCCTCCTTGCTCGCGTTCATTCGATCGTCCCTTGTCTTGTCGAGCCATTCCTGGTGGTGCTGGCATAAAACTGCCATCCTCATGACCCCTGCCTCAACAAAGCAAGTTCTCACGAAATCCACAAATCCATCAAAAGTGCCCATTTTATCTCCGTGGGTGCTGGCACACTTCCTCATAGTGTAGTGGAACACGAACTCGTCCTTCAAATAGCTAATATGGTGCTTATGGGCGCTGTCTTCGTATGCTACATCCCAGACACTCCTCACAGCCGCAAAAAGCTGTTTCATAAGCATTTCTACATCTGTCACATCCATCGTCCTCAAATTCTCTGGCCTCTGCAAATCGTCAATGTGGAATTCGGCAAAAGCTCTCTCGCAGGAAACCCTAAAAACATCGTCGTTCTCCACAAACCACCTACTCTCTTTGTGTTCCGCGCTTTCCCTCGAACGAAAGTATACCTCATCCTCGAAGTGCGCGTGGGGCAACCCCACACTCCATTTGGTCCACCATTTGGGGAAATTGCTGTACATTCCCAGCACGTGACCGGGGAGCTCGCCGATTTTATATAGCGCCCCTCCCTCCACGAGCGTCCCGTCGACATCTTCTAAGCTCCGTTTATCGTATTCTTGCTCCTCCTTTGTCAAAAAATTGACATTGCAGTTGCTCAAGGAAACAAAGCGAGCATCACATGTACCGATAATATCTGCCGGATCACCCGTGTCGCCTGTCTCGAGCGTGATCTCAATCAAACCATAACCTCTTGTGTTTTTCGGAAGTGGACTGTGAGTGTACCCAAAATTTCCGTAGGTACCAGTTCTGGCGACAACAAATTGGCTAGCATCGTTCGTTATAGGCGGTAACGCTATTTGCAGGAAATCTTTCTCGAGCTCCTCCTCCGTCTCCTCTTGCTTATCCTCTTGATTCTCTGCGTCCTTTTCTCCTTCTTTGTCCCCCGCGGGAGCGACTGGCTTTCTCTTCCCTTTATCCACGATCCTTGTTTTAAATCCACAGTCACACCCGCTACCGCTCCCTCCTACCAGCTGCAGACTCCTTCCTTTCTTCTTCGCCCTCCACTCGTACAACGCCCCAAGAATGTGCACTAGTTGCCGAGGCCTATGGCACCAATGATCTTGAATGTAATTGCCCCCTCCACCGACTTTCGCTCCACTATCCTTGGTCTTTGCCTTACTCCCCTCCCTAGACTCCCAAACGAAGGGAACTTCTCCCACAACAATCAGCGTCATCACTTCTTCTCTCGCCAGGACTTCTCTCACAAACTTCCATTGCCTGTCAGAAATTAGCGGATGATCGACGTCTTTTAATACGTTTTCCATCTCTCCCAACATCCCAACCTCTTCATTCTCGTCGAGTTCTTCTCTGAGATCCAAGAAAAGTGCACCAATCATACCCCCCCTCCAACTAACAAAGAAGCCTTCGTGATGAGTCCCCTCAAACCAATTGTCTTCTACGCACCAAAGCTGCTTCATATACTCTCTGCAAACCTCCTGAGCAAGTTTGGCCGTCCGTCTCCCCGCAACTGTAGATAGCACCCCCCCCTCCTTTCTCGTGTACCCGCTTGCTATATCCTCACCACTTCTCAACATAATGTTGCTTACCGACTTTAGTGCCCTCGCTTTGCTTGGAGAGCTCCAATCAGCCCTTAGTTCGCTCCTGAACCTCTCTCTGACCTCCGCGTCCGCCGCCGCATCATCCTCCACACTGACTGTCTGCCTCACAGCAGCCAACAGCTCTTCCTTCTCCCTCGCCACCGCTAGCCTTTCCTCTGCGGCGTCTTCTAATTTTCTCCGTTTGTAGCCACCGTTGCGGATCCTTCTTTCAGCCTCAAACTTCAGTGCCGCCTCTTCTTTCTTGTTCTCTACTCTCTCCAAGAACTCAAGGCACTCAAAGAAAGCCCCCGTCTTACCGCCACCGGTACCTCCCCCACAATGGAGTACCACATCTGTTCCGTCCCAAGAATCTTCAACCCTATCTGCAATCACCCCCCAGAGAGATTCCTCACCTTTCTCCAAGCACTGAGGTTTGTCCCCAGAAACAAGTAAACACACAAAATCGGGATTATCATCCAGAGGAGTAGTGATGACAAACTTTGACTCTTCACAATCATCCCGTGCAAAGCCATACCATTCACAAAGGTACCTACGGCCTTGCTGCAGTTTCTCAAGCGTCAGAACACAGGGCAACCTCCCAACAACTCTTTTGCTAGTCACATGCCGCTCTCCTGTCAATACATTTGTAGCGACGAGTGTGACAGAGGCGGGAGCATCTAATTCAAGCATAACACGAGCACTAACAGTCCCACCTTCAACTCCGTAAGTTTTTGCTCCGTCTGAGTTGGGTGCTCGCAGGCCCGCACCCTTTACTGTCTTATCAAACGACACTTCAACAAGTCCCAAAATCGGCCCCACCAATTTCCTAGGAACGTAATCATCCTCACCATCCTCATCGTGGAGAGTGACTTTATTGTGAACAGGGTGTCTTTTCATTTCCCTGTCAAAACTGTCCCTCTGACTGTCACCCCTCCCTCCATGTCTACAGACAAGTTTCTGCTGGATTCTCCCTGCGTTGGGCTCACTGTAAACATCGATCTTACCATAGGACCAGCCTCTAACTAGCAATCTCTTGTCGCCAACAGCCGAGTGACGGCCATTTTGGCCATCATCAGTCACGCGTTTGCTGTTGACAAGGTGAGTGTATGCGTATTTACCGTTGCTACCGGCGACTGTGCCGCTCAGGGGAAGATCAAATGGACGACAATAATCACCAACGACGCCTACACACAATTGTTTAATCTTCATTCCCGTGCTGCGATCGGTGATGATTGTTTCTACACCAGTTCTCCCCCCTCCGCAGACAATTATCAATTCCCTGCCTTGTTTTCCTCTCACCCACCCGAACAATATATCTAGCAAGTCGCACTGCTCCTCTGTGTGAAATGACCACTGAATTGCTGCGTCTCTTGACGTGTACCACCCGCTAATCTCGTTTTCCACTCTTCTCTTTCGAAGGATCTTCTTCCTCTCCTCCTCTTGCGCCTTCATACTCATGTTTTTCAACTTTTCATTAAACGTATCATCCTGGAACTCAACTCCCTTCCCGTCCATCCCTCTTCCTCTGAAGATATCTTCTCCAACAACACACGTCTCGCTACAGACAAGCATGGCGCTGCATTTTCTTGCATTCTCCCTAGTCATCTCCCTCCTCACGTATTTCCACTGCTCCTCGCTGAGCAAGGGAAGTTCCGGTTCTCCCTCCACGGGCCTCCCATGCTCTCCTACGCACCGCCTGCTTCGCACATCCAATGTCAATATCCCGCAGCTGCCAAACAAAGACATTTGCGCTTGGTGGGTAGGATTGGCCTTGACCGCCGAAAGCTGTTTTTTTCTCTTCATCTGCTCTCGAAAAGACAGAGAGCTGTCCAACGGATCACCTACCGATCGCGTGCGCAGGCCAGACTCTCGAAGACAGCCGCTGTAACCTTCCCAAACAGATTCTGACATTTCGCGCAATTTCTTCTCGCTGAGAGGGTGCTCATCTTCCAGCACCTCCTCAACATAGTTACCACCTGTGTTATCAGCAATTTTAGGATTTATGTCCCCAAACCCAGCGAGTTCCCTTGCCAACTCCAACCCTTTGTGGACGTCATCTGGTGTAAAGAGACCAATCCGCAAAGTGGAGCGGCGTACTGAGCCCTCGAGGGGAAGCGAGTAGAAACTTCGGTAGCAATTCTTTAGCATCTCCACGCACTCGCTCTCCATCTTACGGAGGGAATCAGCGTAGGAAGATTCCACAAGGGCTTCCTTATCGAGGTCGCCATCATCGTCTCCGACATTTCTACCGTGTGTAGTATCTTCGTGACTACTACTAGAAGCACCGACCTCAGGCGGCCATACAGCGGGGTCACTCGTCGGTGTGATAAGACAAGCGTCGTCCCTTTCTTTTTCGTTTCCCAGCGTGCCTCCTGTGTTCTCCTTGTGGTATCCTCCTCGGGGCACGGGTTCCCGCGATTCATCAATAAGAATCTCTTCATCGTCACTGACCTCTAGATAAGCGTCGTCGGCAAGAGTCTTCTCGCGATCCCCAAAACCCAACCCCTCACCATCCTCCTCCTCCTCCTCCTCTCCCTCTCTTGTTCCTTCACCAGTATTTTTTTCTCCTTCAGTAGTCTTGGCAGCCGATTCCTTCGCCTTCTTCTTTTCTTCCAATTCGCGCTTCTCTTCTTTCTTCCTCTCCCTCTCTTTCATCTTTGCCACAAGTGTTTTCCTCTCTTTGGTCGTCCTAGGCCTCTTCACCATGACTTCACCCCTCTCGTAGACTCGAACAACATTCCGAAAGACCTTGGCGAACGAGTCAGCAAACATCTCCATGGCACCGCACCCCCCCAATTCCAGGACAACGTCCGGACTTTTTCGAGGCAGGCTACAGTCCTTATCTAACAGAAACATGACGTTACCACCCACTCCAAGACCCCTCTCTCCGCCCTGGCCCACACCGCTAGCACCCCCGTAATACCCCCTCGTCATACGAGGACTCGGGACATATGAAGGAATGTCGTATTGCAGGGCCGTAGTGTCACTAAATATAGGAAGAACTCCCGACGATTCGTCATCTAAACTTGGATTTACACTCTCTCCGAATTTGTAGTAGCTAAAGGCAGCCTCGGCGGCTGCCCCAAAGGCAGAGGGCGAGGAAGCAGAAGAAAGAATTGACCGAAATGTCGACCGACCGCCAGGTGTACTCCCAGGAAGCAATCCGTGGAGTCTGCCCAAGCCAGAAACACAGCTCAGTGAGAGGTGATCGTGGCGGATTTTTTGTGTCCGGAAAGAGCAGGGTTTCAAATTTGAGAACCATGGCTCGAAGGTGACGTTGTACCTAGTATCTGCCTCGAGGCTGTCAAGCTCAAAGTCGAAGACTACGGGTTGATTTGCTTGCGCCAAGACGGTCCTGACGATCTTTGGAGCAGTCAGCAGCTTGGCCGACAAAATCTTGATTTTCCCCCCAAGTTTCTCGATCTCGTCTTCTCCATCGGCAATTATTACGGGGTCGCTGTCTTCTTCCTTGTCCTTTTCGTACTTTATCGACAAGCGCAGCTCTTCCCGCCTTTGTTGCATCGTTGCCAACTCCAGCATCTCTTCTCCAGAAAAGTGCGAGCGCACATGGGCTTTCTGCAGGATGCAGCGGATCTTCACGAGGCAGTTGCACTCCAAGAGAATCTTGCAGAAAGTAGGTCCTACAGAGCCAATTATGGGACCAACCGTGACTTCTACGTTGTGCTCTAAGGGGTTCACGAAAAGACGATTGAAGGAAGGTTGATCCTCATCGGGGATCACATCAACCATTAAAAAGCTCCGCAAACGAGTCGCCTTGTACTCCCTTATCTTGGACATCTTTTCATGCACTTGTCTTTCCGTCACCTCTCCTCTCTTAATGGCCTCCATTTCATTCTTCTTCTCCTGCGGGGTTTTAGGTCGTCCGTCCGCTGTGTTGGGACGGCTATTTCCAATGGCCTCCATGGCGGCGTAAATGTCCCCCCCCCCTGTTAGGGTAGCAGCGGCCAGTTGGAGCTCAAACTCTGACTGCATTTTTTGTCGAGCAATCTCCTCATCCCGGCGGACTTTGCCCTCCTCTTGGGGAGTGCGAGGACGCTGAATCTCATTGGCGTCATCATCACTGTCACCAAATCCTCCGCTCGTTTTTTCTCCACCATCACCATCACCATCACCATCACCATCACCATCACCATCACCATCACCACTCTCCATGCTGTTCTCATCTATGTCACCTCTCTCCCTCCTCCTCCTCCTCTCTTCCAGGTCTGTCATCACCTTGAGGTGTGCCACCTCATTGCTCACCTTCCTTTTGTGAAACTCTTCTCTATGCTTTTTCATGCTCTCAAAGGCTCCAGGCTTTCTCCCCATCTCGCTTGCCATCATTGGCTCATGCACATATTTAAATCTATTACCGATCTTTCCTCTCATGGCTGCTTCGAACGGAAAGTCTGGCTTCTCAGTGATCCCGCTCACACTCCACTGCCTAATCTTGAGCCCCGTGGTCACGTCTGTAATGACTGTGCTTGCCGGTCCCATCGTCCCTCCCCCCGTCAACACCAGAACATCCCTCCCCACGTGCCTCTGCTTCCAAGCGAATAGCAGTGACAGCAGCCTCCCACATGACTCCGCATGAAAGCTGAAGGAGTTCTTAATGAGAGTCGCCGTGCCGTTGGCAACTCGTCGCGGGTCGCTAATAAACTTTTGGGCGTCTAAGGGACTGTGCCAAACCACAGGCAATGTGCTGCAAACTACGAGACTATGCATCTTCATTTTGCGACTTGAGCTCGAGTCCGTCGTATTGTCGGCATCAGTGGAGTCCGTCGTATTGTAGAGGGACTCCAACCGCTCTTTTTCATTCTTTGGACCCCCCTCGTTCAAAGTCTCAAACTCGTTTTTCCTCTCTGCTTCTTCCTCAGCCTCTGCTTCCCCCAAGAGCTTACTCAGCCAAGCGAACTGTCCTTCCGTGATAAGCGGCCTTGCGGTGTTCCTCGCAGTGGCAAATAAATTGCTGCTCAATCCATCGATTGAAAGAATCCCGACTTTGCCCATCCGGTGAAAATTTCCTAGTGGCTCGACGAAATAATCTCTCCCCTGATCTGTCAGGTCATCCAAGTCCCCGAACTCGTCGTCCGACCTCATCAAGCAGTCCACGTCGCACAGCTTCTGCTGGTACTCCCTCGCAATCTGCAATCCAAGAGCCGCTATTGTAGGGTCAAATTCTAGCTGACTATGCCTGACAAGAGTACCGACCACATCTGAAACATCGCAAACCATGATGTTACTCACGTTCCCAAGAACTTTTTTGACGTTTGGTACCTTCCCCCACGCGTTTCGATATGCCTGTCGGAATAAATCCTTGACTTGCTCCCGTATCTCCATCGGAAGCAGACCATCGTTCGTCGGGTGACTCATCCTGTACCTATCGACGATTAGCCTTCCGTTGTCGTATGCAGAGCGGACGTCGACCTGCCCGCCGAGATGAAGAAGGACTTCAGGTGCGGAAGATGAAAGGGGACGACGTAAATCACGCTCCAACCAGTCCCACAATACCAACTCTGAACCCGCCTCAACTTTCGACGAGTCACTCCCAGAAGAGACTTCCCCTGCAGCTGCAGGACCTTTCACGGAAGAAGCAACGCTATTTGCCTTGTCATCCTTAACGACGGCGATTGCTTTGTCACCTGCGACAACAGCAAGGCGAATGCTGCAGGGATTTTCTGACAGGGTCTTAAATCGGCCTCCTGGGGAGCCAGAAGGTCCTACTACCACAATATCGTACGTTGTTTCGCTAAGCAGGTCATCGAAGAGGAAGACATGGGGCGACTTAGGCGTCAGGAACCTGCTAGCACTCTGGACCCTTTGGTTCGACAGAACAGACGAGAGAACAACTGATACTACACAACCAGGGGAATCCACCTCAACCATTATCACAGCTGACTTGTGAGTCACCTTGCCGACAATTGGACCCAAAGCCAGAGCGGGAGAAGAATTGAACACCTCTGATGTGATGAGCCTAATTGCAGGTTTGGAGTCAGCATCGTTTTTGACCACAGCATTGTCAGATAATAGATTACCATCCGGACCAAGATAGCAACCACCGTCATCCTCTCCTGCGGAATTCCCACCAATTTTTACCTCACAGAAACTCTGACAGTTGACCTTTGGCTCGTGTGTAAATTTGAACATGGAGTCAACTCCACAGTTTCCTGTGAGTCCCAAACCGGGTTTTGGTACAATTGAGGGGGAGTCGATATCACCGCAGCGTCCTACCATGTACTGCTTCAGTATGCAGTTGTCACCTCCACCATTTACCAATCTCTCCACCCGACTCTCCATCCCAACATCTGAATGGTCGCACTTGCAAATTACAGTGACCCTCCTACCCTCATCCTGAGCCCTCGCGCTAAGATTCAAAAAAATGGCCAGATCGTCTTTGCAGAGTTGAAAAGTTTCTCTTCTCAATTCTCTGAGCCTTCTATCGCGTCGTTCCGCCTTCTCCCTCATTTCCGCCTCAACACTCTCCTCTACCCGTCCTGTCATCTCCTGGCCTAACTCCTTCAACAACAACTCTAGAGACAATTCAGAGAGAGAGACTCCCGAAAATTTTGCCAGTGATAGCTCCATTGACGTATACTCGAGAAGGTGGGAAGACATAACATGGAGTTTTTTTATAGTCAACAGCTGAGCGATAGATATGAAGGTAGAGGGGTCCGAGAGGTAGCCGTCTAGGGCTCCCTCAAGGGGCCCATCGAGGTGTGCTTTGATATTATGGACGTCGCAACGACCTTTACCAAGAGCGCACTCATCCCTTATACGGCTGAACATGTATAGAAAACAGCCGTGGGACCTTTCTAGTAGATCTTTGGATTCGTCAGGGTCAGATGTAGACTTCCCCCAACTCCGCAAGTTCACGCCCTCCAAAAATTTAATGGTCGCGACTGATAAGAAGGGCACTTTCTCCTTGGATCTGGTGGTGCTAGCCAACTTAACCGCTAGGGTAAAGTGTTTATCTGCCTCAGAGAACTGAAATAGTCGGTGAAGGAGGATTGCAAGCTCCACCTCAGCTCGGATTCTCAATTGGTCGTCAGCGTAGAAGTCAATCATCTGGAGGAGGACTTGAACGGCCTGCGACTTTTTATTAAGCTTTGTAAGGGCGTGACAGTACAGCAAATAAGTGTTAGGCCTGGGCCTGGGGAGTGTAAAGAGCGTGTCAAATGCCTCACAAGCGAGGTCAAGGTGCGATAACTCGGCTTTGCAGTGCTGCAGCTCATAGGTGAGCAGGTGCGAGGATCCGAGTACCAACAGGAAATGCTCACGCCGGCTTATATTCGCCACGGAATACTCTTCGCTCTCCAAGATTCCCTCGTTTTTGGCAATCTGAGAAAGCAAAGCTGAAAATCGAGCGAACTTGTAGGAATTGTATCCATAACGCTTGGCTAGAGATAGAGAGAGAGACGCCAAAGTAGCCTGGGTGTCTGCATCGTCGGGATCATCTTGAAGAGTCTCCAGGGTTCTCGAAAACGCGTGAGTGATGACACCGATCTTCAGCCGGCTCCATTTGGATTTTATTTTGACGTGAGAGGGGAAATCAGATGGGTCAAAGTCAGGAAAGTAGATATCCGCAAGCTCCTCTGGGGGTGCATTGAGCTCGAAGGTGAGGTTGGCGGATCCATGATCCAGGGAGTCGTTGCAGTTCGAAAGGAGAGAGATAATCTGCGGCGGAGGCGGGCTCGTCTTGTCACTGTACTCAAACCCACTATTGATACTTTTGATCGAGTTCGGCTGCTCGCCGCATTGTAACTGAGCCTTAGCTAGTTGAAAGAAGAGTCTCGAGCGGACATCAGGCCAGATTTTTAAAATCTTCGACCGAGGAGATGGCTTATCGGCGGCCGTGGCAAGTAGATTTGATAATGAGAATGCAGTTGCAATTTCAGGAGTCGGCGGTTTTTCGTCAGCGTTGGCTTCATGGAGGGAATGTGAAGTGGACGACCTCTGCGGTATTTCGTCAGCGCTATCTTGAAGGAGCGATTGTAAAGTCGAAGATGACACAACTGATTTTCGAACCTCCCCGACTTCTTTTCCGTTTGCCATGATTGTAGTCGTTTCTGTCGGTGACAATGGTGGTGATGGAAATGGAGACGGAGGCGATGATCGCGGTGCATCTTTTTTCTCTTCCGCATCGACAGTTACACCAACGTCATCGCAATCATCCCTACCCCAGCCAAATTCATCGCCTTGAACATCGCCATCGCCATCGCCATCGCCATCACCATCTCCGAACCTACTGCCGACAGGTAGACCGTCAGCATCCGTTTTGAAGGCGTTCAAAACAAACCCCTGAGGGACCTTGATGGGGATGACAAATTCGTTGGAATAATTACGGTTGGCAGCAGCCGTGGATGTAGTCACGATGCTATCATCGTCAGCGGTCTGAGGGTTGTTGGGAGTAAGGATTGAGTCAAAATTGCTCATGCCAGCCTGAGAAGCCATCGAAGATTCGAAGTCGTTAGATGAAAACTCCCCGACGGACTGAATCGTAGAGAGCTTCTCCGTTACTTGTGAGTCAATGTCACTATCCGAGATAGCTGACGGTTGGCCCTCGTAGACAAATGGGAAAGTGGACACAATAAAGAGATCCTGGCAAGACATTTTGTCAATAAAGGAACTCTTAATCTGATTCCACTGGGCATCGGAGAGTTTTATCTTGGAGAGCTCTTCGGGAGATATCTCGTCGTTATCTGGGTTATCTACGATAGATTCGAGGGTTGGAGAGTCAAGACAGAGAAAAGTTGCGTTACCGTACTTTATGTTCCCAGAGGGTAGCGGGTTTTCTTCAAAATTGTGCGTGAATAATGATGTTGCTGTAGCGGCCGATTTTTGACGTGTGTGGGACCGGTAGGTGTTGGCCTGGCGAGACCGGGGAGGCGATCGGACGTAAGGTCGAGAGATTGAAGAACGAGAGGCCAATGATTGACTGTTGTGAGATGATGTCGAGAGCTGGCTGTGACTATCGACGGAGGAATTATCATCGCCAAAGTCCTCCTCTTCGTCATCCGAAGAAAAATCATTGTCGCCATTAATTAGGGCGTCAGAAGAATTTTCTGCGCCCATCCCGAGCGCCCGGAGAATATGGTCGTCGGACCACAGCGACTCCACATACTCCCGCCGGGTTACTTCTAATATTCCCTTCACAAAGGCGCATGCGTTTGGATAAGCGATACGTACATCTTCTTCATTTAGTCCCATCCATATGTCTGGAGTCCCAAAGTGGAGAGTAGGTGCAGATTTACACGACGTATAGTTGAAGTTGTGGTTCAGGGTCCTTCGGTAAATGGCACGAATCTGAGATCCAATCTTGATGTCCAATGCTGGCAGCAAACCCTCCTCAATGTCCTCGTCATCTGAGTCGTCATTCTCGTTGATAAGTTCGTCCTCAAGTTGGCGTAATATATCAAGAAGGACTTCAGGTTCGTTGACTACATGCTTGTCTAAGCGAATGACGAGGTTACTGCCACTCATCCAATTATACATGTTATTTTCGGGGGTCGAACGGTAGTTGGAGTGCAACGATGTAGAGTTGCAGACAATTGTTACTGTATGAGAGTCGTTTTGTGGAGTGTCGGGGGAAGCATTCTTTTTGGATGCACGCGAAAGCGGGGTTTTGATGAGAACAGCAGGATCTTTCTGCGATTTGCTGCCGAACCCGGTAAAGGTGAATTTATAGAGCGTATTTGGACGGAGGACTCCGGGGGTTTTGATAAGCATGGGAACATTGGCAAGGAGGAGACACTTCTTCCTGTAGACGGTTGCTTTGTTCTTCGGGAGACCAGACTGCTGCACCACAAGCATAGAGGTCACCGTCTCACTAACCTCTAACAAAACGGAGGCTGTCTTAGACGTGACTTTCCCAGCGATGGGCTGCAAGGTGACAAAAATTCTGTCGCATCGGAGTTGCGTACTTCGAAGCCGATTGATGACCTTGTCGCTGGCACTATTGAACTTAATCAGCGAGGTGAGATGTTGTGCCCGGGATTGAATGGAGTTTATGATGCGCTTTAGGCGCGCCAAGAGTGAGAGGGTGTCAAGTGCGGCTAGGGGTGTCTGGTTAGTCCGAATCCAATAGAGAAAATCATCTGGGGAAAAGTGGTGGCGAGTTCTCCCCTTGGCATCTGTGAAGGCGCGAGTCACGGAGTAATCCACCTCATCCTCGCTCGCCTTATCGACAAGACGGAGCTTGGAAAGACCACTATTCACAGATAAGATTAGCAGTGCTAGCTCATCTTCTGAGAGATCGTGGGTTCTGTCCACATCAAAGACGTCAAAAAGGAGGGAAGATTTTTCCTGAATCGTTCCTCGACAAAGAGTTGCTAGGAGTGCAAATACCTCGAACATGTCGATCCGCCGCATCGGGGGAAGACCTAGCCCCAGTTGACCGCCAATCGAAGCCCTCTTTGCAAACATTGCAAAGAACTTCGCAGCTTGGGTGATCTTGGATATGTACGATTTCTCTTGGCGGAGCTGCCTATCGTCGAGTTTTGGCATGTTTTCATAGGCACTGTAGTGACTGTAAGTGGAGACGGAGACATATGATTTTTTTGAAGTTTTTGTTGCAGTAGATCCGGTAGGGGAGGGCGGAGTGGGTGGTGGTGGTCTGTCTGAATAGTTTTTGCTGACTTCTTTTATCGGCGAATGGGCAGAATCTCTACGTTCCTGGTTGCGATTTGCCGCATGTTGACTCATGCTAGGCCTACATGCGTTCACAAAGGTCTTCCTACGCTTGGCTATTTCATTCGGGTTGGATGTCTTTAGGTGCTCCTCAATGGCCTCAATAGCTTGCGTGCCCAGGAGAGCTGCGTACTCAGGCTTGGAGACAAGAGACGAAATGTGGTCATCGTAGACAGGGACTGAAAACACGTCGCAGAAGCGGCCAAAAGTGAGGCTAAAATTCTGCGCCGTGTTGTCTGTGTTCCCTATCACTTTGTACCTATCCATAACCTTCCTGACTGACGCTACCGACCATTGCGCGTGCAGAGAAAAGACAATGTCTAAGTTTTCTAGTAGCGATGACTTTTCGTTTGCAGTGCCCAGTGACTTGACAGCAGCTGCTGGTGCTGCGGGGCGGGGAATCTTGGACAGTAGCTTCAGCATGTCGCTGTTGCCCTCCATTTTAGTTAAGGTAGTTGAGGGAGAAAGGAGCTGCGCCACAGAGAAGAAAAGGAGAGGAAAGATCCAAAGTGATGAGAGGTTGTCACCGTGTAGACTGTCAGGATAGTTAAGGGGGAGGGAGTTGTGTCGGGGAAATTAAAGGGAAAAGAAGGATTTAAAGTGGCGAAAGGTAGTCACCGAGATAGACTGACACGGAGGTGTGTCATAATTTTCTGGCGACTCGGTCACAAATTAAGTTTTATTTAGTTGTGGGGGGTGGGCGTGGGCGGCTTTTCAAAGCTGAAAACGCGAAAAAATAACACCTAAAAAAGAAAAAGACGTCAAACAATATCAATAAATAATATTAATTCTCACGTGAGTGTACCCCCTAATATCTTTTAGGCCGCTGCGAAATAAAAATACTCTTGAAACTCATTCTTTTATGTTTTTCCCAGTCTTGTTCCAGTCTTGCAATGTTGAAAACTGCTAAGCCAAATGAATGGATGATAGTAATTCGTAACGGTGAAATGGTCAAGGCAGGGATCGGACTTCGAGCTTGGACGAATCCCTTAACTGAAACAGTTACAAAATTCCCAAGTCAATTGGAAACAATCCATTTCGAGGCACAGCAAGTCACAAAGGAGATGCAAGGAATCGAGATCAGCGGCTTTGCAGTCTGGAGTGTGCACCGAGAGGGGGACGGACCCTTCAAATATTACAAATACGTTGGCACTGATAGTGATAAAGCCAATGCGAACATAAAGCTTGTTGCGGAGGCGTCTGTTCGCCATGTGATTGCTAACTCTAGCATAAACGAAGTGATGACGAACAGAAGCCTCATTAGAAATCAGATAAAGAAGGGGATCATGGAGGCCTGCAGCGGATGGGGTGTCTGGTGCGAGACCGTCGAAATCAAGACTGTGAATATCTGCAGTAGGCAGCTCTTCGAAGACCTCCAGGTTCAATTCAGAGAGTGTCAGCACCTCGCCGCCGAGAAACGCAGGCTGGAGACTCGCCAACAAATATCCGAGGAAAAACTGGATACTGATTTGAAGATTGCAGAGAAGAAGAGCAAGACTGATGCCCAGAAGATTTTGTTCGAGTCGCAGACGAGACTACAATCGCAGGCTGATGAAGCAAAGATTTACGAAAAGCAAGCTGAATTAAGGGTTAAGAAGATTGACCGAGACAAGAAAATCAGCAGGATGGAGTTGGAAGCTGAGCATGAATCAGCCAAACAGATAGCCGACCAAAAGCAACTGATTGAAAAGCAGC
>Ga0115555_1000905_pt1 | contig 20529 bp, 11 predicted proteins | sample COGITO_mtgs_1104_2_FD_87285 | JGI IMG/M metagenome (GOLD analysis project Ga0115555, IMG submission 87285) | Pelagic marine microbial communities from North Sea - COGITO_mtgs_110407 | ecosystem: Environmental > Aquatic > Marine > Epipelagic | place: Germany:Helgoland, sampling site Kabeltonne... | reverse complement strand
CTGCTCCTCCTCCTGCTCCTGCTCCTGCTCCTGCTCCTGCTCCTGCTCCTGCTCCTGCTCCTGCTCCTGCTCGTTCTCATATTCTTCCTCGTTCTCATATTCGTACTCGTTCTCATATTCGTACTCGTTCTCGTGTTCCACACACGTTCAGCGGGGGGAACTTTCACCTGGCCCCTGGGAAGAGCATCGAGGCAATGGCTGATGAAGATCCTACTCTGACCTTCCAGGACCTGATTGCGGCGACTTACAAGGAGTTCAATATCTCTCACACCATCGAGAAACTTCGTTTCGGCCAAAAATACCCCGGGGGTACCTACCAGCTCGACGGCGCTAAACGGATAATACAGGACGGGTACGGAATGTACCAGTATTATGTGACCATCGTGCCCACTCGCTTCTCTTACTTGAAGGGTAAAGTGATAGACACCAACCAATACAGCGTGACAGAGCACATGAGGCACGTCAACCCGGGCAGCGCCCGGGGCCTGCCGGGTGTGTTCTTCTTCTATGAGGTCAGCCCTCTCCATGTCATCACACAGCAGGTTACTAACGGGTGGATGAGGTTCTTTACTGGAATTTCGGCCGTGGTCGGGGGCTGTTTTGTTGTCATGAGTGGTATTGATGCTGGAGTGAATGATTTCATGAAGAAAATTGGCGGAGGTGGGGGGCTCGGATTATAGTAGTTGGTTGATTATAATTGGAGCAATTGATGCACTTGATAAACTTGATAAACTTGATGGTATTGATGAATTGATGCAATTGAATAATATAATGGCCTGTGGCTTTGAGAATGACTTCAATTATGGCGAAAAGGAATAGGTTCAAGAGCACGAAGACATCTCTGCATTCGTTTGCGCCACAAAATCACACGCTTGCCATAGTCGAATTATCCAGTTATCTAGTTGTTTCACTCCCGCTCTCACGCAGAGACACACGACACGACCTTGTTCTCTCTCCCCTCACAAAACTCTCTCACACCTCAACATGATTGAATTGCCCCCTTCCAACAATCCTGTGCTTTCTGTGTTTCTCATCACTATCTTCTGAGCCGTAATCCTCAATCGTTACAACCTCCATCTGATCTATCCAGTCCTCGTCCCGTATATTGAGCGCTGGCGTCCACACGCCCTGCGTCGAAACGTTCTTAGCGATAACGGGCGATTTGAACTTCTTGAGCTTCCTCCCAGAGGAATTGTTCAAATTGTTGATCTGCTTGCAGATGACCTCGTCAGTCTCATTCTTCACGCAGATTGTCTTGTCCCAGCCCTTGACGTACTCCCCCCGGACGAAGGGGTGCTTGCCCCGCCGCTGGATTACGTCAATGTTCAGGGTGGGATTTTCTTGGGCAAACTTTCTGAAAAAGCCGTCAGAGGACCCTAAGAAAGCCCGCAGGTGACGGGAGGATCCCGAGTGAGGGCAATATGCTACCGTCAGCTTATGCAGCTGTTTGATACCGTGAGTAGCCATGGGAAGAGCCCGGGATTGGGGTGAAGATGCGATAGGTGGGTGACCAAACACAACAGAGGGAAGAAACAGTGGGCAGTCAAGGGTGCTTAAAAGCTGCTTGGATGGTTTTGGTGGACGCGGCAATCCACTTCTTTTTATTTTAAGGTCAAGAATTGTCTTAAGCCTCAGTGTCACAACCAAAACACCCGAAAAAAGAAAGCAGAAAAGCACCCAACGCTCCCCCCCTTCCCCACCCGAATATTTGAACGTTCGTTTGCGTCTATAGTCCTTGTCTCTCTCACGCACAAAAGAAGAAGCAACATTTGTAAATTCTTGTCAAATTATCAAATAGGAATCTGACCTGGGACAGGATGGCATCTGTTTCCGCAGCGGCAGATGATAAGGTTATGTCGGATTTGAATGCGCTGGGCGATCGAATTACGCTATGTAAGGAATTGATGCAGGCTGGTGAGAAGGATAGTGAGATTCTCAAAGATGTGGTCGGTTTTCTTGAGGCTTGTTGCCCGCGTGTGGTGGATCTTATCGAGGCTGGGGCGACGGGTGCACTAAAAGAGGAGACCTTGATGAAGTGTCTCGCCGTGAATGATGATTTGCTTTCTACCTTGAATGATGAGATGAATGGCACGATTCCCAAAGGTGCTGGTGCTGTTACCTCTCCTGCCCCTTCCCCTGCTCCAGCTCCAGCTCCAGCTCCAGCTCCAGCTCCAGCTCCAGCTCCAGCTCACGGTGTGAAATCAGCTGGAAAGAAAAAAGACCACAGCAATGATCTCCTGCTCTCTGCGGACCCTTCTCTGCAGCCGCCTCAACAACAACTACAGCAACAGCTGGACCCATTTGCTAGCAGCGGGAATGATGTCCTCTTGCCAGCTGCCTGCACACAGCAACAGTTAAATCAGCAACAAACAGCAGCTAAAAACGATGTTGAATCGCAATTCGGGAAGCTAGACATGAGCGGAGCAAAACAGTCACCTCTTTTACGCGCTCCAAGTGGCGGCACAAGCAGCAACAATTTCACAACCAATGATTCAAATGCACTCGATGTGTTCTCGACCCTCCCCCCTCCTATCCCTGTAGCAGCGACAGAAACGACGACAGCAGCAGCCGCGACGAATCCCAAGCCAAAAAGCGACGATGTGAAGGTGGATATTGACCCTTTTGCAGATTTTGTGGGAGATAGATCATCCAATAAGAAGGATTGAAATAATACGTGCAACAATAGGATGGTGTCGTTAGCGACAAACATACTCTTTAAGTCCTTGTCCTTCTTGCGCCTTCTTATCCTTCTTGTGCTTCTTGTCATACTTTTTTATCATCATGAGAAGAAGTTAATAACTTAACGAGAACTCAACTCCACTGTGATCTGATACCTGCTGAATTTTAGTACGATCACTCCCCCTTTCCACCGCTTTTCCCTCTACCACAAGCCTATTTATGATAGGCCCTTCAATAACTTCCGCATCCGTGAAGACAAAATCTAGCGACTGAGGTTTTCTGAGAAGGCCAGGGACAGTAAGCAAAGTTTCTAGCGGTTCGCCCTTTTCGTCAACCTGAGCAAATGTTGGAGTCCAGGTCCCGTCTTCGTTTCTTGTGATGTCTCTTAATCCGCTAGCGCTGAAATTTCTCTCGAAATATTTGTAATCATCGTCACCTCCCTCGCAATTGAAATCACCCATAACCACGGTAATGGCTGTATCCTCTTTGCTCTTCTTCGCCTTGTCCAATAATAATATGTTCATTTCTCCAGTTTGCTTGGACACGGTTGACTCTCCTTCCTCACTCAAGATCTTAGCCATTTTCGTTCTTTCTTTCATGTCTTTCAAGCTCGGTGATGTGTGTGTCGTTAGAACACGAATTTTGGGCTTGTTTTTGTCGACTGTAATTTCCGCGTAAAGGGCCGCTCGATTGACAAAATACTTGTCCCAAATCGTCTGTGCATCATATATTTTCTCGGCGTGATCCGTAATAGGGTACTTTGAGAAAATACAAAGTCCCTGGTCGAACAACATTGCCGGAAGCTTTGGTTTCCCCGTCTTCACGAAGTGATATCCTCGCTTTTTAGCATTCCTGAGCATCCGATTTTTGTTGCTATTAGAACCCCAAAACCAGCTACCGTACATTTCTTGGCACGCAATTATATCGTAAGCCCCTTTGTCCACTATTTCCCAGAAGGCGTGGACCCGCTCCTTCTTATATTCAGTATAATTCTTCCCCAGTACAAAGTGGAGAAGTAGACTCCACCACATTGCAAAAAATTGGCAAGTGACAATCACCAACACTAAACCCGCTGGGATCCACCATACTAACCACCATGTCTGAGGGACAAGTACGCATGAAACAAGAAGAGCAAGGATCAACGTTTTTATTGAGTTGGCAATCAAGGAAACATTGTACTTGTTCCTTGCACCCGGGAGGTGAAGGCACAGGTTAATGGTAAGTAATTTCAGACAGGACGGCTTAAGATCGGACGGCTTAAGATCGGAATGTATAGCCGTAGTTGTTTCGGGGGAAATAGTTGCCATTTAATCGTGTAAAAAATCGTGATCTGATGGGGTTTATGATTAAAAAAAAAGTAAAAATCGTGATCTGATAGGGTTTATGATAGTTTTAGTTTTCTTCACGGGAGTTTGGCCCGGAGTTTTGATACATCATCTCGCACTAATCAACTAAGTGACCAAATGGACTATATTCAAGTCGGTTTTTCTTCAGCAAAATTGTAAAGTTGTAATTTAAGTAACTTTTCTCCACGTGGCTTACTTCTCCCTCCTGGATTCTCGTGTTCTCCTAGTCACCTCTCCTGCTGTTGCTGCTTCTCGTGGGCATCAACAAGTTTCCTGTAGAGGCTTTGGGTATTTTTCAACAAATCAGCCGGCGGGTCAAACTCAGCACACTTGCCATCGTCCATGACGAGGATATAATCACTGTCCATGATGGTGTTTATTCTGTGGGCGATGACAATTTTAGTTGCATATCTGAATTGCTCCTTCAAGACCACCTGAATTTTTGCGTCACTGTCGTTATCGAGACTGGCGGATGCCTCGTCCATGATTAAGATTGACGCGTTGGTAAGGAGTGCTCTGGCAATGACCAAGAGCTGTCTCTGTCCAACGCTGAAGTTCTGGCCCTCCTCTAAAACTTCGTCATCAAGTCCTTTGATCCTCCCACTACCTTCTCCACCGCCATCAGCATTGTCTATGCCCAAGCCGCACCTCATCAGCACGTTTTTCAATACATCGTCGCTGTACTGGTCGAATGGGTCCAGGTTACTCTTGATTGTCCCGCTAAATAGGACCGGATCTTGGGCTATGACCGCTACCCTGCTGCGAAGCGTATTCAAGCCTACGCTCCTAGTGTCCACACCGTCAATCATTATTCTCCCGCTTGCCACTTCGACTAACCGAGTCAAGGCCACCATGAGACTGCTCTTTCCCGCTCCTGTCCTACCAACCACGCCAATACTACTCCCTCCCTTAATATTCAGGTTAAGACCCTTGAGCACCAAGGGAAGTCCATCTCGGTAGCGCATGCAGACGTCCTGGAAAATAATCTCCCCCTTCATCGGCCATGACCCGCCGCCCCCTAGACCCGTGTCTCCGTCCAACTTCAGCGGGGCCTCTGGAACAATGTGTTTGAACTGCTCGATGCGCTCAACTGCCACCATGTTGGCCTCCAGATCGCTGCTCATTCTCACACTCCAATTAAGGCTCTGCGTGACGCTGAGAGCAAAACTGATAGAGAGGCCCGCCGCACCAGCAAATGTCTCGTCGCCCCCGTATTTGCTGTGCTCCAAAACCGCACAGAAAGCTGCCAGAAAAATTATGAAAGTACCGACCATTTCCAGCCGGACTGCCAACCAGCATTGCGCGCTGAAAGTCAAAAAGTAAGCCTTCTGCTGTGTGTTCAGTAGTCGCAACATCTTGTTTTGCAGGCGCCCACTAGCCTTGAATGCCCGAATTGTTGTCACACCGTCCAGTGTCTCGCCAAAAAGGCTGTATACAGGACTTCTGCTCACGCTATCAAGCCTCTTGAGCTCCCTGTACGTCTTAGTAAAGTACCTCTCCTGGATCTTGTAAAAAATAATAATTGGAACAAGCGCGATCATGAACCAAGGCGTTATGACGCTGATGACAACTACAGTCCCGATAACGGCAAAAATTGTTGAGAGGTAGCTCCGAATTGTCTGGGGTATCTGCTCGTCGAGCGTGTAGATGTCCTTGCTAAAACGGTTTACGATCCTGCCAACTGGTGTGGTGTCAAAGAAACTCATGGGTGCCCTCAAAATACTATCCAGCAGCTGAGTGAACATGACCCTGCTGGCCTGGATACTCCGGAAGAATACAAAGAGCTGGCGGGTAAATACGGCAATGCAAATGGCAATATTAATGCTCGCGTATATGCTCAGAAAATAACCCTGCGAGTGCTTAGCGCCGTGCTCGCTCCAATAACTGAGCCACCACCGAGCGCTCACATTCAACGATTCAACGCCCAAATAGCACAAGATAATTGCAATTCCCACGGTTATGCCCCCCGCAGCGACTGCCCACGCTTTGTAAACTTTAAGCCCTACGCTGCCGACCTCCCTCTCTTTCATCTCATCCGTCATTAGTGCTTGCTGTTTCTCAAGCTTGAGCTTGGGCTTCTCCTCTGATTCGAGGTCGAGAGATTTTTTCGGTGATTTTTTAGGTGAAGGGGGTTGAGAAGGTATGCTACTGTCGTCGCTATTTATATTCGTAGGGGTGGTACCGCCATTCTGTAATTTGGGGGGGGAGTCGTCGTCAATACTCAATTCAATGAGCTCTCCTTCTTCGCTCTCCTCTGCCGCACCGTTTTTTGTCGACACCGCACTGGAATCGTAAATGCTGTGTAGAAGGTTCTTGAAAGCTCCGTTTTGGGCGACGAGTTCGCGATAAGTCCCCATCTCCTTCACTCCACCATCATCTAGCACCACAATTTTCGTCACGCGGGGATGGCTCAGAAATTGCAAAGCATTGGTGACCAAAACTACACTGCTCTTTTTTGGCGTATCCAAAAGAGTGTTCACAATGCACTGCTCGAATAAGTGCCTTCCAACGTGCGCGTCAACTGCAGACAACACGTCGTCAAGCAAATACAGGTCCGCAGCGTGGTAGACAGCACGAGCGAGAGAGATACGGGCCTTCTGTCCACCAGACAAATTTATCCCTTTCTCTCCGATTTCGCACTGGTCACCGTTAGGTATAGTTTCCAAGTCAGGCAAGAGCGCACAAGCACTAAGCGCTTCGTCATAGCGCTCCCTGTCAAGCGATGTGCGCCCGAAGGATATATTATTCTGGAGGGTGTCATTGAAGATAAAGGGGGTCTGCGCGGCGTAAGCGACTCGGCCTCTGACCGAGACGCCGGTACCATTGGATAGGACCCTCATTTCGCCCAATATGCTGTTGAGTAGCGTGCTTTTCCCACAGCCGACGCCCCCAACGACGGCAATGAAATCGTTGGGTTCAACGGTGAAATTGATTCGACGGAGAGTCGACATGGACATGGACATTGACGAAGGGAACTCGGGTTCGGAGGAGGGCGATGGCGTGGGAGACAACTTGTGTTCTAATCGGGATATATGTGATTCGGCGTCTACTAGCTGCGATTTCAACAATTTGAGCTCCCAGTCCGCTGGCGTAAACTGCCTGCCAGCCCCTTTATTGTCGCCGTCACCACCCTCACCGTCATCGTCTTCTTGGAAACGCTTGGCCTCATATACAAAGGAAGAGTTGTCGATATTCACTCCATTATTGCTCAAGCTTCCCTTTTCGATAGGCTGCCATTCTTCGCTCAACAAATAAGAGCTCAGGCGATTGATACTGATGTTCGCTTCTACCAAGTTGTTAATGACGCGAGGGAACATGAAGAGGGGGAAGCGCAAGATCTCGAACAGCGCCAAACTCGTCAATGCCGTCGCCACATCTAGGTCGTGACCCGTCAGCGTATAGGTTGTGAAGGTTGCGACAGCGACTAGCAGCGGAACAGCGTTCCATAGCGTACCCGAAAAGGACTGGATTATAGCGTATTCCCTCAGTAGCTCGAGCTCCACTGAACGAAGCTCTTGAATTTTTCTTTTGAAGGGTTGCTCCCACGCTTGTAACTTGATCACTTTCATTCCCGTGAGAATCTCGTTGTTAACTTTCAGGCGCGCATCCTTCTTCTTCATGAGTTTCTTCTGCACCTTTCCCATCATTTTAGCGACCTTTTTTGTCAAAGGAATAGAAAGGAAGATAACACAGATTCCCGCTATGCAAGAGCTTCCAAGCTCGCGCCACAAGAAAAACACAGCAAAGGTGATCTGCATTACAGAATACCAGATGGCGTGGAGATAAGGGGTAAGGTCCTGCAGGCGTTGGGCATCCACACTCATCAAATTGCTAATCTCCCCTGTGGTCCGAGACATCCTGGCAGATTGAGATATTGTTAGGGTCTTCTGATAAACCTGGACAATCACTGCTGAGCGAAGGCGAAGTCCACAGCGGTAGCACTGGAAGAAATACTACAAGTGCAAGAGGTGGAATGTGGTAAGGGATGAATGTTCAATTGAAAATGCGGTGAATAGTAAAAATGTGTGCTGGTGGAGATATTTTTTACCACTAACCTGCCTCAAGCAAATGCTCATAGTGAGCTGGCTACAAGTAACCACAAAACACAGGAGCAAGCCCTTCATGATGGGAGCGTCGGCATCTTTGAAAAAATTAATGAGGGCCTTGAGTACCTGCGGGCCAACGAAAACGTTGAGATCGTGAATTAGCTTCAGCAGCCCGGCACGGAGGAAAGGCTTGGAGAAGGAGGACCAAAGGGACATGGTCAGAGAAGGGTGACTGGGTGCAGGGGGGATTAGGAATGAAGGAACCAAACGTCTAAAAATTGATTTCTTCTCGGATTTGGGTGACGATCCATTCTCATTCTCCTTCCCCTTCAGAATAGACTCTTCCCAGTTTCGCTGAAATGTATCCCTCACTTCTTCAGTCCTATCATTCTTCATTAAGTCAATTAAGTCCTCTGGATTCAGCTGGTTGTTCAGGTTTCCTAGGTTTAGCAAAGGCTTCATGAATGAAAATGTGAGTGTGCTCAGTAGCGCAGAGAATCTGTTCGTTGAATTGACTGGGGAGCCAGGAGACATTTGGGGGTCGAGATTCACAGGAGATGCTTCCTCCGCACTGCCGTCGCTACCATCCGAATCAGATCCGTCAATGGTAAAGGAGGAATCTGAAGATGAAGAAGATAACGGTTCACCAAGCTTCGCGTACCCATTCTTCTTGCCCTTCCGTGCCCCCATTCTTTGTATTGGAATTGAATTTTGGCGGATTTGTTGTTGGTTTTTTTTCGTGATTTTCACTTTTTACATCTCTATTTGAACGGCAACTAAACTCGCTGAAAAGCGTGATTCACTCCTGAGAAGATGGGAGGCACATTATCTTCTCTAATATTCCGCCCGCCTGCCCCGCCTACGTATGATCTACCTCCTGGAAGTCTACAAGAGGTTGCAAGAGTTCGCTTGGCGTCTCTTGAAAGCGACTGCGAAGCAAGTGATGCAGAGAGCAATGATGGCGAGGAAAGCTACGATTATGTCGTCGAAGGTGGGTCTAGTAGCCTCGATGAGAACGTGTCGTGCTTTCCGGGATTGTCAACTTCATCTTCGATTGTTCCAAACAATTGCAATGAAAACAACGGAGAGGGGAAGAACTTTTCGATACTGTTCGAGGTACCGACGTATCGATTCAGGACCGGCAGCAACAGCAGTTGTAATAGTAATGATGGCATGAAAAACTATGAAAACTCTCCTCCTTCTACTTCCTTTGCGGCAAAGTACAAATCTAATATACACATGGTGGGTGTTCCTACAACATGTACGGCAACGAATGGAACAATAACTGCCGTCTTCTTCCCACATTCCCTGTCCCGTGGAGTGACACTTCTCTATGCTCATGGGAACGCCGAGGATTTGGGTACTCTTAGTGTGTGGCTCGAGGAGGTGGGCAGAATTTTGAAGGTCAACGTAATAGGGTTTGATTATCGAGGGTATGGCAGATCGACATTCTCAGAGGGTCAGGTTTGCGAGGCGAGCATTGATGAAGATATGCAGACTATTTATTTATGGGCTTGTCTAAATCTTCACCTGAAACCGCATAAATTGATTCTGTACGGTAGGTCGCTGGGGGGATGCCCTGCTACAAAACTCGCTGGAGCATTATCTGACAATAAATTTCAGGGGGGCAGTAGTCAGATCGAGGGGGTGTCCAACGAGGTGTTGCGCTCATTGTTCGAGCGTGTGAGAAAAATAATAATTAAAACGAGCAACGGCAGGCAGGCTGTAGGGGGGCTCATTTTACAAAGCTCCATGAAATCAATACTTCAGACAAAACTCGACCTGCCATTCTTGGGAGGAAGGAAACCCAGGAGCGACGAATATAGGGGGCGTGAAATGAAATTGGGGGGAGACTCCTTCAGTACTCAAAGTTATATCGGTTTCGTGCGATGCCCAATATTGATCATCCACGGCAGTAGTGATAGTATCGTTCCTCCCTCGCACGCTCGAACCCTGTATTCATTGGCTTGTGAAGCCCGCGACAAGAGATGGGAGCTGAAGCAACAGAAACTTGCGCTCACGGGGAAAGAGGATGGATTCGTTGGCTGGCTACGTGAAGTCAAGGAAGAACGAAAGCAATGGCGGGAGAAAGGAAATGAAGAAAACGAGCCCCCTCCACCCCCTACGCCAATGGTAACCACAAAGATGAACAGTGCTGCTACCGAAATACTTCCTGTAAAGCTTTATTTCGTCCCTAATTCAGGTCACAACAATGTGCAAAGTGTTGCAGGTCTCGAACTCAACAAAAAATTGCGAAGCTTTCTCATTGAATGTCTCGAGTATAATGCCAAAAATGCTGACAGCGGTTAGCTTAGCTTATAGAACAATTCTCTTGTTTCTTTTTTTTCGTTTGCCGTTGTTGGTCATGTCGACTCTGCTGTTCCTGCTGTTGCTGCTGTCGGTGGTACTGGTCTTCCTCAAGCTGGAATTGCCGGGCCAACTGCTCGTCAGATGACAAAACTGCCGCCCGTGATTCGTCTGCTCTTGGTAGCACCGCAATGTCTACTTCCGATGGAATCGATACCACAGTTCCGACGGCAATCTCCTCCACTTTGCCATTCTCGTTAAACCTGTTCATTTGGTCACGATAGGACTCCGTTATCGCGGCAGAAAGACCTCCGTCATCGCCAATAGCGTTCTCGACTCCGCTCCCCAGTTCCGCCGTGATAAAGTGAGAGTCCGCGTATTCTGTGTCGCCGTTTATATTCCCAAGTTTTTCCCATGTGATATTTGATTTCAGAAAACCCTCGTCAGTCACAAGTAGATATAGTTGGTTGCCGTCAAAAAATGCCGCAGAGAAGTGATTGTTGCGAAAAAAACAATAAAAACCGCTCGCTTTGAGGTTTGAGTGCAACTGCTCCAGGCCGAAGTAGGTTAACTGCGCGCTGGTAGCATCGATAAACTCCCTCGCGATCTGGATCTTGTTCAGTTTCGACTCCAAAATTAGTTTCTTCTCACGGAGATTTTCGAGTTTTGATGACAGTGAGTTCATCAGGGAATCTTCTCTACTTCGTGGTGAATATTCTTCCTTCTCTTCTTTTTCTTTGTCGTCTGATGGTGAATCTTTCTCTTCCTCCTCGTCTTTTTTCTCTTTTTTCTCCCAGCTTTTCCCACCTCTTTCGTCCTCATTCTCCCCCGCCTTTGCATCGCCAGTTTCGTTTTCGCTATTTCTAAGGAGCAGTTTTTCAACTGCTATGATTTCCTTCAAGTCTTTAGCAGCTTGCTCTTCTTCCTCCAAGAGTAATATTTCGCCTTTAATTTCCTCCAGCAATTTGACCGTCTCCGCCTTTGAGATTATCATCTCAACAACTTGATTATAGCTGAGATCACCGATTGCGTCATGCGTTGCGGCGTCCTGCTCATCGAGCAGCCAGCCGTGTACTAACAGTACGTTGAAAAAATCAAATGCGGCGATCTGGTTCGTGAATTCATATCCTGAGACACCTTGAGTAAATTTGACGTTGATGTCCAATCCTTGAGCAAGACTGGGCAGGATCTCCAGTATCTCGTTAATCTCAAACGACTGAGTATGCATTTTTGTCTGACTTGCAGTATGGTCTACTGGAGAAGAGGACGCTCGACGTAGCGCATAATTCGCAAGGAGAGTGATGAGCTCTTCCAAAGTGATGACTCGTCTATTATAGCAATCAGAAGGCAAGGAGATAATCTGCTTCAGGAGCAAAACGTTTGCAATAGCGAGGAGCGGACAAGGACCGTTATTGTTTTGGAGAATGATAGTTGTCTTTTGGTCGAAAAATACTATCTCTTTCACAACAAACTCCATCCACGTGGGATTGTGCAAGACAAACGAGAACAATTCAAACCCTGGTCCTTGCTCAGGATGGTTACGTTTTCTTGTGAGCCTCCAAGATTCTGTGAAGGGAGGAAGGGAGAGAGTTGTCACCAGGTGACAAAATTGGATTTCAGGGAGTGAAATTATAAGAAATAAAAATTTCGCCAAATGAGACGAAAAAATAAACCAAAAAATCAAAAATCGAATTCTTCACTGACATGTATTACATTACTTTCAAACTTACATAAACAACAATACATAATCAACGGCCAAGAAGAACCCACGCACACCACCATAATGGTTTCAAAGGCAAAGTTTGAGATCGAGAGCAAGCCGTCATCACCAGCAAAGGGAGGACACAAGAAGGGGCATGGACGACAAAGAGGATCCAACACGAAGCGATGTCTGGTGGGAGTGGTTGTCGCTGCCGTGCTCTGTGGTGTTGTGTTTGGAGTGGTGCGTGGAAAAGATAAAGAGGGGGACGACTTTCTTCCTCCTATTGTTGAGGATGACGTAATCCATGAAGTAGCTATTTCCACGCCTTCTGGAACGAGCCGTGAACTAGAAAGGGGTACAGTAAAGCTGGTAAAGTCGGGGGATGCACTTACATCAGATCTGGTCACTTTAGAGTGCAGGGAGAAAAATAATCCAAACAGTGTGTACCAACAGGGAGGCCGTTCGTACGACGGAAGAGACTTTGAATCGTCCCCTCCCCTCTTTGTTTCCTTCACCTGTGATGAGTGCAATGCGGGTACCCCTTGTGTGTGCACGATGAAAACCCCGGAGACGAAAACGTGCAGGATCAAGTCCTACGAGATTGCCGGTGGAGAGCCTACAGCTGCCCAGCGTGCTGCCAGGTTCCTCTTGAAAACTACCTTTGGGCCGACGCAGGCAGAGATTGACAACTTCCCTGCTACCAACAAGGAATACTTTGAAGCCCAAGTTGCCAAGGCTGTTGGAAGCCACCGGCAATACTACCGAGAAAATTCGAATGATCGGAAGCTGTCAGCAACGGCAAGCGGAGATCTTGTTAAGCCCTGCGATGTCAAGTCTCGCTGGAGTCGGTACATTTTCAGCAACAGCGATGTTGGGGGTAGCTTTACAACGACCCCGGGCTCCCTCACTGTGACCACGATGTACGGGACAAAATCGACAGAATTGGGTATCACCCCTTGTGACAGCGCTGGGGCGCCACCTTACAACATTTGCGTTGTTGAAAACACAGGGGAAGACTTTGGAGGGCTAGTCTATTACGGCGAGGACTGCTCGTGCCAAATGGCAAATTTGAACATCACCTTGACAACGCCCCCGCCAGGAGATATTGTCGACAGCAGTGGTGATTTGGTAGATCTAACGCCTCCTGTGGTCGGAGCGGCGCTGTTGAACACTGTCGATGATGATTGCGTGCCTCTTTCGCATGCCAAATCGTATGCCTACATGAAAAAACGGAACTCGGACGACCACTGGTATTTGTACGACCCTCGCCAGCGGCTCCACGATAATGACTCGAGTAGTTCCCCTCCGACGAATGGGATGTGCGAAAGTGTCCAGAAAACGTTCCTAAATGCCCACAGTTGCGTCCCAGCTGCGAAAGAATGCTCGCCCCGCATGTACACGCGTGACGTTGAAATTATACTGACACCAGAACTCCTTAGAAAGTATTTCACCTTAAGTGGAATGCCAGTTCACTACATGACAGGCTTACGTCTCGACGAGGAGAAGAAAAATCAGTTGGCTTATTCTGACGCAGCGGTCTGTGAATCGAAAAGGGCGACTCGTTGGCTTCGAGAAGTCGGTGCTTGCGGCGGTGATGAGACGCCCGTAGGTGGCGATTTGGACTCGACGACGAAAGCGTTCTTGGCGAAACAGCTCAATGCCAGCAGTGCAAATGAGAATAATGACCAATTGACGGTGATAGATATCCCTGTTGCTAAAGATGAGGACGATTGTGTTCTTGCCAAGGCTGGCGTAAAAATCACTGTGGAGGAGGGAGACAAGACTTACTGCTATGAGCAAGTGCATGAACACACACACAGTGTGTACGATTTTACGGCCTGGAGCGCCAGTCACCCTGGTAACGTTCAGGCTAGAGACGGATTTAGGTCAAACCCGATTGATCGGAAGGCTTGGGTTGAGGGAGTCACGGAGTTCCATTTTCCCTCTTGGCACGAGATGAGTAATTGGAGTACCCATCAGCGCTCTACGAGCATGTTCAGTCAATGGAAGATTGGAAAATTGTACGAAAAGATCAATTTCGCCGACCTTCCGACCTTCGCCCAGACGGCAGAGATCGCGGCGGAGGTTGGTTGTACGATCATGGCAGATAGGGTTGATGATTACTATGAGAGTTGCGGCTCGCCCTACGAGGTGGCCAATGATCCGGCCAAGGGAGCGCGCTATACCCTCACGAGTGAGGAAAAAGACCAGGTCAAATTTGCTAGCAACGAGCTTGACCAGTACATGGGCGGCGGTAGCTTCGCCCAAAACGGCAAATCGCAGGTCTGGCTTAACAAAGTGCTCAAAGGGGATGATCAACTGCGTCAAAGGGTAGCATGGGCACTCTCGCAAATTTTCGTCATTAGCGAGGACGGTGTGAATAAACCTCGTGAGAATGAGGTGTTTCATACTTTCTACGATATCTTCGTTCGCAACGCGTTTGGAAGTTTCTTGGACATTCTGAGAGAGGTTAGCTACTCCCCCACGATGGGGATTATGTTGACTTTTTTGGAAGGCCAGAGCTTACAATTTAACCAAGCGAAGGGAAGCATGGTCTACCCAGATGAGAATTATGCTCGCGAGATCATGCAACTGTTCACAATTGGACTCTTTAAGCTGAACATGGATGGAACAAGGATGACCGACGAAAATGGAGAATTTATACCCACGTACACCAACGATGATATCATGTCTCTTTCGCGGGCCTGGACCGGTTTTACAAAAGGGGTCGAAAGAGGTAACATTGAGAACAGAGACGGGGACGGAACCTGGAATGAGCTCGATCCGATGAATTTGAACGAAATGAAGCGAGACAAGTTTCCTAAGAGGGGGCTCGACGGGCACTTTATCGGTGACGGTTACCCTCTCTGCAGGGACTTACCGTCCCGGCCGTTTTTGAAGAAGGGCGCCAAATATCGCTTCTTGGGGTCGTCCTACTACCCGGAACTCAAGATCAGACCGGGTGGCAATTTTGACGTTTATGACACACCAGGTTTGAAGCGCTTCAACGTCTCCTCGACCGACAGCAATCTGGGGAGGTTTCTCTATAATGATGGCAACTTCCATTCCATTGCTACTGTTACTGCAAACCTCGACTGTACCGACCACGAGTGTGACGTCGAAACTGTCAATGTCATCGAACTACTGATAAAAAACCAACCCCCGGCTTACTATGAGTATATTCAGGTCCCCTGCGTCGAATTCACCTTCTTTGAGGGAGGTCACATAGCCTCGAATAAAAACCTAAAAAACACATTTTGTGCGGATGCACGATTGCCAATGGCCCTAGGAGGGTGTTGCCACGGAGATGTGGATACTGCTCTCTATAGGAGGAAAAGAGTCAATCTCGTTTGTCGGGATACATACTGGAACGAACGAACGACGTGGAACAAGGTGGTGGAGCGATGTGAAGCAAAGGGCTTGACAGTCTGCCAAACGCACCTAGAGAGTGGGGGGGAGCATGCGGGCCCAGACGTTTTCAACTCTGCCATGGACGGGTCGTGTTTCCTGGATGACACTATCAAGCATTGGATGTCTACAGGATGTGAAACACAAGTTCAAGTCTTTTCAGACGGATCGGTGAGTGTCGTTCACCGAATGGATGAAAAGTCAACCCACGAGAATCGGATGTTTGAAGTGAAAGCTGAGAGTGCGACTTCGTGGAAAGTCGATTTTATGGTTGACGGTGATGCTATTGACTTCGATGTACCCGCTGGTTTGTACAATGCTACCGTGAACGACGACGAGATCGCCATTACAAATATGAATGCCTTTGACCGTGAGAAGCTCTACATCGGTGCTCCCGACCCCGAATCTTTCGACGTTGGTTTCTATTCGATCAGCAATACACTATCTACCCCAGATGTTACTGTTTGGACGGCGGCTGGGGAAGAGGGGGTTCTTTCTGCCTCAACCATTTTCGAAATCATTCCTTTCCACGGGGATACTCTCTACTATAAGAACGTGAAGTCAACCGTCTCTTTTGAGCTTGACGATTCTAAGGTCGTCACTTTCCGGAACACTCCCACTCTTGTCAGCGTTGTCGAGTTCAGCGTGCAGAAGGCGATGGACGAAACGGAAGCTGTGATCAAGCACTACTTCCACCACCCCAACACCGCCCCCTTTATTGCAGATTTTTTGATAAAGCGCTTCACGAGTTCGAATGCATCTCCCGCCTACACACTCGCCGTGGCAGAAGCGTTCACGGACGGAATATATGACGGCATCGGGGGAGGCTCTTATGGGGATTTGAAGGCGACGATGGCAGCGGTTCTGCTGCATCCTGAGGCAAATGCCGAGTCGTTGACTTTGGACCCAAACCACGGGAAGTTGCGAGAACAGTTGTTGAAGGTCGTTCAATTATTACGTTCTCTTGAGTTCAACCCAGACAACGGTCGCGACGAACCCTCTTTCAACGATATGACAACGAAGATTGGCATGGCCGCATACGAGTCACCTTCGGTGTTCAACTTCTTCCAGAACGATTACTCAGCAGACGTTGCCGCTGTCGCTAAGATCGTTGCTCCCGAGAGTCAGATTTTGTCGACCCCTACAGTGCTCGGCTACATCAACGGCGTCCTGAGCTTGTTCGAGTTTGGTTTTAGCAGCTGTGACTCGGGCTTTGGGATCAGAAACCAGAAAAACGGCGACTGTTGGAGAATTAGGAATGGAAATGAGGGCTTCAATAAAGAAGACTATTGGGGGGGGAGTGTGACCTTCGCCCCAAGCGGCGGGCCAGAAGTTTTGTTAGAAAAACTAGATCTATTACTGAATGGCGGGCGGCTGAGCGAGAAAAGTCGGGATGTGATTTTAAACGCCATGAGGGAGAGTGCTGGAGCAGGGAGGGATAGCTTGGTGACAGCTTTGGAGTTGATGGCGGCTAGCCCTGAATTTCAGGTTGAGAATGCCCTACATGAGCCACAATCAAAGCGTGAAGTGGGAGACACCACCACGGAGGAGGATGATGGCGAGATTTTCGACGCAGACGATTACAAGGCGATCATCTACATTTTTATGCCAGGCGGGATGGACTCGTACAATCTTTTGATCCCCCACAGTGAATGTACCGGAGAGTTTGACTTGCAGCAACAATATCAAGATGTGAGGACTGACGTGGCACTGAGCAAGGCTTCTTTACTGCAAATTGATGGAGAGGGTCAGGCTCAGCCTTGTAATAAATTCGGCATCAACCCCGCTGCCCCATATTTGAAGACGCTTTACGACGAAGGCGATCTATCCTTTGTAGCTAACATCGGGACTCTCATCGAGCCGCTGGCGGACAAGGACGAGTACAAGAACGCAAACAAGCAGATTCCCAATAATCTCTTCGCTCATAATTCTCAGCAGGTAGCCATCACAACTGCGCACGCACAGGATACCTCGAGCGCAGGCATTCTCGGCAAGATCAAGGACGCAATGCGTGCTTACAATAGCCAGGGGGGCAGGAAGGAGTCCACGCACAGCTACTCAATCGAGGGAAACCAACCCGCAGTTGTTGGAGAAGCTGGAATTTCACCCGGAGCAAAAATTATATCGAAGAATGTTGGTGTCATACCCTTCGACCAGCACAATGTGTTGCCGCACTTGAAGGAGCCCCTGCTGGAGTTAGTGAGCAACGTTAGCAAAGGAGTTTTCGCCGAAACTTGGGCAAGCATGGTGGAAGACTCGGTTATCAGTGCAGAGAAGCTTGCGAGCAAATTGGAGGATGGTGGGGAGTTGCAGCAAGAGTTTGCAGCCGCCCACACGGCGGATCCATCGAATCTGGCCAAGCAGTTGGAAAAAGTAGCCAATGTTGTGGCAGCCCGGAGTGTGTTGAAGGCCAACAGAGATTTGTTCGTCGTCCAGATTGGGGGTTTCGACACGCATAACGATGCCACGGAGACGCTGACTACGCTGCTTGGAGAAATCAACGAGGCAATGGTGAGCTTAGTCGAAGAGCTTAAGCTGCAGGGTGTATGGGATCAGACAACCGTAATATCTGCCAGCGAGTTTGGCAGAACTATGAACAGCAACGGCCTGGGAACTGACCACGGGTGGGGCGGTAACATGTGGCTGGCGGGGGGAGAAGTTGATGGGGGCAAGATACACGGACAATACCCTCGAGACATTAGACCCGAGTCATATCTTGATTCGGGCAGGGGAAGGATTATTCCGACTACTCCATGGGAAAGCATTTGGCACGCTGTCGCCCAGTGGTTCGGCGTCGAGGGCGGGGAAGTCATGCAACGCGTACTTCCCAACATCGAAAATTTTCCAGACATTTTTGGAGAGGGGGATATATACCAATAAAGGGTTTTAAAAATTTTGAACAATGTAACAATAACCACACACCCCCCTGTTTTAGATAATACTTTAGTTCTACTAAGGAAATCCTCGACCTGAAATCTGGATCTTCCCCCTTTTTTCTCCCCGGAAGTCTTGGAGGCATTATTTGTAATACAATTTTCTTTCATAATATTATATAAATATATAATGTAATTATTTTGAATCTATAGAATTCCAATAATTTCATAATATATATTATAATTTTATATATCTAAAAAAATTATTTTTTATTATTAAAAATAATAATGAATTTTGTGAATTTTTTGAAAATTATTTCATTCAAAAAAATTATATATATATAAATTTAGTATGATTAAAGAATATTGTTTATCAAACATGTATTTAAGTAAACGAAATTTCAATTTTTTCAAGCATTTTCTTGAATTGCAGCGTTTATTATTTATAATTGCAGCGTTTAATATTATTATCTAACAGGGGGGTGTGTGTGGTTATTGTTACATTATTATCCAACATTGGTTAAGGTAAGACAAGTTAACAACATGTCTAAATCACAATGTTGTCCGCTCTATTGCCTTGGCGACGGGCGTAGAGCTCCAGCGTTTAATTATTATTATCTAACAGGGTTAGAGTTTAAAGTATTTCACCATTCTTTTCGATTTTTTTTTCATTTGCCTAAACAATCAATCCTGCTCGCGATTATTCCGCTACTTTTCCAATTTATCTTAGACACACACACAACACACAACACAACTACCCCCATCACCTCGATTCTGAAAAGCGTTGAGGATGTTCTTTTGGTTCACGGTCATTCCCACATTTAAAATGTCACCCTTTGTCATGAAAACCACTTTCCCACGTTCCGAAAGTCTCTTCTGTTCTTCATCGGTGATTTCCCCGTCAAAAGAGAAAATTCTGTAGTGATGTGTCACCCCACTAAATTTATGAGTGACTACATTTGGAGCCCCTGAACACAATCTCTCGCCAGGTTTGCATCCCATTTCGTCCAACAACGAGGCGATCATGGTTCCTCCAGCCCCCCTATCAGTTCCGGCTCCCCCAGTGTTGTCGACCAGTATTGACAAGAATTCGTACTGCCCTGCGAGCAAACCCTTCTCGGGCCTTTTGACCATGGCAAACTTATTTTCCTTGGTGAGAATAACAACGGCATAGCACTCTACCTTGGGAGGAGATTTCTTTGCTGCAGGAGGGATGAGTGCGTGAGCAGCGGTGCGTGCATCCGAGTTTGGTCTGATGAGGGACGAGCGAAAAGATGTTACAAAGTTCTGAATGCCAGTTTTTGTGCAGATTTCACACTGGCATGATGATGACGAAGTTGCTAGTGCCCCCAGCTCTTTCATGCCGGTTCCCAATTTGGTGCTCATGTACAAGTCTTTGAGGGGGTCTTTCTCGTCTATCCCTGAGCTCGTCTTTTGGCAGTAGGTCGCTCCCATTTCCATCAAAGCCTGGTTAATAATAGCCGGATCCTCATCATCGCACTCGTCGATAAGTTGCTTTGCAAGCTTCCAGATGAGCTTGTGTGAGTTACCTGCCTTGCTATCGACAACAATGCCTCGAAGGCGGCTGATGACGCGCTGGACGTTCCCATCTACTACGGCCTCCTTCTTGTGATACGCGATGCTCGCTATTGCCCCAGCAGTATAGGGGCCTATTCCTCTTATTTTCTGGAGTTCCAGAATATTGTTGGGCAGGACGCCATTAAAATCAGCGACGACTTGCTGGGCACCGAGATAAAGATTCTTGGCACGCGACATGTACCCGAGGCCAGCCCAGAGCGCATTGACATTGTCAAAACTTTCTGCAGCGGCTAGAGACTGCACTGTGGGGAATTCTTTGATGAACTTTTCGTAGTAGGGGATCACTGCCGTGATTTTGGTCTGTTGGCACATGACCTCGGAGACCCAGGTATGGTAAGGAGTCACCTCAACTGTACCCCCGCCTTCAGCATCGCCCCTCCAGGGCAGCTTTCTCCTTTCCCCACTATTTTCCCACCAATCAGCCAGTGAATTGACCACATTCCTTGCCTCTTCTTTGCTGAAGTAATGGAAGCTCGAATCTTTGTGGTCCTTGAATGCGACAAATAGCTTAGCTTCTTCCGACAAGTCACTGCCAAACTCTTCTTCTTCTTCTTCTTCTTCTTCTTCTT